>LAZR01002724.1_pt1 | contig 10067 bp, 7 predicted proteins | sample 329461 | NCBI WGS metagenome assembly LAZR01 (sample SAMN03002196, study PRJNA259156) | marine sediment metagenome | biome: sea floor; feature: Hydrothermal impacted sediments; material: marine sediment; isolation source: Loki non-amplified sample from Loki's castle hydrothermal vent sediment ...
CAGTGCTTTTAAAAGTGATTCTGTACGAGAGTTAAAGCCATTTTCGATTAGCGATAATACCTGTACATGTACTCGCTGCTGAAAATCAAACCGACATGTTTGCTCGCCGTTTAAGTTATCCACCGACACATTAAAATTAAACCCTGCTGCGGTGCTTAATAACCACTCGATGGCTTGGGGCTTTACTTCTACCTTTTCAAACTCAGCTTGTTTTTGTTTGTCGCGCCCATCAGGGCAGTACCAATAGCCGTAATCTTCTAATAACCGACGTGCATCACCGGCCACCAGCCAGTGTGCTATTTCATGTAATGCACTGGCATAAAAACCATGCGCAAATACAACTTGGTGATATGGCACCTGCTCTGTTGCTGGTAAATACACAGGCTCACAATCGCCTTTTATCAGTCGTGTATTGTGACTTTGATAAAAAGTGCGCTCAAAAATTGAAATTAGATCAGCTATTTGATGCATAAAAATTGATTAATTCGTCTCGGTTACAGCGCCATATTAGCGCACTAAAAACGAGACGAATTGTACGGGCTTTTACAACTAAAGTAAAAATAAGCTCCTAGTGTTTACCACTTAAACAACAATACACATAAATAAACTGCTTGCACACATAGATAGGAAACACCAATGCCTCACGATCATAAAGCCAAACCTATTTGCTTATTACGGCGCATTGATTTATTAGGATTACTCTCTATGTTTAATAACAAAAGTATCAGTCTCAACTTATTTGCTATTCCTTAGGAGCTACTTATTAAAGCTGTTAGGTAAGTTAGTGATGAACTAAAAGAATGGGGGATCAGCTCTTTTTATTACAAAGGTTTTAGTGTTTCACAAAGTATTACTTCGATTACGTTGAAAAGTAAAATAAGTGGCTAATGTATCGCTGCTGCACTACTAAAAATAGGCAGCCTTAATAAAGGCTGCCTGCCATTTCGCGTTTATTAATCGCGAGTTGGTGTTACCTTAAGTGAATAAACTTGTGGTTTTTTGTGTACTTCTACAAACTTTTCACTAACATCCGATTTGTCTGATACAGCTGCTTTAGCTAAAGAAGGAGTTAATGCTTTGGTGTTCTGTAGCAGCTTAGAATCCGAAGCAAAACCAAGCATTTCAAAGTCATCAATTATCCAGCCTCTAAAGCCATTGTAGAGCCCATCATTCGTTTGGAAGTCAAAACGTATGACAACTGATTGACCTACATAATCAGTTAGGTCTAGCTCTTCAAGCACCCAAACAGGTTTACGATTATAACCACCCGATGAGAATGGCTTTGCATTACGATCTGCCTCATTTGGATCAACAAAAGGGTTTAGTTTCTTAAGTGTTTCAAAGGTTTCACCACTGTCAGTACTTATTTGCACTTCCATGATATCGAATCCATTCTCATTAGGATTTACTGATTCAATTTCCCACCATGTTCTAAATTTAAGAAGCGCGGCACTAACTGATGTCAAGTCAATCGCAGGCGATACAAGCTGCCCAGAATTTGCTTGCTCTGAGCCCCCGCCACTAAGAAGGTAATCATTACTGTTTTGTGTGCCTATGAATGTACCCGTATCTTCCTGACCATACCACCACGCACTGTTACCGCTCGATGCTTTAGGTAATAATGCTTTTGGGCCTTCCTCATCTGGCGCTAGAGAAGTATATCCTCCATCAACTAAGGTATTAGTAATGCTATTATTTGCGAGGTCAACCTGGTTCCAAAATCCTGTAATTTGCCAGCTATTTTCACCTTCTTCAAAGCCATCAGAAAATATTATTTGCTCTTCTAAATTTTGGCTAACAAGTGTGAAGTTCTCTAGACGCTCCTTACCTGCCAATATGATAACTTCTTCACGCACTGAGGTTGTATAACCAAATGCAGAAACTTCCATTATGAAAGATTCAATTTTACCACCATCCGAATCACTTTTTGAAATATTCGAAATAGCAAATTCACCATTACTATCAGTAGTTGAAGCTGCAAAGAAACCATTTGTTTGCTCACCACCAGAAATCCTTACAGAGGCACCTTCTAATGGATTACCGTTATCATCGACAACAAAACCACTTAAAGAGCCAACAGCACCAACTTCAGTAGATGCTAAATTCAAGGTTGTTTGAATTGTACTTTCATCATTAACGATGATTGAGATAGCGGCTGTTTGGTAACCTTCTTGAGTGCCATATGCTTTATATGATCCTGCTTCTAAGTACATCTTACTAACACCTAACGAATCTGTGTAGCTAGACAGTCCAAAGTTTTGCCCTGTATCAGATTCAAGGCTAATTTGTACGCCTACTTGCGGTTCAAGGGATACAGTGTCTTTTGCGGTTAATATGACTGTTGAGTACTCAAATTCATACTCCTTAACCACAACAACTTCTGATCCACTCGTAGGGTTAAGCAAGTTAATAGTTGCAAGCAAGCGATGTCTTGAAGCGTTCGTATCAAGATCAACTAATAATTCGCTTTCAGTTGTTGAGCTAGCTTTAACCGTTTGCCATTTATCTGAGGCACCAAAAGACTGCAGTTCCCAATCGATATTTTCTACTTGTAAATCAGTATCTATAGAGTCAAATAATAGTTGTGTTTGAGCCGTAAAGGGATCAGGTATAGCACTTGAAATGATCACTTTGCTATCAATAATTGCCTGTGCTTTTTCTAAGGCTTTTTGTGCATTAACAATTGGAATTTGGTGAGCTAACGTCGCAATATTAGTCCCCTCATCCACACTCTCTGATGGAGTAATATAACGCTCAGTCACAAACTCTGTTGCACTATCAATTAATATATTTTTTACCTCTTCGCCTGTAAAATCTGGGTAAATAGAATATATGAGTGAAGCCACCCCTGTTACTATAGCTGCACCTGAAGATGTCCCCGAAAAAGCACTTGTACCATCTCCATATTGACTATCTGTATAATATTGAGAATTTGACTTCAAGGTTTTATAAGAAGTCGGTGCTGCTATATCTACTGAGCTCCCATAGTTACTATAAAAAGGTAAACGGTTACCATCATCAACAACGGCAACAAACATCACGTTTTGCTGCTTTTGTAAATTACCGTTACTAGTAAAGTGAAGAGCTGAGCTATGTAAGCGTGCATCCACACCGTAAACACTGTTGCTGTTGCCCGCACCATTGCCGATGCCATTACCTGCAGACCACACTAATAACTTATCTAAATTACTTTCTGCCATTTTTCGGTAGGGTCTAGAAGCGACTAGAGCAAGCGTATTTCGCTCTTCTAAGCTAACAATGTTCGATGGGTCGAAAGAAACTGGAATATAACCAGGGATTGACCATGAGCTATTTACCGTCACAACACCTGCTTTTGATAATAAAGCTTTAAGGCTTTCTTTACCCCAATTACCTAAGATTAATTGAGAAGACCAGTTAATCCCAGACATGCCTGTCCCATTATTGGTAGCGGCACCAATAGTACCTGCTACAGCTGTACCATGGTCAGAAACTTGGGACGTCAATACTTCAGAGTAGCGTCCTTTTAGCTCTGGATGGGTTGTATCAAAGCCACCATCAGAAATTGCTACTAAAACATCAGTGCTACCCGTTGAAAAGTCCCATGCAGCCGTTGCTAATATTTTCTCTAGATGCCAGTTATCGCCGCCATCAGTGAAGTCACTACCGTCATTTGGTATTGTATCTTCTTGCCGTAATACGTTCTGCCCTTCAAAAACACGGTTATCAACACTTGAAACGCCCTGCTCTAGCTTTAACAGCTCCATTACTTCTTTAGTCTTTAAATCACTTTCATCATATTCAACTAATAAGCCCTGTGTTTCGTCATAACCTTTTACAACTAACTGCTCATAATTAGCCACAAGCGTTTTAAGTGCATCCTTATCAAGTGAAGACGAGTAGACCCAAGATTGATTTGATATCGCCCCTATTAGCTCGTTAACTTCAGTAGTATCATCATTACCAGAAACTTTTAACACATCAAATTCAAAACTTGGAGTAATACTAAATGTTGTACTTTTAACGCTATCATTATCTTTTGACTGCGCAATTAATTTATACTCACCCACGGCAGTTGGAGTAAGAGTTACTGATTGATCTTCAGATTTAGTTAACGTTAATGCTGAAGTCTCTGGTTGCATTTCCACTTGCCAGTTAATTTCACCTAAGTCATCGTCAGAAATAAAATTAATAGCCACTTCTTGGTTTTGTACTGGCACAGAACTAAAGCTAATTGCGGTATTGCTTAGCTGTGCAAATACCGGATTAACTGTAATAATCACACTACCAGTGACCACCTCACCTGCAGAGTCTTTGACTGATAACTGAAACTCTAAATTTGCTTGCTCAGAGACATCTGGCGCTATAAATGAGGTCGAAGCAGTTGTTGATGTGTTCAACTCAACACTTGTCCCATCAATTTGAGACCATTCATATGATAACTCACTGCCTTCAGGGTCTGTTCCCTGAGCAGTTAAAACAACTTCAGTATTTTCATCAACACTTTGATCATCTCCCATTACTAACGCTGGAGGCTTATTTTGTAATGCTGTTGGTTCGACACTTTTATCATCACTTCCACACCCAACCAAAGACGTTATAGTGATCGCAAGTAGTAATTTTTTAAAATATTTAACTTCTGTATTTAATCCAAATTTAGTTTGTCGCATTCCTGCTCCTTTTTAAATCCATGATAAATATTTACTTAGCTAATAAAAACGATTTTACGTCTCTATAAAGATAGATAAATCCTCATAGAAACACGCTAAAATAGCGAGAGTAAATAATAGATTGATTGCGGCAGGAAGTTACAGATCATGGTAAAGACGAGGTGCAACTTCCTTGTTGCTATGATTAGTACTTAATATAGTTAAGCTAATACTTCTATATACTAATCAATTTCTTATTTAAAGAGTAATTCTTTGTATAATTATTAAGCACTTGTTTTTTGATAATAAAAAACCGAACTTAATTAACATTAACATTAACATTACGAGAGAGAGAAAACCATAGCCTATGCTTCAAGATTGAATTTATATTAATATATTTTTTATTTGCTGTTTTAGCTTATTTTTATCCAGTGTTTGAGTCTATTCGATTTGAAAAACACATCAACAATGATCGGGAATAGTTCTAGGAGAACAATAACCTTCGAGTTCTCTTTGGTTATCGTCTACTATCATTTCATGTAGGGCACTGGCACAAAATAGAGTGTAGACATCACCTTATTAAGTATTGTGTTATGGTTTTGTAAAAAAATAGAAATGAGATCCGTTATTTTCCGCACTAAAAACGAGATGAATTGTATAGTTTTTTTACAACTAAAGTAAAAATAAGACGTGAGAGTAAAATCTAAATAGGTTAACCATTTACTTTATTGATATTTTTAATAATACCTAAACAGTAAAGCGTATTGGCAAGTTCTTTACGCTGTGTTTTTTCACTTGAGGTTTTATTGGCTAAGCTAGTTAACATATCGTATCGTTTACGAAGAGTAAGTATATATCTGGCGTGCTTACGGCATTCAAAGCAATGAGTACAGTGTGAATCGACCCAAAAACCAAGTATCTCAAACCAATATTGCTGCTCTTGAGCAAAAAAAATAAATGCCTTAGAGCAAGTCCCGCACTTCTCTTCAATATCAACATAAAGTGCCCGAGGATAAATAGCATAGTTTTGCTTTTTTATATCAGCCAATATTACCGTATTAGGGAAGTATTTAAGGCTCGAGTAACGCCAGTGCGCATTCTCAATTGCTTCAATAGTCGAAGATGTATTGGTAATAATTGGTTTATCGCCATACCTAGGATGGTTAAGGTACATCAGCTCGCCTACTTTAAAATTATGGTTTTAATACTAAAAAGTAAATCACATAAAAGCAATAGTTATGCTGGCGTGCCTGCTTCATCACATTCTACAATATCGGTCTCGGTTAATGCCTGAGTAATCCAAGTTTGCAATACGGGGCAATGCATCACAAAATCACAATATTGCTGCGCCTCTGGCGATAACGTAATTTGATAGGTTTTTAAGCGCAGTACAACAGGCACATACATGGCATCAGCAATGCTAAAATCACCAAAAAACCACTCATTTGGAAACACATCTTGTTGCTGTGCAAATATCTCGTCTATACGGGCTATGTCTTTTAGTGCTTCGCTCGATAGTTCTATTTTACGGGTTGCTCTTATATTCATTGGCATTTCGTTACGCAGTGCCATAAAGCCTGAATGCATTTCAGCACTTAGCGCACGCGCTTTAGCTCTTTGGGTAATATATTTTGGCCATGCAGCGCCTGACAAGTAAGCATCGTTAATATATTCACAAATTGCTAGCGAATCCCATACCTGTAAATCGCCATCAATTAACGCTGGGACTTTTTGCAAAGCAAAGGTCTTTTTTAGTTCATTGTAAAAGTCAGGGGTGTCGAGTACTAGCTGGTTTTCACTAAACTCAACATCAAATTTACTCATTAAATACCATGCGCGTAATGACCAGCTAGAGTAGTTTTTATTACCGATAAATAATTGCATATTGTAGATACCAAAGTGAATAGACGCTCCTACCTTACTAGGTGATTAAACAACCAACAACATTTTGTTTAAAGTCTCTTTGCTAACTGTTACTTAAAGCTATAAATTACTCACTTAACTGCTTGTTTAAATGTTTTTTTAATAGTCGAGTATTACGCGTATTGGCTTTAAAAAATGCATCAAATATATCGCCAAAAAATGGCACTAATCCGCCCACAAAGTCAATGAGCATATTGATAATCATCTTAGTCTTTATACGTTTACTCACCCCTAAACGCTGCGCTTCTATAAGCACATAACTTGATAAAATTAGCCCTGCGGCATCACCTATAACGGGAATTAAACCAATTACAGCCTCCAAACCTATATTAAATTTAGTAAAAGGTATGCCAATGCTGCTATCAGTTAACTTACTGAATCGCTCTAAGCGGGCTATTGCAGCTTGGGCTTTTATTTGTGAGTGTTCATTAATATTATCGTTCATGATTACTACCCTCCTTCTTGCAGTATATAGGGCTTACTTGAACAACTCCTGAAAGGCTTCAAACTAAATTACAGACATAAAAAAACGCGGTAGTCCGCGTTTTTTTATAATTATAAATCTTTATACAGAGCCGTTAATTGGCCCGTGTTCGTGATTTACATGTGGATTTTGTCCGCGTTGACGCAGTAAATGGTCCATTAAAGTAATAGCCATCATTGCCTCAGCAATCGGGATTGCACGAATGCCCACACACGGATCGTGACGACCTTTGGTGATCATCTCAACCGCTTCGTTGCTTGTATTAATACTTTTACCCGGAATAGTAATGCTCGACGTTGGTTTTAGCGCGATAGAAGCAATAATATCTTGCCCTGTCGAAATACCCGCAAGTACGCCACCCGCATGGTTTGATGTAAAACCTTCAGGAGTTAACTCGTCACGATGCTCAGAGCCTTTTTGCTCAACTACATCAAAGCCATCACCAATTTCCACGCCTTTAACAGCATTAATACTCATTAATGAGTGTGCAAGTTCGGCGTCAAGGCGGTCAAATACTGGCTCACCAAGACCTACAGGTACGTTGCTTGCCACTACTTTTACTTTAGCGCCAACTGAGTCACCTTGCTTTTTAAGGTCACGCATATATTCGTCAAGCGCTTCAAGCTTACTTGCATCAGGAAAGAAAAATAAGTTATTTTCAACTTCATCCCAATCAAACGTTTCCGCCTTAATAGGACCTAGCTGGCTTAAACATGCTTTAACTTCAATACCATGAAATTGCTTTAAGTATTTTTTAGCGATAGCGCCTGCCGCTACGCGTATCGCGGTTTCGCGTGCAGACGAACGACCGCCACCGCGATAGTCGCGCAAGCCGTACTTATGCCAATACGTGTAATCGCCATGACCTGGGCGAAATACATCTTTAATTTTGCCGTAATCTTGCGAGCGTTGATCGGTGTTTTCAATTAATAAACCAATGCTAGTACCTGTGGTTTTACCTTCAAAAACGCCTGCTAATATTTTTATTTGATCGCTTTCGCGGCGCTGCGTTGTATAACGGCTTTGGCCTGGTTTTCGGCGATCTAAATCAATTTGTAAGTCGGCCTCTGTGATTTCAAGACCTGCGGGAGTACCATCAACAACGCCGCCTAATGCAACGCCGTGGCTCTCACCAAAGGTGGACACTTTAAATAACTGTCCAATGCTATTACCTGCCATTAACTTTCCTCATTCCTAATGACTACCGATAGCCAAGCACAAGGCTTGGCTATTCTTTTTTTACTTATTTTGAAAAATACTCATCTAGCTGTTTTTTGCTAATTACAAATACACCTAAGCCGCCTTGTTCAAATTCGATCCATTCAAACGGTGCGCCCGGATACAGTGCATCCATATGTACCATAGAGTTGCCAACTTCTACAAATAACAAACCGTTATCAGTTAGATGCTCACTCGCTTCACTTAAGATAGTACGCGTTACGTCTAAACCATCGTGGCCTGATGCAAGTCCAAGCTCTGGCTCATGATGAAATTCGCGTGGCAAGTCAGCCATATCTTCTGCATCAACATACGGCGGGTTTGCTACTATTAGGTCATATTTTTGACCTGGTACACCGCTAAATACATCAGACTGAATGGGTACCACACGGTCAGTTAACATGTAATCGTTAATGTTAATATCTGTCACTTCAAGTGCTTCATACGATATATCTACCGCATCAACTTGTGCTTCCTCAAAAGCTTGCGCAAGTGCAATTGCGATACAACCCGACCCCGTACATAAATCTAATATGCGGTTAACCGATTGTGGCTCTCCAAGCCAAGGTGTAAAGCGATTGCTGATAAGCTCAGCAAACGGTGAGCGAGGTATAAGTACACGTTCATCCACATAAAATGGCATACCCGCAAACCATGCAATGTTTGTTAAGTAAGGTACTGGTGTGCAGTCGTTAATACGTTCTGCAATAAGACCCGCAAGTCGGTTTTTTTCTGTGCTTGTTAAACGCGCGTGCATTAATTCTTTTGGCGCATCAACAGGTAAGCTAAGCGCAGGCAGTAATAAGCTTACAGCTTCATCCCATGCGTTATCTGTACCGTGTCCAAAAAATATACTACTACTTGCAAATTGGCTTGTAGTCCAACGTAACCAGTCATGTAAAGTTGACAGTTCTGCAACGGCTTCTTCGAGTGTTGCTTCTTCTATTTGTAAATCGCTCATATATTTTTACCTGTATTAGCTTACTGACTGTTTTGAGTCTTTAAGACGATTGCATTGCCTATCTGCGCTGGGCAAATTACAATTGCCCCTCATTTAAGTATTGTACCGCCTTTTGCGCTGCGTTTTTACGTTTTTTTGTTTAGGTAATAGTTATGAAAAAAGACACTCCATCACATTCGTCCCTAAGCAATGACGACATAAGCTTATTTCGTCAAACGATCACAGGCGCCAAGGTATTTAAACAAGATACTCATCGTTTTGATACAAAGCCTAAGGTGTCACAAGCTAAGCAATTTGCCCAGCAAAAAAAGCAGGCTCAATCTGAATTTTTCTTCTCAGACGTTTATATTCCCGATATAGACACCCACGGCACGGTTAAATATGTAAAACCAGGCCAAGACAGCTTTTTAGCTAAACAGCTTCGCCGTGGTGACTTTGCACCCGATTTGACGCTAGATTTACATGGTTTAAATAAAGAACTTGCTAAAGATGAACTCGCTGGACTCATTCACGAATGTAAAAAGCAGCATTACTATTGTGCATGTGTGGTGCACGGTATTGGCGGCGGCGTACTAAAGCACAAAGTGCCTCAATACTTAGTACAGCACCCAGACGTAATAGCAATGCATCAAGCTCCTCTCGAATATGGTGGTAGAGGTGCAGTACTTATACTAATTAACTTACCGCAAAGTGATGAATTTAGACGCTAACTTTAGCTATTACTAGGATGTAACTACGTGCATATTTTTTCAATTATTTTTCCGCTCATTTTCATAGTTGGGCTAGGTTATAGCTGTTGCCGATTAAAATTTTTCGAAAAGCAGCATATTGCAGGCCTGAGTAAGTTCACTTT
>LAZR01002725.1_pt1 | contig 10064 bp, 14 predicted proteins | sample 329461 | NCBI WGS metagenome assembly LAZR01 (sample SAMN03002196, study PRJNA259156) | marine sediment metagenome | biome: sea floor; feature: Hydrothermal impacted sediments; material: marine sediment; isolation source: Loki non-amplified sample from Loki's castle hydrothermal vent sediment ...
ATTTGTAAGTCACGCGGATCTATCTTTAATTCATTAATAATATAATTGACAAATTCAGCAGATGATTTGAATTTAACTTGAATACCTCTACCGCCATAATTTTTATATTGCCAACTTTTAGAATTATTACAACGGTGTTTCATAGAATGAAAACAATGACAAAGATGGCCTGCAATAGTTTGCCTGTATTTTTTATTGGTTTTGCTTTTAGCTTGTTTGCTCTGATTAGCTTTAGCATATTTTTTATAATATTTAGTAATTTCAATTTTGTGCACTCGGTAATATTTTTGGTGATAGTTATTTTTACATTTTTTACAGTGAGGATGAAAACCATCTTTAGTATATTTATCTTTATAAAATTCAGAAAGTGATTTTTTGCTTCTACATTTTGTACATTTTTTAGTTTTCATTGTTTAGGCTTTCCCAAATAGGCTGAATAAACCCATGGTTGGAGATCTAATCCTCTATATGTGTACTGCCGTCTATCACCAACCTTAGCACGGAAATCTATAATAGTTGGACAGGCTTGTTTTAACCATCGCCCGAAGTAAATATTATTGCCAGCTTTATGCCCCGTCTTGGCACACCACATTTCCCATGCTTCATATAACTGACTTTTGGTTATATAAGCATCTGCATTTTTGGTACAACATTCTTTTATAAATGCTGTCACGGGTGCAGTTATTTCTGTCAACTGTTGCAAGAGCGGTTTAGAAGATTCAGGCATGGTAAATCTACCTCGTTCTCTAAGATCTTTCAAACCTTGCAGAGCAAAGTTAATGAGTTTACCATCACGAGCTTCTTTGCGTAGTCTATCCTTCAGAGTAAAATCTTCCCTATCAACATATGAGTTAGGGAAATTAAGAATTATAGATCTGGCCACAAGTGCTTTAGCCGGATCTGAAAAACCGGGAAGATCATTCATAGCGATGGTAAACCGGCAAGTTAGATAAAGATCGAATGGTTGTATGTATTTGGGATTCACCGTGATAGAATCTCTGCCGGTTATCTGTAATATTGTTTGCAAAGCAGCATCAGCTTCACCTCTTCTCGGTGTTCTTGCATCACCAAGCGTAGCAGCAAGTTTGCCTATAAGCGAATACAACCCATGTGTGTTAGCCAACGCTTGGAAACTTGTAGCATTGTATTGGTTTTTGCCAAGCATACCATGCAGCGTTTCGAGTATCGTACTCTTGCCTGATCTTGCATCACCGATGAAGATCATTAATTTCTCTTGTGTCATATCCGGTACAAGATTATATCCGAACCACTGGGCCAATGCTTGAATACATTCAGCATCTTCGTTAAATATCTGATTACAAGTATCTGTATATAAATTAGACCAGGCGTTCTCGTCAAAGGCATAGGGGAAAACATTATAGGTAAATAATCGTGGATCGGGATTATGCAATATAATATTGCCCTTTATATATTCATTCACATCAAGCATACCATTTTTGAAAATTATAAGATTATTCGGGTGTAGGTGTTCTTCTTTATCAAGCCACACAGGGGGGTCTTTCTCTACCGGGCACCATCTGTTCAGAGCATCAAGAATATCATTTATTTTAGACCTGGTAGGTTTATAAGGGACTATATCCAAGCAAGTTGCAGTGGTTTTTATGAATTGTTTACCTTCAAGAAATTTATATAGCTCTCCTTTGAATAATGCTATGGATAATTCTTCATAATGATCTTTGACCCACTGCATCCATTGGCCGCGATAATTACGGAGTATGGGTATGCCATTAAGCATATGAGACTCATTCATGAATCGTTCAGCAATAAGATAAGCCACATCATTTTCAAATACGTTAGGATCTATTTCTTTATTATCATCACCATGTTCACCGACATACTCAAATAATGAAGCCTGAGTTAATCCGCGTTGTACCCATTGCCGTAGATCCTTGATCCCTTCTGGTGGAAGTATGCACTTAATATCTTCAACTGCATCCTTGATATTGAGTAAAGTTTTCTCCATTCCTTTCTTACCAGCATCAGCATCATTGTCACCTATGATCCATACTTCGTGACCCGTGAGAGACATCTCTTTAAGGATACCCATACCCCCTTCAGCAAAAGGCCGACCAACCGCCACGAAGCCCAGATCCATAGCTGCCAATACATCAGTCGCACCTTCCACGATGATGACTGGTAGATCGGTCCCGTGAAGGACCGCATTCTGAACTCCCAATACTTGCCCAGATTGTCGTTTAGAGTCGAGTATATGGAGATGGCCACAGCCTGGCAGTTCTTGTATTGATCCTTGATCAATACGACTGCATACTGCCGCAGATGGATTATCCGGATCATCCGAGCTAACAAGGCACCAGTCCGGCTTCGCACAAATGGGACATACAACCCCGGCATCTCCCACTCTGATCCAGTGAAATTTTCCCGCTTTATATTTCTTATCTCCTATTGCGTGGTCTGAATTGTAGGCGTAAATAAGTCCACGCTCAGAACCTTTGACCATAAACTTCTTACCATTATGGTACCGTTTTAGTAAACCAGTAATGTCACCTTTAGCATCACGCTCTGCAAAAACCCAAGCATATTCACCAGGATAATATCCCACACCGAGTGTCTCTAAAGACTCTACAGTGACACCAAGTTCTTCAGCAAGATGCTCTAACATGCCAGTGATGACGTTGTTTTTATAGATTTCGTGTTGTTCGGCGAAGGTTAAGTCCACTATGTTCCTTCCATATGCCAAAAACTATGACCACACTCAGGACACACACATAATACTTCTGTGCCTATCGAGGGACGCTCAATAGTGTATCGGTAATGACGTTTAGAACATCTGATGTTTCGTTTCATGTTGTGCCCCAAAAATAGATGCTGGCGGGCAAACAGGGTGCGGTTCTCGGCAGACGAAGCCAACTCTTATGTGCCGCACCCTTTACCCTCTCTCTCTTAACCTAACGCTTACTCCGCAGAGGGGTTAGGCGTGGATTCAAAACTTAGCAACACTCTCAAGTGTTTTTTCTGCAACCTGATACCACTGTTCGGGAGTGACATCTTCTGATACTACATCAGGACCAGCGATCTCGGCAATGCTGTCATGCCATACTTTACCAATTACTTCATCATTGATAGAAGGATCTCGTAGTTCTACAATCTTATTCCACCCTTCTTGCATAGTACATGCAGTTTCAACTGGTTTAACTGGCGGCACTACAGCATCTTTCGATACTGGTTTCGGTGGTGGACCGGCAACATCTTTAGCAGCAGTCTTAGCTTTCTTAACAGCAGCTTTGTTCTTAGCTGACTTAGCAGCCATCTTTTGTGCCTTCACTTCGGCTGAATCAGGTGCAGCATCATCAGCAGGTACTCGTGCTGGATGTTTAGCCGGGGCTTTAGCAGCAGTGGCTACTGGCTTCGCTGTCGCGTTCTTGGCACCCAGAACAGCGAACTGTTTATCTAAACTCTTTAATTCACCAGCATCAAGTCTGCGAAGTTGTGCCCCTGGCTCAGCATCATACACATCAATCCAGTTGACCTGGTATGGATACGTGGCCTCTTCATAAGTATTCTCACCAACCCTAACCTGAAACTCAAGATCGTCATACTTACCGTTAGCAAGTTGTACCAGTGATCTACCATCCCAGTTAAATACTTTCTTGACTTGATCCATGCTGAGTGTAGGTCCTATTTCTCCACCCTTTTTCTTGATGGCACCATAGAGGCACAAGAATGCGGTGATCTCAGCATTCCATTCACTATAATTAAACCACTCTCCTTCTTTTACATCGTAAACTTCTGTAAGCAAAACCCTTACATTAAACCAAGGTAGTTTTATGTCAGTACCTTTTTTCTTCCTGCCATCAATGCCGTGTTCAAGAAGTCTACATCTGAATGTTCCAATTCTATCAAGTCCCATGTTTTTACCCTTTCAAATTTTTGTATCTTTTTGCTTTTAATATTTCTAAGGCATTATTTTCCATAGCCTTCTTGGTTTTCTCCAATTCTGTAAATAGTTTTTCTGACGGTCGTACCTCGACTCGATAACAAATAAGTAATTTTTCTAAAGCATCTATGCGTCTCCAAAGTAATTTAATTATATTTGTATTTGTCATTTCACCCTCTTACACTTAATACATACTTCACAACTATCCGGTATCGGTGTACCACAATCACACCGCTTTAGCCCGGCACGATCTAATAATTCACCAACATCCCGAAACGTAACTGGTTCAGGTACAGCATCAGGTTTGTACTTCGCCATGAACAACTTAAACTGTTCGTCTGATAGGATTTTACGTTTATGTTGTTCTCTCGCTATCAGTATCGACATATGTTCAAATGCAATACGGTCACATGCTGCTGCTTTGCCAGGATCTCCGTGACATAGTTTGAATTTAAGCCCGGAGTTGCAGGGGCACAGGTCGTTTCTGCCGGGTTCTGGTCCTCTTAGTTTTATGCCCATTAGTCATCGCCTTTCAGTTCTCTGTCGATAATCTCCCTACTTATATCTCCCCGCTCATCTAAACTAATCGCTTCTTTCTTAACCCACCCCAAAGCTGCTCGCCAAGTTTTTTTACGAGCCTCATAAAATTCTTTGATACCTGGAAAATTAATTGGACCAACCTCTCCTTCATACCACTTATCAAACTGCTTCATCACTCACCACTCCCTTCCTCTGGAATATCACGCCATACCTCATCGAACAAGAACTTCCAAATTGAGTCATCCGCAGGATCACTAAACGATACCACAGGGAATCTTGGTGGTATGCTACGCGATTTAGCTTTGTAGTGAACTTCTGGGGCATGGACATGGATAATCCTATTGCCTGTTGAAGTAGCCTTAGCAACTTTAGATTTCTCACTGTCTTTAGCAGCTATTACACCTTCGTTACTAATCTTAAAAACATGGTCAGCCCATTCAATCCACATACCCCAAATTGACGGAGTTTGTTTACCGTGCTTGGGTGCTAATTTAGGAGCATCACAAAGATAATTTTCGCCACCTGAATGAGAAATTTCAACCTGTTGCATCTGGCAAAGGATACATACATTTTTGCCACGCCTGATGAGAGTATCAAAATCTGCAAGAGGTAAACGCATGGTATCATATAGATGACGATGCCCGGCACCGTATCCATAATGTTCAATGCTCTTTGCTATTTCGCCTTTGCTGGTTTTTATATTTTCAAGAGTCCAACTTAACCCTAATGGTTCAAGGATAGTGCCAGTATCAACAACAAGTGTCTCATAATCATCAAGAAGATTAGGTTGTTGTATTGCTGTTCTAAAATCAGCAAATGTTTCTATGCCGGGAATATTTTTTAATGGCTCGTCAGTGATAGGATTTCTGATTTTACGACCACCATCATCAAGACCAGCAAACACAGGATTAGGTAACATTGAGCCAAGTGTGGTTTTGCCCATACCCGAATCAGCGTACACTATAATTTTTTCACCTTCTCCGGCACCATCCCAAGTTGCTACCTGGAATGTTTTATTCGGGACCGCAGAGATTTTCTGTTGTTTAGCAGCCTTCGGCTTTGCGGACATCGGGGCAGGGGGGGCTTTTGCTAAAGGTTTCTTCTGTGTTGGTGGTTTGTTTGATAGGGTCATCTTGTTCTCCATTTAATTTACGATATATTTCATCAACTTTTCGTGAAGCACAATAATCGGCCAGATGAATCAGGTTGGCGAAGGCTCTCCTATCTGGAAATGGTATACTATTTGGTCTACACATCGGGTTAGTTGTCCAGATACCCATGTGGCCCCCAATCCCTTCCAATATTCTATAGAAAGAATCATCATTACCTAAATAAATATCAGGATACCGAGCTATTCTCTGAGCTAACGCTACCCCATGTGTCCCTGTCACACCTTTTTCAAATGGATAACCTTGTGCGTTTAAGCCTTTGCCATTCTTAACCATATCATGTAACAGGAGTGTTGCAATGATTTCATCTTGCAATGTGTGTAGAGCAATATTTTTCAACTCAGGTGAATCGTGTAATGCCCTTATTAGTTCAAGTCCCCACCATACAGCGAGCTTAGTATGTCGTACCAAGCCCCCAACACCGAGTGACACTTTAGGATGGTATTTGCCTGTTGTGCTACATGGGCAGGTCCAGAAATAGTCGGGGCAGAGTTTGTCGAAGCATGTTATCACGAAGTCTCTGATGTCTTTGTCGTGTATTAGTGATAGTTCTTTTTGGAATATGGTTTCAGCTTTAGTCATTTTTTATCCCTCACTGCATCACTGCTCATAACTTCTATAAAGGCAGTGTGATCTTCAAAATTATAATGTACTGGTACGCCTAATGTGTGGCTTATTAAAATAAGTTGTGTTAAACCAGATTCATCGTCAGTTTTACAACTTAATTTAGCGATGCTAAGTCTTTTACTCGCCTTTCGCTTAAATCGATCTCCGTGTTGATTACAACTTACATATTCATATCGTGGTGCATAATAATATTCCGTTTCCCAAGTCATCACTCACCATCCTTCCTCTTAAATATACACTTAAACCCATCAGGCACATGGTCCTGATCAACAACCTCACGGTTATAACACTGACCTATATAGTCACACCGGAACGTAGCTTCACAGGCGTGTTCATTAGTATAGAATCTACCCGACCTAATCATAAACTGCATGTTCTGAGCTATGTCGTAAAGCTCTTGCTCAAATACTTTCAGTTCAGCATCAGTCCTGGTAAGCTCAATACACCGGAAGTAAAACTCAGGACGTTCAGTGATGTCTTTAAGCAACCGGGCACCGAACATATCAGGTGTTTCGCGGATGGTGAAGGTGCCTTCTTTGGCACCAAACTCAACCTCGGCAGGAGTGCTATTAACTTTACGATAAGCTCGTAAAATTTCATGGCCATTATCTGCACATTCACAAGCTCCAACTTCAAACTCCTGCCCACAATACATCCCGTCAGCCACGAACTTCTTACTGTCACCCTGGGTGAGTTTCTTCGGTCTGATTGTCGGCTTGTGATATACATCATATTTGACTGTATTGATGAGTGAAGGTGTTACATCAGCCGCATACCCATCAACCAAGATACGATTAAGCTGCATTCTTCTGGCGGCATAGGTATACATAGTAGTCTGAACATCAAGATTCAAGTGACCCCAATAAGTCGAATCGGGGTCAATAGACTTACTGGTTGATTTATGTTCCTTGACAGCAACACCATTAGCAATTTCAATTAATTTATCTATTCGACCTTTAATAAACACATCAGGTACAGGATGTCCAGTCTGAGGATTAAGCAATGGCAAAGAAAAATACTGTTCTGCCGCAACAACTGGTTCCAGTTGTTCATCATAGTACCAACGATAACCCGCAAGTGCATGGAGTAATGTCACTCGCTCGACTTCTTTAGCTTCAGGATCATTGAACTCTATGCCCTCGTAAGCCTTGTTCAGTACACGAGTTACGGCTTCCATGATGTCATCAGGAACTTTGCCCGTACCAGCACAGATTACACATTGTTCAGGATCAAATACATCGCCACATGCTATATTCATTTCACATTCAGGACACTCACTTCCTGGTTTTAAGCTGGCTACTTCTAAAAGCAGGTGCCAATTAGTTCCGATGCGTTGTGACTCCTTATCTTCTACTGGTCTGATACCATAGACATATGCGTTGCGGAATCTGACAGGGCAACTTTTGAATGCACCGATTGATGATGCTGATAGGATTAGTTTTCTCATTCTGGTTTCTCCTTTAGGGGCCAATCTTCAGCTAAACTACCATCATCTGGGTCCTCATCATCATTAGTCCAATCAAAAGCATGAAGTGCTGAACTTCTTACATATTCATCTCGTTCTTCTTCAGGCCATTCATCCCAAATTTCATCTTCATCCATATACTCTTCGAGCACTTGAATCTGGGCATCAAGGGCAGCGAGATTATTGTCACCAAAAAAAGTTGTAGGACGTACATTTGGCCGAATTGTTTTTAATGCTTCGATTTCTTTCGTGATTTGTTCTTTAGTTTTCATTCTTGATTCTCCAATGTACTGTTAATTTTCAAACATCTGTGACAAATCCGCGTCCAATACCAGGTACGACCGTCTGTATATCTAAGTCCAGTCCATTTGGACCAGTCATGTTCTTTTTTCCACCAGCAAATTAGGATGCCAATCATTCAACCCCCTTTATCGCATCATCTACAAGATCTCTTAAATCTCGTAACGTATCAAGTAATCGCATTCTCACAATATGTTCGGGCCATTTAACCTTTTCCCATTCTTCTATATCAATACTAAAATTATATTGTATGTAACCCATGCAGTGTTGAATGTATCGTTGAGCATGACTGCCTATAACATCTATTCTAAGCTCAGGACATGATCTATCTAATATTTGTTGAATTTGATTTCTACATTGTTGTTCTGTCATACCCACTCTCCCATGAAATGCTCTAATTCCTGGACCCCATGCACTACGAAATATAATCCACTATTAGCATGGATGTTTTTCATTCGTTTTTGTTGTCCTATATCTAATTTACCGCCTGATCCACGTTTACATTCAATCTCGAAATGTGTACCAAATGATCCGATTATACCAACGATGTCACCAGCACCTTTAATTCCATATGTTCCCCACTGCCCACAATCATTCTGAAACGAACCAGAGTCATGTCTGTTACAAAATACATGGTGTTTCTTTAGCCAAGATAAACAATCAGCCAGAACTTCACACTCAAGCTTCTTAGGATCTACTGGCACCGCCGAATGTGTCCTGATACTCCCGTCTTTAGCACCGATTCGTTTCACTGGTTCTCCCCTGCGAATCTGGCCTATGGCGTTGGCGAGGTCGTTGTATACTTGTTTGCGTGTTTGGCGTTTCATTGTATCCTACTGATAAGTCCATACCTTGTTTTGAAATATTTAGTCTCTTCTCTGTATTCATAATAGCCACATTCTTCACAACAACTTCCAATCGGGGGGCATTTACAAGTTTTTATTTTGCTCCCATACATAAATAAAATCCATCGTTTGCTATTCCAACAAAACCCAATTTTCATCTTGACCCTTTTAATTTCTGACCAACCCATTGCAGCCAATCACTCTTCTTCACAAGCGATGCAAGTCTCTCCGCATGTTCTTCTGGTTCCAGTATATCAACCCGATGAATCGCACGCCTGACTGCATAGCGGATTAGGTCTATGTGTCGTTTGAATCGTTTATGTTTGGATCGGTTCATAGCCATTTGTTTTTCATACCCCGTGTTTGACCAAGTAATTCAAAAGTATTATCATCATCTTTTGATTCACCTTTTAATTTTGATTGAACAAAACACATACTTGTTATTATCAAAATTAATATTATTATTGCAATTATGTCTATCATTTACAATACCTTTCACTAATCTGCCCCTCAGCGGCCAACGGTAGCCCTTGACTCCACTCTGGACCTTGCTCCATTATGTTGATCATCGTGGCCAAACTATATTCAGCTTCTTCTTTAGGTACACATGCAACTAACTCATCATAACTATGAAGTACAATTTTGATCCCCACGTCTTCACAACACAACAACCAATACCCTAACAAATCACGACACATTGCCTGAATAAGATTCTCCGTGATTGACCCACCCCAGAGATGTCCGTGTAGATACTTAATACTATTATCTTTAGGTGACACTGAAGCATAGCGATAGTTCATTACTCGTCCTGATGGGAGTCGCATCTTAGTTGTTGTTCCCTGGCGTAAGAATTGCAAGGAAGCTGTGTCAGATATTCTGTATTCAGTCCTCTCTTTCGGATATTTGGTGGGCCACCTAAAATACTTTTCGATTTCGGTCCAGAAGGCAGGAATGTTAGAGTATTTGGTTCGGTACGTTTTGACAAGTCTATTAATGAAATCCCAGTCATATGTTTCATTATCGAATAGGGGGCGGAGAGAATCATTTTGTCTGCAACGATCAAAGAAGGTATTAGTTCCCATTCCGTAACCGCAGCCGAGAATAGCATCTTTTCCAAAGCCTCTTCTAATATCAGCCGTTTGGCCTTCAGGAGTTTTCTTTTCTTCCTCTGTTGGCTTCCAAACTTTCGCTTGAAATAATTC
>LAZR01002726.1_pt1 | contig 10064 bp, 12 predicted proteins | sample 329461 | NCBI WGS metagenome assembly LAZR01 (sample SAMN03002196, study PRJNA259156) | marine sediment metagenome | biome: sea floor; feature: Hydrothermal impacted sediments; material: marine sediment; isolation source: Loki non-amplified sample from Loki's castle hydrothermal vent sediment ...
TGCGGTGGTCCACCCTATGGGACTCACAGCCATCGTCCTATGCTACCATTATACACGAGGTAGCGTGACGTTGTCAAGCGTTATTATGTCAAGCTGAGCACGAACTAATGTGCTACTGCCCACCCGTGCATCTGTATAAGCACTTGTGCCATACCCTGCAACCGTGCATTGGCTAACACGGATGAACAATTACGACAGCCGAAACACTTGTGCTGGTTTAGTTTTGGGGGTAAAGTTAGCCTCGATAAACTACCTCCAACTGCTTGACAAACTAACCGGGGTGTGCTAAGTTGAGTATGGCAGTCGTACATTAACAGCGAGTCGCGATGCGGTGCCGAGCCAAGTCGCGAGCGCACAATAGAACCGGACATGCCCCAGTGGGGTAGTTTGGTTCGGAAAGTGAGTCTGAAATGGTAGACGAAACAGCGGCGGATGCTCCCACAGTCGAGAGTATCATGACCGACGTTGAGCGCTTGACTGGAGACCTCGACATCGCCAAGACGAGTCACACCGACGCTCTGGAGTCAATGGCCAAGCAGTCCGCGAAAGCCAATATCGAGGAGCTTGGCGTGCTGGCCGCTGCGGTGATCGACACACTGAGCGCAGTTGGCAAGTGCGACGCGGCTATCGAAGTCGCCAAGCGTGGGCTGGCGCGAATCCAATGGGAGTCGAAGACGCAGGCTCTGCGCGAGGTGCTGACGCCCATTGGCAGCGAGGCCCGCGCGATGGTTCAGAACGTCCTGGACACGTTCCAGTCGTTCAACGTGACCGGGTTGGTCATCACCATCACCAACATCGGCCAACCCGACATGGAAACCAGCGTCAAGCCCACTGGCCCGGACATCCCCAAACCCCCAGCCGGCGTCAAACGTGGTGGTGGAGGTGGTGGCAAGCGCGCCAGTCACCAGGTGAGCGAAAACGGAAACGTGATGACCCCGCGCGAGTACGTCGCGGCTCACGCTGAGGATAGCACGGACATAATCCGGGCGTATCTGGGCGGCGACACTAGCCACAAGGTGAACATCACCCATGAGGCCGAGCGCATCGCCAAGAAGCTTGGCCACCAGTTCAGCTAGGTTGTCCTAGCACCCTACCAATTAGCACTTAGACAGCACAACCCCGGGTAGTACGAATGTACGACTGCCGCCCGGGGTTTTGTTGCGCCCATGCCCGCTTGACATAACGTTTTTGGCGCTAACACCCACGGACCCCCGCGCCCACGCGCCAGCATGAGGACGCCCTAACACCCCACATTAGCACCGACCCGCGGAGCTTACCCCCGATTCGGTTGAGGTCATTATCTTATGGTGCCCTCGCTACTATATTTTTCACTCTGACAGGATGGGACTACCGTAAGCTGCTAGGTCGGGGCCCTGTGCCAGTAGTAGCGGTGCTGTTTGCCGATGCTGCGGACTACAGCCTCGTGAAGGCTAACCATAGCCCAGAGACCCTCACGTGTGCCCGGAGCGGTCAAGCCAGTGCGGGCAACCATTACGCGAGTAGTCACCCAACGGCCAGCAGGTAGTGCCTCGCGGACCACGCGGAGACTGTTGCTATCGAGGCAAGGGGCGGTCACGGGCGGAACAGAAGTACCCCCGCAGCCACCAATGCCACGTATAGGAGTATCGGGCCCCAGTGGCGCCGCAGTAGCCAGCCATATGTGTAGAGGGTGCCAGCTACTACCGCAAGCAGCCACAGTGCTACGGGGACCATCCAGACTAGGTTCAGCATATTCATCGTTACCTCCTAAACCTTATGGTCAAATCCACGGGAACCCTTTCGCAGGTGTACGTGTGACACTTACCGAACTGCCTGACCTGCGGACAGTATTTGCATATAGCCGGGTATGTGCCGTCGCGCGTGGTTGAGGCTAGCAGCCAGTGATGCCGCTTAGTCGGCGAGTTGTGGCAGTACGAGTTCAGGGCGTTCATGCCTGCTCCATCGGTAAGTCGTGCAGGCCTACTTGTCGCAGCTTGGCACTAAGGGCCTTCCGGAGATTGATGTCACGGTGCATTAGGTTCTCATTGAGAGGACCGCCTAGAGCAGTGATTTGCTCCTGTACGAATCCTATACGCTCGCCCAGGACCGTGATGCGTCCCTCATCTTCGGTCGCCAAGACTAGCCGCATCAGCCGCGCCCGTGTGCGTACCAGGTGGCGGCGCTCCTTCTTACTGGCCTCGCTAAGCTGGAGTCCCGTACCTTCTGGCCGGCCACCCTTCTCCTTTTTACGGGTCCTGTACCTCAGGTCATCACAAATCAGCCATTTGGCAAGGCATACAAAGTGTACCTTCGTGGCCTTGTACTTGGTCTTGCCGGCCTGGGACTTGCCAAATGTCTGAGTAACGGTCACATAGCGTTCACCCTTGAGTATATCCTCCGGGCATGATTCGCAGGGACCTTGCTTGGCCTTTGCTGTTACCCTGGCTCGTACTGACGGTGGCATAGACTGACCTCCAAACTACGTGTACACTTACAGTAGTAAGTATATACGAGGGGGTCACTTTTGTCAATATGGCTAACCTGTATATACGGATTAGCATATCTTCGAGACCTCCCCACAGTTACTTACTACAGTAAGTGTACATAGGGTTTGGGGGTCACTTAGTCATAGGTAGTGCTGAAATTGCATACGCATGAGTACAACTATGTACGCGTACCTACGTATGCAACGATTTTGGGCTTGACACAGTACCGTAACTATGCTATAATGACAGTGGAGGAGAAGAGAAATCGATAAGTACCTCGAATGGGGCATTCTACAGGCGTGGGTGATACCCTATCTGTGGATGCCTGGTGGCTACCACGACCACGAGAGAGGAATCAGGAAACTACAGAAGAGGCGTTATGGGCCTGTGCCTTATAGGGAGATGCCATCATGGTTGACGGCACCGGCGTCGTCGTAGTCGAGCCACTTAAGGCCGACGACGTTGACATTACCGCTGAGGACATAGCGGAGATAGCCGACGCTCGCATACCTCTAAGCCAGAACCCGCGGAAGGCGGAGTACCTTAGCAACCGGGCGGTGGGCTTCGGTATCCGTGAGTCGTGCGCCCTTGCCAATGTCTCACAGGCCACGCTGAGGAAGTGGCGTCGCGAGGACCCCGAGTTCCGTGAGTTTGAAGGGGAGCGCCTGGCGTTCCTACAGCGGACGATTTCATCGGACATCATGCGGATGAAATGGCTCCGCAACTTTTTCCTGGTATTGAGGCGCGACCAGCGGATACTCTACAAGTCGGCCTTCAATTTCGAGGGGCTAACGGATAACGAGCGCAGCTACCTGCATCTAATCCGGAAGCACTACACGCCGCAAGACCTACTGGCGCTTGAGAAGGCACTAGAGCCAGAGCACGGAGAGAGGGCGCGGATTGCGGTTGACAAGGCCGTGTTCCTCATAGACGGCAAAGAGGTGGTGGGCGAGGACAAGAGGCGTGCCGTGGCTAGGGCCGTACTCGACCGCTTCAACGCTAGTGGTAAGTATGTTGAGGCCCGAGCCGCTGAGGAAGCCGAGGCGACGTGACAATAGACACGCTGGACGCGTTCCCTCGTGCATTCTGCCTGGTGCGGAAAGAGGATAAGACAGGTGTTTCTGGCACGGGCATCGTAGCTGGTGGCGTCCTCTTTCCGGATGGCGTTGTGGCCCTGCGCTGGTATAGCGATTGGCCGACAAGCGTAGTGTTCCATGATAGAGGTATGGAGGCGGTTGAGAAGATACACGGACACGATGGGGCCACGGAAATAGTGTGGCTGCCCATATGAGGCGAAAGCTAGATGGTAACGGCAACCGAAACCCCCGTTAGCGAGTTCCAAGCCAAGGTGGTAGCCGCCCAGGACGGCGACCTCGGCACCTATGCTGAGGCCGTTCACGGGCGCATCTACTACCAGTACCAGGACGTATGGGCCGTGGCACTGGAGTCCTACAGTGAGACCGTTATTGTCTGCCCGCCAGATACATACAAGTCCACTACCGTCCGTGATTTCGTAGAGCGCGAGATAGGCAGGAATCCTAATATCCGTATACTCTGGCTGATGAACGCCGGCGCCCAATCCACTAAGCAGGTCCAGGCCATCCAGCAAACCCTTGAGTTCAACAACGTATACAAGGCGGCCTACAACGTCTGTGAGGACCCTAGGGCTCAATGGACGAAGGAGGTCCTGTACGTCATCAGGACAAGGGAAGGCGCCGACCCGACGTTGATGGGCACAGGGATGAATGGCCCGTATCAGGGCCTCCACTTTGACATCATTATCATCGATGACCCGACCGAGCAGGAGGACCCGTCTAGTCCGACCACAATGGAGATGCAGAGGAACAAGGTCAGAGGGGTTATCGATGACCGGTTGGTCGAGGGCGGCCGCATCGTCGTCATCCTGACTCGTTGGGGCGATAACGACCTGGTGCCGACCTTCGCCGAGATGGGCTTCACGATTATCGAGATGCCTATTGTGGGCGACTATCCTTGGGGTCCAACCCTCGACCCTGTGAGGTTCACTGAGGAATGGGTCGAGAGGAAGCGCAAGAAGAAGGGCGACATACTGTTCGCGCTTACCTTCATGCTCAGTGCGGAGGCGGCCGCTGGCAACCTGGTTCGGCGTGAGCACATTAGGTACTGGGACAAGGATTCCCTTCCCACCACTGCCTTGAACCTCTACCTGGGAATAGACCCGGCAGCCTCGCTTAAGACCTATGCCGACCATTCTGCCATAGCTACGGTTGGGCTGGACCTCAAGACTAGGATTAAGTACCTTGTCGATATGTGGTGTGGGCGGCTTGAAACGCCCGACCTTGAGGAGGAGATAGTCAAGCGGGCCAAAAGACAGGCCGGACTGCGAGGGGTCGGCCTAGAGACCAAGGGCTTCCAACTGAGCCTACTCCAAGGTATGCGCCGGCGCTATGACCTACCATTCGTTGAGGTGCCTTATCGCACTCGACGCACCGAGATGCGCCGCATCAAGGCCATAGACAACAACAAGGTCGGGCGGGCCATATACCTTGATGCTCAGTTCTCTAGCGGTCTGCTACTGATTCCTAAAAACCTTCCACTGGTTGATGGCGTGTCCCTCGAATCCGAGCTATGTACTGTACCTCATGGTAAGATGGACGACCGTATGGATGCCCTGGCAATTGCTAGTATCCTTGCCGAGGCTTCTGTGCCTGCAAGCCTCAGTGTACGCCTGAGGGGGTTCTAATGGCCGATACAGAGGCACCCGTGACGGTTGGTTGGGAGTACGTGAACAGGCTCCTGGGAGAGCTAACCGAGGAACTCCGCGGCTTCCATAAGAGGATTACGGAGGTCGAGGCACTGCGATACCTCGAGGACGACATGAAGCTGCCGCCCGAGGAGAAGCCCTCAGGGTTGGAGATTAGGATAGGTGCCACAGCCGAGCTCATCGAGAACGTGAAGGCCGCCCTAACGTCTAACCCACCAGGTGTACTCGTTGAGCCGCTCCGCACTGGCCCAGGTGCCGATGAGAACGGCAGCAAGCGGGAGAAGTTTTGGGGCGCGTTCCTACAATGGGCGAGCAGCACGGTGCCATTCCTTAATGAGCTTTCGGATGCCCAGACGGTGAGCCTGGGAGTGCTCAAGGCAGCCTACTACCCCTGGCCGAAGACGGAGCGCAAGAGGACCAAGGACGAGCCGAAGACCACAGCCGGCGATGCGGCCTACAATGACCGCCAAAGGGCCCTCAAGCGCCGTTGGGGGCCACCGTTCAAGGTCATCACGATTCATCCTCTGACGTTCTACTTTAGGCTAGGGCCAGGCGGTGAGCTAGCTGAGGTCATCGAGCATAGCTGGAAGTCAAGGCGAGAGATTTATTCGGCGTTTGGTATCAAGGGTGACGCCCAGTTGACCGTCATGCAGCCTGATACGATACCGAAAGACAAGGGCCCGCAGATAGCGGCCGTGGCAGGCTTCCCGACTGAGGAGGTCCAGACCCTACCCCAGGGTGTCACTACCAGTACCTTGGCCCTGGTGACGGAATACTGGACGCCTGACATGCCTGGAGCGCCTGGCATCTACCAGTGCTACATTGATGGCCACCTGGCGTATGAGGAGATAGGCGACCCTAGCGTGGCCTACTTTGCCTGCCCAGGCCGGACGACAAGTAGTAAGGACCCCGATAAGTTCGCCCTGTCCATCGCTGAGATTCTGAGGCACAACGAGCCGACGCTGAACCGCTCGCTCACCTACATGGCTGAAGCCGCTGAGCTCCTAGTCAGAAAGCGGCTGACTCTGGAGGTGCCTGAGGACTACCGCCCCGAAGTCGAGATGGTCGGTGAGTCCAATGAGCCGGGGCCAAAGACCTGGACGTTCAAAGCGGATAAAGCGGAGGCGCTGCCTGCTGGCTCCAAAATCGTTGACCCATTCGAGGGCGCCGAGAACATCTACGCCGGCATGCCGTTCATCAACCTCGTCCTACAACTCATGGGCCAGCATGGTGTGAGTCCTATCTTCAAGGGCGTGCCCCCTGGCGCCGGCGGGAGCGGTTACCGCGAGAACTCGCTCTACCTCATGGCCAAGAGCCAGTTCCAGTACCTGCTCGACTCCTACGCGAATTGCATCGGCAACATGATTACCTGGCTAGAGCATATCCTGGTGACTAAGGCCAAGCAAGAGGTGTTCGTTGGCAATCTGAGCCTGAAGCCCCGCGATGTGAAGGATTACCCTGCTCTCATTGAAATCAGTGTCGAGGCACTCCTACCTCAGAACATCATCGCCGAAGGCCAGTTCTACGACCGGATGCACGCCCGAGGCCACATCACACGGCGGACGCACCTCGAGAAGGGGCTCCACATTGAGCAGCCCGAGCGAGAGCTATGGGGCAGGTTCCTAGAGGATGTCCAAGAGATGCTCAAGCCTATTATGGTGCAGGACGTTCTAACACGGGTGGGCATCATGCCTCCAGCACCCACAGGTCTAGTCGGGCCTGATGGGAAGACTCCGATTGCCGGTAAGACTGGAGAGCGAGGCCCGCCTGGTGGTAATGGTGCTCAGGCGGACGCTATCACGGAGATAATGCAGTCAATGGGAGGCCAGACCCGTGCTGGTCAGTCTAGGCAACCTCCGGAAGAGGCCGGTGCCTTTCCTCCAGGACAGACTGAGGAGGAGTCCTAATGGTCTTCATAACCGGCCCTAAGATAGATGAGGCAGTTGAGCAGCTCCGCAAGTGGTACTTGTCGACCTCGGCCGCCCTAATGGCGGCGCTTGAGGAGGGTTATCCGTACGGCAGCAGTCCTCAATCTCCTCAACAGCAGCTTGAGGCGTTCTTTTCGATGACGCCCGAAGGCTGGCAGGAACTTGCGTCCAGGTTACAGCTTAGGTACCGTGGCGAGGACAACGTGCCGGAGCTAGTTCGGGCCGATATACAGGAGTACGTAACCCGCATGTCTAGGCTAGCGTATGGAGGCAGACCGTAATGCCATTCCCAGGTCAGATTAGGGTCATAGGCGGCGTTGAGCATATCTTCACGATAGAGAACGGGTGGGTGCCAACGCCTCAGGTAGGTCTTGGCTTAGGTGGTGGCGGTGGAGCTGGAGGTGACGGCGGGGCCACTGGTCCTACCTATCCTACTGTGGCTGGAGAGGTAGTGGCGCCTGACCCGAACAATTACTGGTCTAAGCCCGGAGCGTTCTCAGGTGCGGAGCCTGTGAAGGCAAGCCCGGGCGAGGCCGGTGCCTGGTTCGAGCAGGCGGCCTATGATGATGCCGTGGCCAGGTATCAGCAGCTTACTGGTACCGAGCCTGGTGGTGGCCCTGGCGGTGCTCGAGGCTCTACTCCTGAGGAGCTTGCTATAGAGCGGAGTAGGGTGGCTACCTCCAACATGGCCAACTACATAGACGCTGCGGCTAGAGGACTTGCCCAGGAGATTGACGCCAAGCGTCTCACGACTGAGCAGGCTATAGGGGAATTCAACCGCCAACTCGACGCTATGACTGAGGCGAGGACTGGCTTCCTCGGTGCTCAGCAGTACACGATACCACAAGGCGCCACGGAGATTCACCCTGACATCCGCAGGGACCTCGGGATGGAGCCCTGGATACCTGACCCCATCGAGTACGACCCGTTTGGCATGGCCCTTGAGCTTATACGGAGCACACCGGAGATAACAAGTATAGGTGTACCGGAGACGGACGCTGTCCAGAGGGCGCTTGAACTCGCGGCTGAGTTCTTATAGGAGGGACATCATGGCCGAGCTCGTCTATCAAACCTGGGAACGAATAACAGGCAGGCCGTGGTCCGATGCCCATGCGGGTGGCTTTACCACGGGCACCTACGACGAAAATATCGCCTTGCAGAAGCGACTGCTAGGCGGTTGGAACCCTTATGCGCCAAAGGCGAAGCCGGCACCAAAGCCGGCCCCGAGGCGTCAAGCGGCTGCTGCTCGTCCGGCCGCGACGCCGGCGGCCCTGCAAATAGAGCCTGGCATGTGGCTGCGTATCCAAGAGGAGTTGATGAAGCTGGAGCGGGAGATTGCGGCCGAGCAAATCCGCGTGCAGGAGGAGCAGCAGGCGCAGTTGCGGCGGACTACCGAACTCCAGTATGCAACCAGTCCGATTGACTTCGTAGCCTATGAACTCTACAAGCGCGAGCTTGAGGGGCAAGGCTTCGACCCAATGGCCGCTTCCCGGTCCGATGTGGACATACAGGCCATGATGGAGCAGCTTGTAGGTGGAGAAGGTGAGACTGGGCGCCTACTCGGCGAGTTCGGGGTGGACATCCCTGGGACCGAGCAGTGGAGCCGAAGCCAGTTTCGCGGCCTGGCTCAGTCGGAGCAGGATGTCCTGAGTAGCTTCCTACGTGCCGGAGTCGAGACCGGTGGGGGCGAGGTATCAATTGACCCAGGTGATTACTACCGTAGACTCGCAGAGGGCTTCGTACCGACACTACAGAAGCCTACCACGCAATATCGGTTCTAGGAAAGGAGAGACCAATGGCCCTTCATGACCCAATAGAGGATGCTCTGAATGAGAGGAAAAGGAGGGCTCGACTCGTCGAGGCAGGAGGCGCACTTAGTCCATCTAGGGTGCGTCCGCCTGGAAAGCCTACGGCTCTGCCGAGCGCTGCCTCATCCAGGGCGCGTCCGCCTGGAATCTTCGGGGCGACTGCGCCTGTTGAGCCCCCTGACCCGCTGTCACCGTTTCTGAACCTCACAAGACAGTTCATGTTCCCTATACGAAGACCCTATGGCCAACCAGTGCGGCCAGCAGCTTCGATAGGTGGAGGTGTATTCCCTGGCGCTGGTGTACCGGATAATGTCCGCAGTGCGCTATTGGCCAAGCTTCTCAGGTCGAGGCAGGCTCCGAGGTAACCTGTGACCCGCTTTTGGCAGTACCAGTCTCGGACTAGGTTCGACCGGCAGGAGACTAGCCGGTTCGAGACCTGGACTAGCCAGCAGTCGTTCCAGCGGCTAGCTAACCAGGCGCTTGCCGACCGAGGCATCGACCCTAACCTTATACCATCTTTGGGTGGCTATAGGCCTGATGAGCCTTTGGTTGGTACGCCAACGGCGCCAATGACCGATGCCGAGGTATCCTTCATGGGTGGGAGGCCTAAAGGTCTCGACCGGGGTGAGCCGACAGTTAAGGCCCAACACATGCTGTATTGGCGGGCAGGCCAGATTTATCGCGAGGGCAAGGACTACGAAGTCGCCATAGCACAGGCTAGAGCCGAGCTTCCGGCCATAGGCAAGTTTGAGCAAGAAGCGGCTGACCAGGCCTTTATGAAGCTGATTAAGGAGAACCGTCAATGGTCTAAGGGTACAAATGTCGGTCAGGCCGTTTCGACGTTCTGGCGTGACTGGGCAGGCGTTGATGAGAGCGCGACTCAGTCTGAGCGTGCCCGTGCATGGAGGCAATGGATAGGTCCAGAGCTTCGGCCGAGCGAGGTCACAGCCTACATACAAACCCTCACGCAGCTAGATACGGAGGGTCTGTCCGCTGACGAGAAGGAGTCTATGGCAGGTAACATCAAGCGCGCCGTTAGGTCCCAGTCGGGTCTTAAGGTGCTAGGTATAACCATAGACGAGTCTACCCTAATCTGGGCGGCTCTATTTCCCGAGTTTAC
>LAZR01002727.1_pt1 | contig 10060 bp, 5 predicted proteins | sample 329461 | NCBI WGS metagenome assembly LAZR01 (sample SAMN03002196, study PRJNA259156) | marine sediment metagenome | biome: sea floor; feature: Hydrothermal impacted sediments; material: marine sediment; isolation source: Loki non-amplified sample from Loki's castle hydrothermal vent sediment ...
CCTTAAATTTCACTATTTTAAATGTTTTACTAAAAATTTCCTAATTTTCTCTATTAACTCATCCTTACATAATGGATCGGACCAGTTATCAGAAGAAAATAACTTTTCCCGCTTAGCGTCTAATTGGAGACCGAATTTGGCAATCTGATAGAAAGATCGCTGATAAAAATCGCTAAAATTCGGAACATTAGCGATCTCTTCAATTGCGTCCTGAACCATCATTTTCCTTGCTTCTACATATTTAGGATTATTACTAGTCATAAGGTAAATACTTGTTATTAAGATGATATAAGGAGCATGAGAGTAGAAAATTTCACATTAAAAAAATTAAATAATTAAAAGAAAGGGTGGTCCCTACTCTACGAGACGGAAACAAGCGTCAAAACAAAATAGGGTGAGGAGGGCGAAATCAGAGTGTAATTACTTACACTACCAAAAGACAAAAATCCAGGGTGTAAGTAGGGACCATTTTTTAAATTGAAATTTGGGTTTATCATAATTGTATTCTATGATAATTCTTGTCAGTTACTTAAATGTATAATCTTAATATAAATCTGTTCTTTATAAATAAAAATTGTGAATAGAATCGCTTTAACTATTACTTGAACGAGAGCAGAAGATGTCATATATTTGTATTCTATTTTGAAAAAAGTACTTGTTTCAATGGAATATGGGAGTACACTCAATCCTTTTTATAATATATAAAATAGGGATTGATGAAAAAAATGTTTAAATTCAATCCTTGTTCGTGTGGATAGTATGAAGGGAAACCAATCGCGATCCAAAATAGAGTAATTCAATCCTTGTTCGCGTGGATACTATAAATAAAAATTACTTTTAAAACTAAATGTAGACATTCAATCCTTGTTCGTGTGGATAGTATGACCAGAAATGACAGTAAGACAAAAATTCGACTATTCAATCCTTGTTCGTGTGGATAGTATATAATAATGAGCTATATTCTTTAAATTCATTACATTCAATCCTTGTTTGTGTGGATAGTATACTCTCATCATATAATGGTCAAGCCCTGTTGTCATTCAATCCTTGTTCGTGTGGATAGTATGAGTTAATAACAGGCTTTTGTTCAACTTATAACATTCAATCCTTGTTCGTGTGGATAGTATACGAAGAAATAGCAAAAGAACCACTAGATTATCATTCAATCCTTGTTCGTGTGGATAGTATTCCTTTGTTCCAGGGTTCCTTTCCTTTTCTTGCATTCAATCCTTGTTCGTATAATAGTATACTACTTTTTTCACATTCTATTGGGGTTACGTAAAATTTTTTCTCCTATAGTATATACAGAGCATCTCCTATTTAATAATTAAGATTTTTTTTAATTTTAAGTCTGTAAATAGAATTTTTCTCTACGTTCCACAATCATGAAATAGAATAACCACTCCAATCAGTTAAATAGCAAATATATACTGTTTTATAACAGCGTTAATAGAATGAAAAATATTGTCTAGATTTATTTCCTTTTCGTCTATGTTTTATATTTTACTTAAGAAAAACTACATAAATCTTTGTTTGTGTGGATATTATACTACTTTTTTCACATTCTATTGTGTCTATGTATTTTTTTCCAATCAAAAAGAAAAATAAGTAAGAAATTATGTTATAATCATCTAACTAAGTCATATTTAATTTTTCTCTACTAAGGATTTTTAATCACTGCAGAGTAAGAAATATAAACTAAAGATCAATATATTTTAAATAAGTTATATTAATTTACTTTGGATTAAATTTCAATGACAGTTAAAAATCCTAATGATTTTTATAAAGATATTTTAGGGCTTATTGGTCAATGTTTTATAGATGCATTTGGCACATTATTAGGTCGAGCTTTAGGATATGGATTAAAAGAACTAATTGAAAGTTTAAAAAAGTGGTATTTTAATAGAACAGTTGGTAAAAAAGCAATAGAAAGAGTTATTAATTCTTTCAAGGAGCAACTTTCAGTTGGAAAACATAAAGAACAATATGAGGATTATTTAAAGCGCTGGAGCTCAGGTTATGGATTAGAAATTCACCATGATTCAAGAAAGGCTCGAAAGAAAATTAAAACTTTTTTTGAGCAAAATGCAGACTTAGATTATATGAGAGGTTATTTAGAAAATTTAAGACGTTCTCTGAGAAAAATAACAACCTTTCAGATATGGAAAGACTTTTTAAAGGAATCATTAGACAATAAAAGTGTTTTTAGAATTTTATTCATACCCCAATTAGAAACTAAAGAATCAGATGAAGAGATTTATGAGAAAATTTCTGAAATTATTAAATTGACTTTTTTAGAAACTCGGGAACCAGATTTATTATTAATCCAAATTTTTCTTGCCGTTGAAAGATCCCAAGCATTTTTAGAAAGTGAGATACCTGAGATAATGAATAAACTTACAATTAGATTATCGGAGATTCAGGAGCAATATTTTAGAGAAGAAAAAACAGAATTAGAATTCATTAAAAGGTCAATAAATGAATTATCCAATCTACTATATACCATTTATCAAAAGCCTAAAGAATTGGCAAACGAGATTGTTTCTGAAATTATTCAAAACATTACGATAGAAAAAGAAGAAATTAAGATTTTATCGTCAAGCCTTCTAAAACATGACGAGAAACTTCAAGAACATGATGAGATAGTTCAAGAACAACATGAGACATTTCAATCGCATTTATATGTTATTGAAGATCGTCTGAAAGAAATCAAAACACAAAAACAAGGAATCACTGAGGAAACTGTAGAAGAGGCATTGAAGTTTGAACATTTTTCTGATCCAATTTCGAATTCTACAGAGTTATCTGAATTAGAAGATAAGGGAGATTTTCTTGAAAACAGGTTATGCGGGAAATTTATTAATATATTGGGTGGAAAGGTGCTTGACTGGCAAAGGTTAAAGGAAGAAATCATTGATTTTAGTTGGGTTGAATTTCCTTATGAGAAAAAGTCTTACTTTTCTTTATATTTTATTTATGGAAAATACGGTGTAGGTAAAACCACATATTTATTTTACTGGTTAGATAAATGTTTATCTTCAGAAAATTGCTGGTTTAAAACTGTTATCTTTTTAAATCCTGACAAGGGGAAATGGGACGATAATGAAATTGTCAAACAATTAGAAAAATTTGACCCTAAAATAACTATAGTCGCTATTGATGCACTTTATCGAGAAAATGATAATGACACTAGTTTTATGAAAAAATTTCAATCCATTTTAGATTATATTATTGGAAATAATTTTAAAGTAATAATAACTTTAAGAGAGTCCCATTTTAAGATTTTACAAAAAAATTTTCCAGCTAGAGTTGTTTTCCATGCTATTCCATACAAAATTAGACCTTCAAAGGTAAGTACAGAGATTATCTTAAATAAGTATTTGGATTTTTATGAAGTAAATTCTGTACCAGAATTAAATGATATTGGATCTGCTGAAGCTATCACACTTTTGTATAAAAAAAGTGAAAAAGGTTTACCATATTATATTCATCATTTTGTCAAAATGCTTAATCTGGAGAATCATCCATTTTCAAAAAATGAAGTCGAGAAAATCCCCCTAGGAGTGACGAATCTAATTTTTTATACTATAGATGGAGAATTTTATATAAAGGATAATAAATCATTATATTTTGTCCTAAATATGTTACGGAATCAAAGGAAAAGTCAGTCACTTTCCTTTGAATTCTTAAAATACTTTATTGAATGGTATAACAAGGGAATTTCAACAGAAGTCAACTTTAATGAAATTCTGAATAAATTATCCACGTTAAAATTATATCTTAACCCTAAACCTTTTATTTTTAAGGTTTCAAAGGATGCTAGTTCGAAATATAAAGAAGTGGATTTAAAAATAGATAGGTTTCACCTTGATGAAATTTGGAAGGAAAGCATTAATTATGGTTTAAATAAACCTGATAACCTTGCTTTACCATTTAAATCATTAGAACAATTTTTCACTGTTCTAAAAAGATATAATTCTAAAAAAGACGAATTCATTGAAGCAGTAAAAACTTACTTAAATAAGAATTTGGTAGAGCATTATAATTATGAGAGTGAATATCTAACTGTAATTCTTCTCACTGATTTGGCTAAACTTGATAATAAACAAATTTCATATTGTACAGAGATTTTTCAGAATTCAAATTTTAAAATAAATTTTTCAGAATTTTATTTGAATTATATTAGAACTGAATTATCACTTGCATGGTTCATAGCAGCTTTAGACTTAAGAGAACTAGGAAAATTTGAAGAAGCTGAAGAGTATATTAAAGAAGCACTTAAAATCAAGGTATTTAAATTGGCACTTCATACATATATCCAGCTTTTAGAAAGAAAACTAGCCAATGCAACCAGGGAAGAGAGTGAAAGAATTATTAACAATATTAAGAGTCTCTATTATGAATTAGTAGATTTAGATAAAAAGGATAATATCACAAGACAGTCTCGAGCAAACTTCTATAAAAGAATAGGAGAATTTGATGAAGGAGAAAAATATTTTGAAGAAGCTTACGAGTTAGATAATGATTATGTTCCTATTCTATTGTCATATGGTGTTTTCTGTAAAGAGATGGGAGGTATGTTATGGAATGTTAAAAGAGAAGAAGCTAAGGAATACATGGATAAAGGGCTTCAGTTATTTAAGAAAGGAAAGACCATAGCAGAAAAATCAGGATTCTCAGAAAGAGAACTATTAAATGCGTTTGCAATTTTTCTAGTAGATCTAGCAGGAAAAGCAGAAGAATATGATGAAAAAATTGAATTTGACATTCAAGCTGATGACATTTGGAAAAAAATAGTTAGTAAATTTCGAAGGCCCAGAGATATCAATAGCTATAGCAATTTTCTAATCAAGGTTGGTTGGAGACTTAAAGATAGATATCCAGATGGGAAATATGGTGAGAATTTAGAAATAGCTGAAAGGCTACTAAGGCAATCTATGAATGATGATAATCATCCCATTACCCAACATATACTTGCACGCTTGCTTTATAAGTACAAAATAAACACAATTAAAGATTATTCTGGAAAACAAAAATTATTTGAAGAAGCTGTTGACTTGCTTATTAAATCAGCAAATAATCCTAGTGTTATACTATTAGTAAACCCAATTATCCATAAAGCATCATGTAAGAATGAACTTGGTCGCCTATATATGGATTGGGTTTATCAAATTGATGAGGAAGAATTCGAATGGAGCAAAGAACTAATTAGATTAGCTAAGGATAATCTAGTTGAAGCTAAAAATATAGAAGAAAACAATTTATCTTATCGACATCTATGCAGCGTTTATCAATCACTTGCAATCTTGCATATTAATTATTATAAGGGTATAAAAGCTTCAAAGAAAGCAAGTAAATATGCTGAGAAAGCTGTAGAATTAGCCAAAAAGATTGGATGGAGCTTAAAGAACTTCTTTGAAGACTTAATAAATATAGGAGATGAATATATAGAATATCAGCCGAAATTAGCCTTAAATTTTTTCCAAAGAGCTGCTGAAATAGAAGAAAATAATTATCAAGTTCTTTTAAGATTAGCAACATGTTATTCTAAAGTCGCAGATAAAGAAAATTTCGAGGAAAATATAAAAAAATCAATTAACTCATATGATGAGCTTATTAAGATGGCAAAATCAGTTTATGAGTTTATAAGACTCAGAAACTTAATTAAAACCGATATAAAAGATAAACTTAAGCAATATTTTGATCCACTGTGGATAAAATGTTTGGAGAGCATGAAAACTTGCTCTATACAAATTGTAGAACAAAAAAAGAAATTCTTTTGGGAATATTTTGAAGATTACATTAATTTTTCTAAAGATTTAATTGATCTGGGTAGATCTGTCTTTTATGAAAAAATAGATTATGCCATTGAATTGTTTGAAAAAACTAATGAAATTTTGGCAGAATGGATACAAATGTTTCAAGATACTCGATTATATGGAGAGTTGAAACTAGAATATTCAGACCTAGATTCTAAATCTCAACAAATTATAACTCTGCAAGATGCTTGTAAAGCCTGGATTAAAAAATTAATTCCTCTTAGATCTAAAGTACTTAGTGAGGAATTAATGGGAATTAAAGAGCTTATGGAATTAGAGATTGAAACTAGTGGGAAACTAGATGAGATAAATCGTGTGATACAGATTTCAAAAGAATATATTGATATATTTTTCCCCTTAGAAATTATAAAGAATGATAAACTCGAGGATTTTGGAGATTTATTTCTAGCTTGCAATGAGAATGAATATGCTTATGATTGTTTTAAAGAACTAATACGAAGGAAGTATAGGTTACCTCAGAATTTGACAAATCTATCAAAAGTGAAAATTAAACAAGGGAGATTTGAAGAAGCCGTTAAAATTATGAAAAATCTCATAAAATTAGATTTTTCTGTTGATAAAGATAGCACACAAAATTTAATCATCAAATGCAGAAAAGCAATTAATGTTAAAAATCATATTTCAAAAGGACTTAGGTTAATGTTAAAATTAGGGGGAAAAAGTGGGAATATTAGTCAACAGAAACTTGCGAGTTCATATTACAAAATGGGTAAAAAATTACTAATTATAAGAAACAACCTTGATGTTTCTCAGATATTGAAAGTTATTTTTAAAGAAGAAGATTATATATCGGATATAACTTTACTAAATAGAATTCCGATTTCAATTAACATTATAAAAAGCTATTTGTGGAAAGCTCGAGAACTTGGATTTTATTTACCGCGAGAATTGGAAAAACTATTAGACAAATTTGAACCCCACCTCTCAAAAGATTATTTATATACTTCTTTAGGGCTAAGAAAGATAGCTGAGAGAGCAAATAATATAATTGAACACTTAAATTTTACTAAAGCTTCATTTTTTGCATTGTATTTTTTAACCATGTCAATTGGAGAGGTGTCTCATCAAAATGAGGCATTATCTAAAAAATGGGGGCAAACTGGGGGCAATCTAACTGGTATCAGCAAGAAATCCATAATTAAAATAGTCCCCGATATATTAATTAAATGTTTTTTACATTCTGTTGATAATAATTATAGTAATTCAACATCTTGGAGTCAACTTGGGAATTTGTATCTAGAAATTGGAAAATTAAATAATTCTCTTGATTTTTTGTATGAATCTGAATTTGCTCTTAATAGAAGTAAGAAAGGAAATAGGTTTTCTTTGTATGGATTAGGAAAACTTGCAGAAATAAGGGGAGAGCACACGAAAGCAAGGGATTATTACATAAAAACCATAGAAATAACTGGAAATATCGTTGATAATGAAACTGAGAAGATAAGTATTTTTAAGAATTTAGCAAATCATTTAATAATTATGGGGTTTATTGAAGATGCTATTGAAGTTTGTGAAAAAATCAAAATTAAATTGTCCAACAGACAGAAACTCTTAATGAATATAAGAATAATGTCCCTGAAAAATCAATTAGCTCGTGGCATTAGTGTTCAGTTATAGTTAATGAATATTTTGATCTAAAAAATTTTTTAATTGCTTATACGAAAAGGAGGATGAATAGGAAATTAGTCTATTGGAATCTCTTGTAATTTCAGGAATGGTATTAAATAAGGATCATGGAATTTTTTTTAATCTGAGCTTTTTCCCTTATAATTATGCAAAATGAGACCCGTCGTTCTCCTATCTTTGATCTATCAATAACATTTTTGATTTTGTTTTTTAAGTTCTCAATCAAACCCATGTTATAATCTGTAAGCCCCATGAATGGTTTTTCAAAGGTATAATTATTACATTTATAAATTATACCAGATTCTTTAAATTCCCCACTTGTTGAATGAGGAGTCCGTTTTTCTACTTCTTCCTTTCTCATTATATTTGCAGTGCACTTTGTAGAAAGATTCTTCACGATTTTGAATCATATGATACATTATTATTCGTTTTCTGCTTTTTTTTATTTTTTATCCTTGTTTGAGTGGATATTCTGATAGCACTTTAGTAATCCGAATTTAAATTTCTGGTCAATCCTAGTTCGCTTGGATAGTTTTAATTAAATAAAGATGATTCTAACTGTATGTTCGTCCAATCCTTGTTCGTGTGGATATTATTAAAGCTATTGGAAGAAAAAGAAGTATTAGTAGCAGTTAATATAGAATTAAATAGAGTCTTTAAAGTTAATTATAAGCTACCTACCAATCCTCAAAACTATTCATGGCGATGTATCGAGTGTAAAAAACCACTTTTTTATAATCAGTATCAGAATTGTTTTAAACATCGAGGCCAAAAACCAGAGGGATTCGAGCCGGAGACCATTGAGCATAAAACGATGAAAGATTACTTCTACCATATTATCCCATTGTTTAATTCCATTAAAAATCGGGCGTTGGAGTATTGGTTAGGTGATCAGATTGCTGATGTATACTTTGAGCTTCGAGAAAAGGGAGAAAAAGTAGCAATTGAGTGTCAAAATTCTGCAATCTCTTCTAAAAATTTAATGAAGAGAACTACGAAATATACTGCTAAAGGAATTTATGTGTTATGGGTGTTTAACGCATCCGGAAGAGTTGTATCTGAGGAGAAATTCCCTCAAAATGGTGAAAAAGTTCGAGCACTTAAAGAAGAAACAAGAGCGCATAATTTATATTCCGGAAGAATTTATTATATGAATGTGGTAGGTGAGGAAGTTATTCATCCCCCTTATGCTATCCATTTCTCACCCTATTTTGAGCATAGAGAATTAGAAGGAAATATCTTTGGGCGAGAGAAGTATTATAGGGGCTTAAAGAATGATAAATTGAATTAGAATTAAATTTTATTAGATTTAAATATTTAAATTTCTAAATAGAAAATTTAAGAAGCACAGCTTTTTCCGTCTCTCCGGCAATCACTCCTTACACTTTAGTAATATTATCTCCGGTGGTTATCTCTTCTACTAGCTAGTTCTATTTAACCAAGATATAGTCTATTTAATTCACTTTTTCTTTTGAATTTTGAAAGTTAACACTATACGTTCTCTGTATTAAGTGTCACAGTTTGAATCTCGAAGAGTAACATTAGTAAGCAGAAAAAAAGATGTTCAAATCGTTAAAAATTAGGGAAAAACTCACATAGATTTAAAATGATTATTTATTATATTTTTATATAATAAAGATAATTTCAGGCTTGTAATGTTCTGGTATGGGAAAACAAGAACCAAGAGAAAATGACTATGTATTAAGGACATCTCCTATGTTACACTTAGAAGTTAATTTGATTCCCTACCTAGATCTCTTATCTCTATTCATGTAATCAATTATTGGAAATCCATTTTCAAACTCAATCTCCCTTTTTTTTTAACTTTTTTGCGATATTTTATTATAAGAATTAAAGAAGCTACCCCAACTGATAGAGCTATCCCTATAATTATTGTTAAAGAAATAGATAAATTACTTAATGATGATAATGGGTCTGTACCCATTTGAATTTCTTGATAATCACTATATTGATCACCATCAGTATCAGTATTTGTAGGATCTGTGTGATATTTATTAACCTCATCACCATCACTTAATCCATCACCATCGGTATCAAAGTTTGTGGGATCCGTATCATATTGATACTCTTCATGATTCGTGAGTCCATCACTATCCCCATCAAACGAAGCATCACTACTAATAAATAATATGCCTTTTTTTTTTTAAGTCAAATTAAACCCTAACCATCTTATATTATTAATTCCCTCGTTTTTCATAACTATTAAGTCACTCAAGCTTATTACCTTATTTTTTTATATTTTTATTTGTCCCAACAAGAATCTGCATTCCCCTCCTCTTCAGTCAATTCTCCCTTGTTATCGCTCTCCGTCTTAATCTATTCAATAATAAGGCAAAAGCGTTTTTAATTTTTTGCTAATTTTCACTTAATTCTCAAGTGATAAAAAGTTAATAACTTGTAAACTTAAGTACCTATAAAAATAGTTTTATCTGATATTTATTGATCAATAGCCCAGACAATAAAAAGAACAAGAAGACAAAATGAAAGTATAAATAATAAAGTAATAGCAACTTTACGGTAATTTTCCTCAGTCTTTTTTGCACTGGGGTGCTTAGATGGTATTATTCGACTAT
>LAZR01002728.1_pt1 | contig 10054 bp, 13 predicted proteins | sample 329461 | NCBI WGS metagenome assembly LAZR01 (sample SAMN03002196, study PRJNA259156) | marine sediment metagenome | biome: sea floor; feature: Hydrothermal impacted sediments; material: marine sediment; isolation source: Loki non-amplified sample from Loki's castle hydrothermal vent sediment ...
GAATAGGAAGAGACTGATTCTAAGCCAACTATTACGAGCAATTTAGTATCCTTTAACAAATTATACTTTGCTTTTAATTTCCGAGGGTTTCTTTCAAAAGATAACATTTATTCTTTAATGAGAACGGGTAGGAGGAAGTATGGTTTCTATGATAATTATAAGGTTGCTTTTTCAAATCAGCATCTATTTAATTTAGAAAAATATCAAGAAAAATGGAGTCATATTTGGGCTCAAAATTATGTATTTTATAACCTAGAAGTCTTCATAAAAAACTTTTTTCCAACGCCTATTATACCGTATTCAGATTCATTCTTAAATCCATAATTTTTTATTTTCGGAATCGCATTTTATTCTAAAGGATAATTTGATTTTTTTTTCAAGATGCTGCTAAAATGTTTTGAGATCAATGACTGTATAACTCTCAGGCTGGTGCAAGATCGTTCTAATGGACCGGCAAAGACGGTCATCTTCTTTAATGACACTCGATTCAGACAATATAAGCGTCTTTTGTTAGATATTCCCGATAGTAAATTCTCTGATTTTGACAATATTGATTCGATTGATGATGTTATTCTAAATAATCATTTACAACAAAATTATGTGAACGAAGCTGATATCTCCCCCGAAGATGAGTTTTGGGCTCACTGCTCAGTGCGACATGAAGCTGTATTATTGAATGCGGAAACTTGAGGTATACCAAGATGGTAAGTTTATATAATAAACACTCAAGAAGCCGACCTCGAGATAAACGAGTGTGGCTACCTAGGCATGCGCCGTTAGTAATGACGGGGTGTGAAGCCCTGGGGACAACGTACTTACAGAGGAGACTACACTCCTGCTGGGGGCTAGCCAGGACTCCTATGGTAAACGACCGTGAACTCTCCATAAACCCCGTAAGCGCCCAGCGGCGAAAAGCAGTGAAACGCCGTGCCAAAAGGCAAGCTGACAGAAGAAAGTGTTTGAGCATCGCTTTCTTTTTATCCGTTGCTCAGCCGGGGGATAGAGAGTACCTAAGGGAGTTATATAAAGTCAATTATACGGAACATGGTAAACCCGATGAATCCCACGAGTATCGTGGTATACTGACCGTAAGGAAGGAGGATGGTTCAGCGGGTATGGGATGCTGGAAAAAGCGAAAGCTGTCTGGTAATAAGACGGATAGGGGCTACTATAATGAAATAATTTATAGGAGGAGATACCCAATCTGAAAAGATGCTGACTTCCAGTAGGTCTAAAAGGGAAAAAGACTTTCTCAAGAGCCCAATAAACCATTGATTGGCACGAGTGCATCAAGAATAACGTGTTAAACATTAAAGGGAAGGGTAGACGATAATGATGCCATTGACCTGACTCGATGGATTAGAAGGAATTCTAGTATGGGTAAATGAGAAGGTGGGATTCTCAATCTCAATACCTTTTTTTTTTTTCAGGGATGATTGGTGACAAGATTCCTTGACGGAATAGTGGTGACGCGAGTTCCGGAGAAGGGCGTGGTGACGCGTTGAGTATTTAGGCTCGAGCCACGTGCGGGGAAACCAGCACGCGTGGTTCCTAGAGGGGAAAGGAGCAGTAATGCTCCCGACCTACTCGACAATCTCCAAGCATGGGTTGAGCATAACTACGATACAAGACTACTTGATTCAACACTATCCTTTCCTTTATTACAAGGATTATATGAATATGGAGATCCTTTAGCCAAGAAGAAATTTAAAGAAGAAATTGCGAAGCGGTTTTTAAGTGATAATCCCGTTGTATCCACTTATTTGGCTAAAGAAGGTTTTTTGGATGTATTTACTAACGAAGAATTTTGGCAAATTATTAGCATGGATCTCATTCATTGACGAGGATGAAAAATTTGCTTTAAAAGAGATTTTAAATATATCTTTCCGAAGGTTTTATCCTAAGAACAAGATACCATTTAAATATATAAAAATCCCATATTTTGAAATTAAGGACGGGAGGATTTTTAGATTAAAGTTAACCGATTGTGGATTGAATTCATTACCAGAATCGATTACTTCTTTTAAGTATTTAAAAGAGTTTAACTTAAACCTTAATAATATTTATGAGTTACCTGTTACAATTGGAAACTTAGAATCGCTTGAAATTCTTGATATACGGTTTAATCCAATAGACAGAATACCTGATTCGATAAAGAATCTTAAAAAATTGAAAGAGGTAATAACTACAGAAGTACTTACTCCAGAAATTTTAGACAAAATAAAAGAAATTAAAAAAAATTTACATAGATATAAATGATTGAAAAATTATTATTAATATTAGAAATGATATTAGGTGAATATTTATGAGCGAGGAAAAAGAAGCATTACGGAAATTGATAATGCTAATCTCTGATTTGAGAGCTAAGGATGAGGAACGTTACGCTAGTCACGTAAATTTCATGAATTCTTTCGCGGGCCTCCCGCACTCACATGACTGAAACCATAAAAATGATTAGCGCAATTGAATCTCAGATGAATAAACATTGGAGTACTGTTTTAGATTCATTAAATGATTTGAATGAGAGCATTAGTGCTAATTTAGATAGTCTCCTTACTAGCATTAATCCACGGGGTTTAAAACAGACGTCAAAATCATTAAAAGAAATCATGGATACGATGAATAAAAGCGTGCAAACAATGAGTTTAGAAAAAATTATGAGTGAATTGAAATTTCTAAAGTCTGGTGGAGTAACTTATGCTCCTGTTGGAGGTACCGCTGTAGGACAGCAGTCTGAACAAATTTCTGCAGGTGTTAACTTAAATCCTCCTGGTTTGAAAGCTCCTGGAGGTGCTAAAGCCGCTGATGAAGGTGGATGGGTTGATCCGAACGAGAAGGCAGAAAAAGAGAAAGAAGAAGGCCAACACTTACTCAAACCTTCAGATTTCTTTGGGATGTAAACGAATCCATAAAAGAAGCTAATTTATTACCAGTTTCTTTAATATCTTCTCCAATTTTTTTAAATTTAACTATTACCGCAGGTTTTAGGAGTTCATTTTTAATCTTATTTTTCATTAATTCATAGCAGTTAGAATAATTTGAATGACATTCTGTCATTTGGTTAAATATTATACCATCAAGACCTCTTTTTTTCATATAATCTGAGTATGAAGTAAATAATGCATTACAGTCTTTCAAGCAAGAAATCCCTTTATTTGAAGCAGTTAAGAGAAAACGGGAATAATTTTCAATTGGATCAGAATTTTTCGAAACGTTAATCTCTTCAAGTAAACCTAGTATATCCCAATCGGCATATATGGCTCTGCCATGAAGTTTATATATGGTTTCATGCAGTTTAGGTTCCCAACCATTAAAGATGGGGGAGATAAGTAATCGAGGGTTACCTGAGACGTCCATTCCTATACCTTTTTTAATTCGTCCTCTCATTTCATTAACTAAATGACTCAGGTTTTCTAAAAACCTTTGTGAGTTTGAATTATAATCTTGATAGGTTATTGTAAGCAATCCTAAAATCTCAGCGAACGTCGCAGGATTGCAAGGATAAAAATCTGAATCACCTATTTCATGCAAAATAGTTTTGTAATATCTCTTTATTTGATTGCCAATACGAAATTGTTTTTGCAAGCTATTATCTGAAACAATATTGCCAGTAAGTTCTTCTAATTTAGTAATAGCGCTTTTAACATTCTCAATCATTAACTCTAGAGCTTTTTCCTTATTTGCGATTTGAGGGATGTCTATTTTAATTTGATTTGGGATCATTGATTTTATTGAATCTGAGTAAACATTCCACTCCGGGCATCTAAGTGAAAATTTTAAATTCGCATCAAGATTTTTGCACTGAGATTTATGCATACCGTAAATGGCATTCACACCATAGCATAGTTCCGGAGGCTTCCCATCTTCTATCCCCAAATTATACATAATGTTGTACTTTTCATTTATTGTGCCAATTACATCACTAATAATTGTATCAACAATTTTTAAAAAGTCCAATTGACGGGCAATTCCTAACAGATCTGATGTAATATCCCAACCAAATAAATTTTTTGCGGTACTGAGAGCTAATAAATAAAGATTAATCTTAAATTTCTCCATTCGAATCGGAAAAACAGGAATGGAGCCGGAGGCATATACTAAATCAGGAAAGCCTAAGGCTACAGAAACGATCTTCTTTTTCTCTTTAGATTTTTTCGTAATTAAATATTCTCTCCCTGTTAAAAAGTTATATGCAATCTTCAAAACTGATGTAAAACTTACGACATCGTCAGCATAAACACTCATTATCTTTTGGATTCCTCGTATAAAAAAAATATTCTATCTGAACATTTCCATGAAAGCTCCAAGTCGAGTTCGCACCTGTTCAACATTCTCCCCAATTTTATTAAAATTTAAGGCAATACTTGGAATTTCAAGTTCGTTTCGTAACTTCTCTTTAAGCATGGTAAAACAGTTTGAAATTGAGTGACAACCAAAAACTTGAACAAAAACTAATCCGTCGGCTTTTAGCTTTTTAGCCATGTCTACATAAGAATTGGTGAGTGTTTCATTATCACATCCAATACCTACGTTAGTGGCATTTACTAAGAAATCCGCGTAGGCTTCTATTGGGTCAGATTTTTTTGAGATAGGTATATCATCCAGAAAGCGTAACATTTCCCAATCATTATATAAAACTCTTCCGCCCAATTCATAGATTATATCATGGCATTTGGGCTCCCATCCCCCAAACATGGGGGTAACCACTATCCGAGGTCTATCACTAACATCCATTCCTATACCCTTTTTGATCCTTCCTCTCATTTCAGATAACAATGTTCCCAGATTGTTTTTAAATCGTATAGCTACTGAATTATAATCTTGAAATGTTATATTAAGCAATGCTAAAATTTCACTATAAGTTGCGGGATTACAAGGATAAAAATCTGAACCTCCAATTTCATTAACTATAGATTTGTAATAGCTTTTTATTTGATTTGCTGTCCGAAAATGGTCAATCATTAATTTTTCATCATAGTCATTACCACTTATCTTTTCTAACTCTCTAATGGCATTGTAAAGGTTATTTACTAACAGTTCTGTTGAATTTCCGATATTTCTAGGAGGTATATCAACCCAAATATGTTTTGTATGATCATTAATCAGTTTTAAAGACTCTAAATATTTATTCCAAGCGCTACAACGTATTGTGAAATTTAGACTTCCATCACAATTCTTTAATTTTGATGTATTCATTCCATATAGCGTCTTAAGCCCGAAACAAAAATCATTTGGGATACCATTTTCTACTCCAATTTCATACATATTATTATACATATCTGATATTTTATCAACCACGTCATCAATTACATCATCAAGCATATTACTTGTATCCCCAATATTCATATTCTTGACGTATCCTAAAAACTTTGTAACATTCTTCCATCCAAATACACTGGAAGCTGACCCTAAATATGTAAAATATTTATGGACCTCAAATGATTGCATCCTAATGGGCAATACGGGGACAAGTTCAGGGAAACCATAGACTAAATCTGAAAAAGGCAATCCAATAGCGATTAACTTCTTTTTTTCTCGGAATTTTTTCCGTTTTAGATAATCCCTTCCCTTCAAAAGATTATATGTGATTTTAAGAACTGAACTAAACCTAATTAGATCATCAGCAACTAAGCTCAACTATAATAGCATCTCTTTGAATTTTTAATGTATTTTTTATTTCTTACAAAGTTTAATGTTAATAACATAATAAATTCCGTTTTTTCCATGAAGGTTAATTTGTGAGCATTTCTAAAAAAGCATGGACTCTTGTTTCTAAAGCTGCTCGGGCAGATCTGCTGTAGTCTCTCTCAAGATTTAATACTTGAATACCCTTTTCTTGCAATTGATTTTTAAATTCAGAAGCCATTATTGATATATGATCACAGAATTTTATAATATGATTAATTACCCCCAAAGGCTTCTTAGATTTCCTATGGTGACTTTGATAAAACTTTTCAATATGAGATACTCTATTTTCCAGAAAATTTGGAATTGAATGATCTCCGTAAATATTTTCTTTATATCGATGAACTAAAAGTTCTATAGGATCTGCATTTGATCCCAGCAAATCAGCGTCAAATGTTTGTGAGTAATAATTAGATCCTATCCATGTATCAAACAATACAACATTTCCTCCTCCTTCTTCAATCAGCTCAATTAAAAAATCGTTCACAAAAATGGAACATCCCGTAAATAAGATATCCTTGGTCTCTTTAGATATTTGAGGCGACTCTGTGCTGAACTTTTGAATTTTATCCTCTAACTCAGTTATGTAAGAAGGTCCGATAAGTATAGCTCTTTGCAGAATTGATAGTTTAACTGATCCTGGTACATTTAATTTATTAAATTCATGCAATTTTTGTTTAAAAGTATTATATTTTTTAATACTCCTATTTAGTTCTTCATCACTAATCTTCCTACCAATAATTTCTTCTAATTTCTCCCTCAAATTCACTAATTCCAGCTTAAAGTATTTCAAACTGTTTTCATTCTTAGTATAGGATACATAAAAGTTTAATCGGGGGATATTAAAATACTTAGAGACGATTTCAGATGATATTATATCTGAGACACAGTGGTTACTTAGAAGAAAATAATCAATTAAATCTAAAAACTTATAGTAACTCGGTTTAACAATAAAAGCTCCAATACAAGATTGAGCAAACGCACACGTTGATGGGGGAAGATAATCATGACTTGCATCCATCAACTCATCATTCCCTGCAAAAATCATTCTTAGGGGAATGAAGCCTGCAGCATCTATAAGTTCCTCTGGGATATTATCATGAGATATAAAAGCGATAACTTTTTTACCTTCTTCTTTTTTTTCTTTGAGAAATTTGCTGTAATCTGCTAAGAGTTCTAAATCAGTCATTTTTAGAATTAATTTAGTGTGAATTATTATTCAGAAAGAATAAATTCCTCATAAAATTTATGACAGCCTTTAAGCAGGTTGTGTTTTTTGCTATCAATTTGTAATAAGTGTTAAACACCATTATCCTTTTGAGCAATTAAGGCAGCCCCGATTGCTCCCGTAAGTTGAGGCTGAGAAGGGGTTTCAATTTCATATCCTAATTCTTCTTCCAAATATTTTTTAACTGCAACATTCTTGGCAACACCACCGCAATAAACCAACAATGGACCGACACCTATACGCTTAGCCATTCCTGCAACTCTTCTAGCAATTGATTTATGAATTCCTGCAGCAATATCCTCCTTTTTTGTTCCTTTTGCAAAAAGTGAAATAACTTCGGACTCAGCAAAAACTGTACATGTAGAACTTATTGATGAAGGATTTGTTGATTTTAATGATAACTCCCCCATTTCTTGGATTGGAACCTCAAGAGCATTTGCCATGACTTCTAAGAATCGGCCAGTCCCTGCAGCACATTTATCATTCATTTGAAAATCCATAACACTACCGGTTTTTTTTGAAATCAAAATTGCTTTGCTATCCTGTCCTCCAATATCTATTACAGAGTGAGCATCCGGAAAGAAATGTTGTACACCACGGGCATGTGCTGTGATTTCGGTAATGCGATCGTCCGCAAAGTCCACAGAATTTCGTCCGTAGCCAGTGCTCATACAAAAAACATCTTCTTTCTTTAAATCATTCTTTTCTAATAAATCATTGAATAAATTACGCCCAATACGCTTGAAATCAAATGTAGATCTCTCTGTTCGATGATCTATTAGCTTTCCATCTTGAAAAATCGCTATTTTTGTAGCTAACGACCCAATATCAATCCCTACGAATGTTTTCAATAAAATTCTACCATATTATGTTGTTTTAGGTGGGAAAAGGTCTTAAAAAATTTTAAGTTTTTCATTATAAAATTAATATATTTGCTACTATTTGAAACATAAAATTCTATATTTTAGGTTAGTTGAGACAATAAGAGAGTTATAACTAATGTTACAATCCCTGCTGTAACTAAGTGGAGTGCATATCTTAGCTTTCCCCCACCTGAAATGTTTCCTAAAAATATTCCTAAATATACGAGCAACCCAGCAAGAATAATATAGGAAAAGATAAAATGCATAATCGTTAAAGTAGCCCCAAAGAAAAAAGGAATTAGTGGAAGTGTACTTCCAACAGCAGGAGCACCCCCATCTACCAGAGAGGCGACGATAGTAGCAAAATTCTCAGCTTTCTCGAGGATAGTTTTATTTTTTTTATTATTATTTTTTTCTTTTTCACTATCTGTAACAATTGCCATGTCTCTTTTCATATCTGATACCTTTTTTTTGCGCTCAGCCTCTTCAGACAGGAATGCACCCCATAACCCAGAGATGCCAATAGCGATAGCGGTAGCGAATCCTGTTATCAAAACATTTTGAGGTGTAAATAGAAATGCGTTGGAGGAGGCCAGAAATATCATGAAGATCCCACTGATAATTCCTGAGCTAGTTAAAGCTCCATCAAAGCAATTATTAAAGAATTTTCGTCGAGATATCTCACCTAAATCTGAAAGTTTTCCATATAGCTTCCAATTTCTTATAGTTTCCTTAATGTTCTTCAATTTAATATTTTAGATTCGTTATTTAATTTAATTATTATGAACTTCTGGTATAAAACATTCAAATTATAATCAAAAATTAATATGTAATATGATTTTTTTATTTTTATATTTTGTTCAACAAAATTTAAAATTCATTCTAATTTTTAAAGATCTTTTCAAAAGTTCCAGTTTTTGAGTTGAATCACCGATTTCTAAGTAATATAACATAAACGCAAAAAAAATAAATGTTTAGATTATCTACTTTCATTTTTCTCCTAATTTCCTTTAAAATTTCCTTTACGTTTTTCGAAAAATGCCTTTACGCCCTCCATGATGTCCTCGGTCGACATCGCCAGCGAAAGCTGCGAGCGCAGGTACTCGAGCGCGTCGGCAAAGGCCATGTCCTGCTGGCGGTACATGGCGTCGCGGCCGAGGCGCATCAACACCGGGCTCTTGGCCGCGAGCCTGCCCGCCCAGTCACTAACGGCGCCGGGAAACTCGTTCGCCGCAACGACCTTGTTGATCAGCCCGTACTCGACCGCCTGCTCAGCGCTCAGCCGCTCGCCGAGCAGCATCATCTCATTGACTCGCTTGCGCGGCACGTTGCGGTAGATGATCGACATGATCATGAAGGGAAACGCGCCCACGTTGATCTCGGGCGTGCCGAAGGTCGCGCCCTCCTTCGCGATCACCAGGTCGCAGCTCAGGCACAGCCCCATGCCGCCCGCCAACACGTGGCCGTTGGCGGCGCACAGCGTGGGCTTGCCCAGGTCGACCATCAACTTGAAGAAGTCAATGAACTGGTCCGCCGAAGTGCTTGTGGACGAGTGCACATCGGCCGCGAACCCACCCAGGTCGGCGCCCGCGCAAAAGACCTTCTCGCCCGAGCCGGCGAGCACCGCCGCCCGCACCTCGGGGTCGCCCTTCACCGCCCGGAAGGCCTCGTTCAGCTCCGCCAGCATCTGGGCCGAGAGCGCGTTGCGCTGGTCGGGCCGGTTGAGGGTCACGGTGGCGACCCCGTCGCTCACCTCGTACAGCAGCGTCTCGTATTCAGCCAAAACCCTTCTCCCATGCTGTCCATAGTGGTAAGTAGGAAGTCCTACTGTTTACTTTTAGAGTAGCTTGTTGTAGCTTTCCACACGGGGTCTGTCAAGGGCGGACCACCGTAACGCATCCCGACCGGAGGTTCTTGATGGCCACTGCCGTACCCGAGATCAAGCCCGATTTCGCTGCACCCAGCAAGCACTTCATCTTCACCGAGGAACACAACGCTCTGCGCGAGTCGATCGAGAGCTTCGTGAAGAAGGAGCTCGCTCCCCACTCCGAGGAGTGGGAGGAGAACGGCTTCCCCGACTCGGTGTTCGAGCGTATGGGCGAGCTCGGCTTCCTCGGGATTCACTTTCCGGAGGAGTACGGCGGCCAGGGAATGCCCGTCTTCGGCGAGTGTCTCGTCTACGAGGAGCTGTGCAAGACCAACGCCTGCTTCCGGAGTCTCATCGGAACCAACAACGGCATCGGTTCCTACGCGGTGGTAATGTACGGGACCGAGGAGC
>LAZR01002729.1_pt1 | contig 10050 bp, 9 predicted proteins | sample 329461 | NCBI WGS metagenome assembly LAZR01 (sample SAMN03002196, study PRJNA259156) | marine sediment metagenome | biome: sea floor; feature: Hydrothermal impacted sediments; material: marine sediment; isolation source: Loki non-amplified sample from Loki's castle hydrothermal vent sediment ...
CCAATTATAGCAGCCCCAAATAGTTCTTCTTTACTAAAGTTCATTTTCTCAAACCCCTCCTAATTGTAATTTTTTCTAATTCTTTTTTAATCATGTTAATTAAATTTGCCCTTTCTGATGAATTTATGGCAGTTAACCCAAAAGTCTTCACATGAAGTAGATCTTCAACCCTTTTGGCACTCATTCGTCCATCTTTTTTTACTAAGTCTTGTTTGTTCGCAATAGCAATTATCGGGCATTCCTTTCCCACAAAATGACAAGCGTAGTTTATTAATTCTCTTGATTTTAACACATTCCTTGGCGTCGAGTCAGTAACCACAAATATAATATCTGATCCTAAAAGGTAATCCTTGGTATAAGTCTTCAAATAAGCAGATTGCCCGCCTAAATCCCAAACTCTCAGCATATAATCTCCAAACTTTACTGTTTTTAAATCCAACCCATGAGTTGGTATATAGAATCGGTTTATTGTGTCATTTTCTGACAAAAGCCCGACTATACTTGTTTTTCCTGTAGCGGGGTGACCGATTAAAGTAATTTTCACTAAACTTCTAATTTCTGAACTTAGCATAACTGTCCATAATCTCTTATTAAGTTATAAATATAAGTTAGAAAAAAAAAAATTTTAATTGTGGTAATATTTAGATATTACAGCAATAATCTATAGGTGTTTCAAATGTAGATAATTACCCTATTGTTTATTTCTTTTTGAGAAAAAGCTTTTTCATCCATTTCGGTAGTAAAAAACCACCATACCAACAAATTGCACTTACAATTAAGAGTAATCGTGTAAATATAACTGTTAACTCATTAAGGGGCAATGAAGAATCCAAGATTGATCCTATTAAAAACGTGATATAAGCAACTACTAGTAATTTTCCTTTTAGATTAACTTCCTTATCTTTGGATTTTAAAGATAAGCGTGCAAAGAACAATCCGGTTATAACTACGATTAAAATAAAGAATAGAAGAAAAATCATTATAAACGATTTGTAACTTACATCAACAGGAGGAGTTCCTTTTAATGTACCTATTAAATTAGGGTTCACGTATAACAAAATAAAGAAAATTATTTCAAAAAGTATTCCAAGGACAGAGAAAGCAATTAAAATTATTTTTCTCTTTTCCGTTAATATAAATTCTGTAAAAGCTATTAACCATAAGGCAATTGCAAGTGGAACTAAGGTATTTCCCACTAAGAAATATAGTGCGGGTGTTAATCCTACATCATTATTTAATGATACCAAGAAGGATAAACTGGAAGGCCACCATGGCTCAGATATAAGAATCCAGGTCATTCCCACTAAGAAATAAATTTTCTCTTTATACTTAAAATATCGAGATAGTATTAGAAAACCAATAATTAAAGAAATTACGACAAAAGTAAGACTAAAAGTGCCATTTATAATATCTAATGGATTTAAGGACATATTAAAACGATTTTAACATTTTTTATATATAATTATGTGAAAGAATTAATAAATCTGTTTAAAGGAAAATTTTTAGATATTATAGAGAAATAATAACAAAAATAATGAAAAAAACGTGGGGACTATTAAACTGAGTGTTAATAATTTCTGAGAGACTTTTAAACATTCCTTAATTGTATCTAATATGGCGTAGAAGTATCTTGGATTTCCCCATATCCTCACATCATCTTCAATTGATGATTTATAATAAAATTCTACTGGCTCCAAATTGTTTTCGGCTATTTCGATCATATTTTCGAGTTTACTTAAAATTACATCGATTTTTATTTTATCTCCAATAGGTGAATAGCCTCTCCCTGAAAACTGTCTTGCTACTGTATGTGAGTCTGAGGTTGTTATCTCTCCTCTTTCAATTCCTCTGTTTTGTAACATATTTAATATATAAGACCGAATATCGGCATAAGCATTATTCCCGTCAAAGTGAATTAATGCTGTTTTCTGATCATTTGCCAAATTTTTAAAAAGATGAAGTACAATCCCGCCGTAACCAATCCCATCCTTTTCGGTATAATTTTGAAAGGTTCCTTTAGCGACACCGTATAACATTTGAACCTTCGGGGAATTTCGAACTTTATTACTCTTGGTGAATTTATTTGAAACATTAATTAAATCTTGAGATTCTATAGTGCCCTTTTTTATTAGAATTTCATCACCCAAAATTGCATTATGAGAATCGATGATAATAATATCCTTATATCCATTGGAAATTGCCTGAGCTCTAATTTGGTCTCCTATTTCTGCCTCAATATCGTCAGAAGGGAGTGGATGTCTAGTGATAAAAACAATAGGAACATTAGAAATCTCAGTTCCCAGCAGTTTAGCTGTGTTTGATATTTTCCTTGAAAATCCTTTAATTTGATTTTCCCAAATTATCTTATCACTGTTTTTTACTAACTTTATATCCTCCTTAATTCTATCAAGAATCACTTCAACAAATCTTTGAGTGGTTAGGTTTTGAGTGTGATCATTTGTAGTGTGATACACTGTTGTCCCAGGTATATCCTCAAATGCTTTATATATATGTTCAGGTAAGTCAGAAGATCCACATGTCTTGAATGGACCAAAATGGACATTTGGGACAATAAATAAACCCTTAATTGCTCGATTCTTAATGCTACGGATCATTAGATATTGAATTTTCACAGGAGATTTTATCCCGACTCTCTCAAAAAAGGTTTCGATAAGTTCATCATTGCCATCTGTCATCATCGAAAGGACAAAGGCTCTAATAAATGGATAACCACTCATTCCTGTTGCCTCCCGGTATACATTACTTACTCGAAATAATCCCTTCCGATAGGGAATTGCAAATATCAAGGCACACACTACAAAAAAAATCATAGCCCTTATAAAAAAGTCGATGTCAAATTGGCCAATATATATACTATAGAGAAGAATAGCAGAAACAGGTTGAACTAATGATAAAATTAAATAACCAGGAGGATCAACTGTAGTAAATGAAAAGTAGATAACGAAAGATATAATATAAGATATAATAGTTCCTAGGATCAAAAAAACTTCATGATACCATATATTTTGAAGAAAAATTGAGACAACTTGGCCAAAAACAAATGTAACTTCAATAAGGGCACTAAAATATGTATTCATTTGAACTGCCCAACCATTTGGAGGTGCCCTTAATAGTGGAACCTTTTTTGAGTAAAACTTAATTGAAAAAATTGTTCCTAAACTAGAGACAAGTAAAAAAAAGACCACAAACCTAATAAAATGGAAAATTTCTAGTTCGTTAACTATATTGTAATGTAGCAGTAAAGAAAATATGCCAAAAACGATTGGTGTACCAAAAAAGATAGAATAAGATAATATTTTTGACTGGAATAACTCCATATATGAAAATATCCCAGGTATTTGACGTGAAGTCTTTTTTTTTAGGTGCATTGATACTGAATGGAATATTGTTTATTAAGAGAACCTACTAGTGTAATTAACTTCTAAGGTAATGAATAAACAGTATTTTAATATCTTTATCTAAAAAAATATAATTAATAAAATATTACATAACGAGAACATGGAAAAAAATTCTCAAAGAATGCTAGATCTCATTAACAAAAGGTTCTCAGATATACTTTCTGAAGGATTTAAATTGTTTTTACGATATTACAAGACTTTAATATTACCACTCGCTATTTTTCAAATTTTAGTGATTACATTTAACATATTTTTATTAACTGACCTTAAAGTATATTTAGACTCATTGGGAATATCGTTTTTAGATATATTGGATAAGTTGGGTGAAAATACACCCCTTACGGGTGGTGACTGGAATTTATTCTCACTTTTTTTCCTGTTGAATTTCGCGTTGATTTTTCTCCAAAATCTAATAGGGGCAATTATTATAACAATTGCTATGTGTTCGGTAAGTAACTATTTATACAATAAGCAAATGCAAATTGATATAAGTTTTTTTTCTTCTTTCAAATCTGCATTTAATAAGAAAATTTTCATTGTTATTCTTATTCTTGGTATTTTCTTACCACTTGGGTCTTTTTTATTAATGTTTCCCTCTATTATTATATTTGCATTTTTTATTTTCGTTGTTTTTACCTATAACATTGAAGGAGCAGGAAAACCCCTATCAGAAGCTCGAAATATCGCTAAAGGTGCTTTCTGGAAAATAAGTGGCGTCTTTATATTTAATTTTATATTCATATTTGTAGCCAGTTCCATCTATAATACAGTTTTAAATTTGTTCTTAAACACCGATTCAGCTATTTTCTCACTTAATTATAATTTATGGCTGAGTACAAGAAACTATCCAATGTTAATCCTTTATCAAATCCTGATTAATCTAATCGAAATAATATTAGCTCCTCTATTTATCTGTTTATTGACCTCTTTATTTGTAACACTTAAAGCTAGAAAAGATTTAGGGTTAAAATATCAAAGAACAAGAGATCCAATTCACACACGATTAATAGAAGAATTACCAAGAATTTATTGTCCATATTGTGGAGTTTTAATTCCCAGTGTAAAGAAATTTTGTCCACGTTGTGGAGAAAATCTTTCATTTATGTTAAATAAAGAAAGAAAAGAATAGGAGAAATTGAATATAATGTTTGTAAATATAGAAAAAAAATTTGATTTAGAAATAGGAGAACTTAAAGATCCAGTTGTCTTAATCGGGTGGCCCGGAATAGCTTTAGTAGCAAAATTGGCAATAATGTCAATAAAGGATTCCATTGAAGCAAAAGAATATTTAAATATTCAGTATTTTGACTTCCCTCCGAAATCTGTTGTAGAAAAGGGACTTCTTAAACTTCCTAATGCAAAAGTTTTTTATAAACCAACCGAAAAAGAAAACGGAAGTGATTTATTTATTTTAACAGCAGCCTTTCAACCTCAAAGTCCAGAAGGAGTTTTTGAGTTTTCTAAGATTTTTTGTGAGGAGATGGATAAATTAACAGGAGGAAAAATAAAAATGTACTTAAGTACAGGGGCAATGATAACAGATGTAGTTCATGATAATCCATTAGTCTATATCTGTGGAACTGATCAAGATCTTATCCAGAGTTTCTTAGAGTACGATAATACTAAACTATATGACGGAGGCTCAATATCTGGTGCAAACGGTATCCTGCCCGCATATGCTGGAGAAAATAATTTTGCTCCAGGAATTTGTTTATTGGCAGAAACTTTGCCACTACCAATGATGCGTTTCGATCCTCGTTCATCTAAAGCCTTGGTTTCTTTATTGAAGGAACATTTTTCAATAAAAATGGATTTTAGCAAACTAGATGAAAAAATAAAAGAAATGGAGCATGTTTTTGATTCTTTTAAAAAACAAGCGGATAATTTTATGAATCCCCCACGGGATGATCGAGGTGGAGATTCATATTTCCGTTAGATTTTGTTTTACATGAATCTAAAATTTTAGATTTCCTTTGTTTTGCTTTTTTTAAAAAATTTAAAATTTATATCAACTTAATACTATTTAAAAATTAAATTTGTGAGGAATGAAAATATGAAATTTGTAAAACTGTTTGAACCGCTTAAACTAAGAAATACGGAAATTCGCAATCGGATAATAATGCCCGCAATGGCACTCAATTTTTCTCCTGATCGTACTGTTAATGATAAAACCATTGACTTCTATGAAGAAAGGTCAAAAGGCGGTGTTGGTCTAATAATCCTTGGAGGATGCGGAGTCGAAGATAGAGGGAGTGGTCCTACAATGCTTTCTATTGCTGATGATAAATATATCCCAGGGTATACGAAATTTGCAGAAAGAGTCCACAAACATGGAGCCAAAACAATAGTTCAATTATATCATGCAGGTGCGTATTCTGGCATGCCAGGTATGGTATCATCTTCAGCAGTTATGTCAAATCTAACTAGAAGGGTTCCCGAAGAATTGTCAATAGAGGAAATAAAAATAGTTCAAGAAAACCATGCTTTAGCTGCAGAAAGAGCAAGAAAAGCGGGTTTTGATGGTGTAGAGCTACTTGGTTCTGCGGGATATCTTATAAATCAATTTCTTAGTCCTAATACAAATAAACGCACAGATGAATATGGTGGTTCATTAGAGAATCGACTCAGATACCCCTTAGAGTTAATAAAACTAGTAAAAGATCGAGTAGGAAAGGATATCACTGTTGGTATGAGAGTTGCGGGAGATGATTTTGTTCCAGGATCCAATACATATAAAGAAAGTGCTGTTTTTGCTAAACATTATGATGACGCCGGTATAGATTATATAAATGTAACTGGTGGTTGGCATGAAACTAGAATCCCTCAACTGCCTATGATGGTACCCCCAGCAGCATATGTTTATTTAGCTGATAATATAAAAGAAAACTTAAATGCCCCAGTTTTTTCTGCAAATCGAATTAATGATCCAATTCTCGCTGAGCGAATTTTAAGAAATGAATGGGCTGACGGTATATGTTTTGGAAGGGGACTCATTGCAGATCCTTATTTACCCAATAAAGCTAAAGAAAACAAACTGTGGGATATTAAAAAGTGTTTAGCTTGCAACCAGGGTTGTTTCGACCATATTTTTACCGGTAGGTCAGTGGAATGCTTGCGAAATTATCAGGCTTCACGTGAGGGTAAATTTGATCTTGATCAAAAGACAAAAACTCCCATGAAGGTGGTGATAGTAGGTAGTGGCCCTGGTGGATTAGAAGCTGCTCGTGTAGCGACAATACTTGGACATAAAGTTACGATTTTAGAGAAGAAAGAGAAGATTGGAGGTCAGGTAAATGCTGCCTTTATTCCACCTGGGCGAAATGAAATGCAAGAGATTATTAAGTATTATAAAGCTCAAATAAAACACCGAAATATTGATTTACAACTTAATACTGAAGCATCATTAGAAAAAATTAACGCACTCGAACCAGATGTAGTTATCTTTGCTACTGGAATTAAGTTTACGATCCCCGATATTCCTGGAATCGATGGAAGCCTTGGAAGCACACTATATTTTGCAGATGATGTTCTTACTGGAGATTATCATGTTGGGAAAAATGTTGTTGTAGTTGGAGGATCAGCAACTGGTATGGAAACAGCACTCTGGGTAGCAGATCTTGGGGCTCTAGATTCAGAAATAGCAAGGTTTATAAGTATTTATGATTTGATTCCGCGTGAAGAGATCTTTAGCAAGTGGCTTAGAGGTAATAGAAATGTTACCATCATTGAAAAACTTCCTAAAATAGGACTTAATCTCGGGAGAACCTCTCGTGGATTCATGATTGGTCATTCAATGAAAATGGGGATAAAGACTATTACAGGAGCAAATATCACAAAATTCGAAGGAAAAACCGTGGAATTTGAACTGGAAGGTGAAAAGAATTCGATAGATAATATTGATACATTTATTTTAGCAACGGGGGTACAACCCAATACTGATCTATATGACAGTGTTATGGCTTCAAATCCATCATATAAAATATATAGGGTTGGAGATTGTAACGACAAAAAGAAGGATAAACGAAATATGATGGATGCGATACATGAAGGATATCAGACAGCCTATAACCTTGATAAGTAATAAAATTTTCACAGAATACAATAAATACTTTATTTTTTTTAATTATTAAAAGTAATAATTTTTAATGAGTAATTTTAGAATGGAAAATTGATTTGAGTGCAGAAATCAAGCATTGAAAAGAGTACTAATGGCATTGAAGAGAATTTAAAGGATATTAACTTACAATCACGTAATTATATTAAAGACGTTTTAATCTTAATCAATAAAGAAATTGGTATTAACAAAATTCTATCCATTATTTTATTTGGAAGTCAAAGAGGTAATAGTGAAACCTCTGCCGTTTCTGATTGTGATTTGCTTATAATTTTTAAGGATCGGATTTCAAACCACCACATAAAAGAGATTGAAAAATATTTCCTTGCTCTTGAAATTAAACATAAGTTCAGAGAATTTAATACTAAACTAACCAGGAAAATTCTTGGAGTAATCCAACAAACGACCGGGATATTTGTCAGCCATTTTTTGACTAAAAGGAAATATTGGGAAGCAGCTAAATTTTATAAAATCTTTAGAGTTAATAGAGTATTTTCAGCACTTTTTGCACCTCGAAATATAGTTTTAGGGAATATTCTAACTAATAGTTCTATATTGTATGGTAATGACTTAAGATCCAGGCTTAAACCTAAAATTCAAATAACTTTTATTGAAATGATCAAAAGTACAGTAATGAACTTGATGATTTCTTTTTTCTCAATCGTGATTTCAATATTTAGAAAACTAAATCCGGAGAAATATCAGTTAGAAGCGATAAAATGGGCATTAAAAGCATCTAACTTTTACTGTTTTCGTGACTCTAAAACATTAAAAAAGACGATAGACCGTTTTGTTTCATTTGAAAAACCAAGGCTTCAAAGACGTGCGAGAAAATTTTTCAATAATTTCTTAGATTTAAGAATAAATCCTCGAAACGATATGAATTTTATGATACGGTGTCCAGCTCGAATAATAAAAATACATGTTAAAGCTATCCTTTATAAAAATTTAATAAATGAAAAATTAAGCTCGAAAACTCGCCATATTAAAGCTGCTCTTAATGTTCCAGATCGTATTTTTCCGTTAAGAATTTAATTTATAGGCAAAAATTACTATTAAACCTAAACAGAAATATAAAAATATAAATATTCTTCAAATTATTTAGATCTGTAATATAATAGATTTTTTTATCATTCCATAAGGTTTTAAAAATGGCTAAGGATATTGATATACGCGAACTCTTCTTCGACATATTAGAAATTGTCAAATTTGAACTATTATTTTACCAAGATCGTAAATCAATCATGTTCGAGCGAATTGTGAAGACTCGTGTTTTCCAAACCAAGCTACAGAGATTAAAAAACTTTATTGTGCATTATTTTGACATATTGTTTAAGGATGAAGAAAGTTCTATTAATCAAGCAGCGCTACGCTCACAACTTGATAATATAGCGCGTATCACTAATTATTATGATGATTTATCAGATTTTTATACTGATCATACAAAAACATTAATAACTCAAGAGAAATTGAAAGATTTATTAGATTACAGCCATATTGAAACTCTCTTTTTAATATTTACAAACATTTTAGACTGGGAACACTACAAAACCAGTCTCTTATTTCCCACTGATAAAGCTAAAGAAAAATTGCTTAAGGAATTTCTTAATAAATTAGCATCTTCTGAAATCAAGGATGTTAATGACATAATAGATTTAGAACAATCTATTGAAGGATTTGTCGAAAATATTGAAATTTCGTAATAAATCAATCTTTTAATTTAAAAAAGCAAAAAATAAACTTCGACTAATTCTAATTTTGTCTTAATCCCTTTTTTTCCATGACTAACGAGACAATAGATACTTTTAAATGGTTAATTCTTTATGTAAACCCATAATAACTTTAGAACGTGAAGAATAGGAAAAACGTAATATTAAAGATGGCAGATTGTTTCGACAAAATCTTAACAGCAAGTTGCAATTCCGATGTAGATAAGTATAAGGTTATAATTAAATTAGTGAAGGATCTCGAAAATGGAATATCAGATGCTTTAAGGTTTAGAAATTGTTTACTTTTGCTAGTAAACTTATGTTTTAAAAAAGAATATTGTGATTACACCGATAGGATAGGAAGACCATCTCAGGAGCTCTCAGAACAAGAAAAAGTTCAGATGATAGAATTGCTTAGATCTGAATTTAATAATTAAATTCTATCAAAACACTTTAAGATCTGTTTCTCTCCAGTTATCATACTGTTTAAAAATGTTATCTATTTTATCCAGAGTGTCAATGAGTGCATATTTTGTGAGGGGATCATGTTTAAATGTATCAAGAATTATATCATATAGATTTACATCAAATTCTTGAGTAAGCTCGGAGATTTTTCTTAAATCTTCCATTTGTATGCCTTTATCCTTTAATTGGATAAAAGCTTTATTAATTTCTTCTTTTAATTTTATAGTGGCATTTAATGATTTTGTACATCTATCATATAGTTCTTGTTCCTTGTCTCTGATGATGGATTCTTCCTCGGATAGCTGAGGTTTTTCTTTCACAATTTCAAGTCTTTCATTTATCA
>LAZR01002730.1_pt1 | contig 10049 bp, 4 predicted proteins | sample 329461 | NCBI WGS metagenome assembly LAZR01 (sample SAMN03002196, study PRJNA259156) | marine sediment metagenome | biome: sea floor; feature: Hydrothermal impacted sediments; material: marine sediment; isolation source: Loki non-amplified sample from Loki's castle hydrothermal vent sediment ...
TCAAAACCATCGTTTGGTGTATAAATAATAGTATCATCTGAGATATCGTCAGGTGTACCACCATCATTGATTTCAACCGTTCCATTTGATGGGTCAGTTACCGTTAATGTACCATCACTTGGAACTCCAAGGTCGTTTTCTAGTATGTCGATGTCGATTGGTGTATCAACAGGAGTAGATACCGAATCATCAACTACATCTAAAGCTACTGGATTACCTACAGTAATCGTAACGGTCGCAGTATCACAGTTACCTTCAGCATCACATACAGTATACTCTATAATATCCGCTCCCTCAAAACCATCGTTTGGCGTATAAATAATAGTATCATCTGAGATATCGTCAGGTGTACCACCATCATTGATTTCAACAGTTCCATTTGATGGATCAGTTACCGTTAATGTACCATCACTTGGAACTCCAAGGTCGTTTTCTAGTATGTCGATATCGATTGGTGTATCAACAGGAGTAGATACCGAATCATCAACTGCATCTAAAGCTACTGGATTACCTACAGTAATCGTAACGGTTGCAGTATCACAGTTACCTTCAGCATCACATACAGTATACTCTATAATATCCGTTCCTTCAAAACCATCGTTTGGCGTATAAATAATAGTATCATCTGAGATATCGTCAGGTGTACCACCATCATTGATTTCAACAGTTCCATTTGATGGATCAGTTACCGTTAATGTACCATCACTTGAAACTCCAAGGTCGTTTTCTAGTATGTCGATGTCGATTGGTGTATCAACAGGAGTAGATACCGAATCATCAACTGCATCTAATTCAATTGTACTATCAGGATCTAAATAATCTGGAGTACCATCATTGTCAGTATCGTCATTGGTTGGATCACCGTCATTGTTCGCATCCTCGTCAGGTGTCTCTATTCCATCACCATCATCGTCCAAATCCCTATAGTTTACATCCTCGGTACCATCGGTATCAGGTAAATCGTTCGCCGGGTCGTCGATCTCATCGTTCACATCGAATCCGTCATTTACATCGGAACCTTCGTAACCATCGTCAAGACCATCTCCATCGGTATCAATTCCAGTAAAGGTCTGATCAGCAATACCATCAAAATTGAAATCGTTGCCCTCGTTATTATCGGCAACAGTATCATTGTCACTGTCGTCGTCCAAATAATCTACATTATCAGTACCGTCAGTATTTACAGGCGTAAGTCCTGAAGGATATGCACTGTTGACACCATCGTTAGAAGCGTATGTCGCGGCATCGTCCTCGTTCGGAGCTATATACCCATCGGTAGTCTGTGCCTCTACATTATCTGGAATACCATCATTATCGCTATCAATATCCAAATGGTTTGGCTTACCATCATTATCACTATCCAATGAATCGGTCAACGGGTCATTATCGCCATCCAGGTTAGGATCTTCAACTGTATCCAATATACCATCATTATCATCATCAAGATCGGCACTGTCAGGAACACCGTCGCCATCGGTATCAGGACCTGGGCTGTCAGGATCTAAATAATCTGGAGTACCATCATTGTCAGTATCGTCATTGGTTGGATCACCGTCATTGTTCGCATCCTCGTCAGGTGTATCTATTCCATCACCATCATCGTCCAAATCCCTATAGTTTACATCCTTGGTACCATCGGTATCAGGTAAATCGTTCGCCGGGTCGTCGATCTCATCGTTCACATCGAATCCGTCATTTACATCGGAACCTTCGTAACCATCGTCAAGACCATCTCCATCGGTATCAATTCCAGTAAAGGTCTGATCAGCAATACCATCAAAATTGAAATCGTTGCCCTCGTTATTATCGGCAACAGTATCATTGTCACTGTCGTCGTCCAAATAATCTACATTATCAGTACCGTCAGTATTTACAGGCGTAAGTCCTGAAATCTCCATTATCATAAGCATTACAAGACCATCTCCATCATCATCGTTGGGGCTATATACCCATCAGTTGTTTGAGCTTCAACATTATCTGGAATACCATCATTATCGGAATCAATATCTACTCTATCTGGATAGCCGTCTCCATCCGAATCTACATCCTTACTAAAAGAAACTGTTTGAGGGTCTAAAAAATTATCTAAACAAGAAAACTGAATTCCCGATTGCCTTGGTACATTAGTGGTAAAATTATCTGAAGTTTGAGTTTCAATTCCAAAACGAAAAACAAAAGTATGTATCTTAACAAATTCAACAGCTACATTTACGGATGGATGTGAATTTGATATTCCATCATATTCATTCATTCCTCCATTAATTAAAAGCCCTCCTGATGTGTAATTAATACCTACATCTGTTGGATTGTCGTACGTATAACTAGCCGGAGTGTCAAATCTATTAAATTCCTGATATTGTTTGTTCCCATCTACATCTATAAAATTAGCAATAAGCTCTTCAATAAATGCTATTTCATCAGTTCCAGTTTTAACCATTGAAATACGCAAATCAACAAAAGGCCTCCTAATTTCATCTGTTGTAGTAAATTGAATTTCAGGTTTAAAAAATTCAGGATCAACAGAATTCTGATCTAAAGTACTTATTTGACCATTAACAACCTTTTCGATAGTTACTAAAGCATCAAGATCATCTGTTATACTTGAGAACCTATATATTGCACCTTCACTTAAAGCATCTCCAGATTCCAATGTAGGTATGTTACTGAAATTCAATTTGGGTACAACTTCACAATCAAAATCCGAACTTAACTCACTCGATTCAAGACTATCTAATATCCCATCATTATCAGAATCAAAATCTAAATAATCAGGAATACCATCACTATCGGTATCAACAGGATTAAGACCTTCCCCATTTCCAGGCGAAGACTCATAAACATCATCCAAACCATTCTTATCAATATCTATACCTGAAGGGACTATAATACTCTTAGAAGCTTGCGCCTCAATATTATCCAAAATTCCATCATTATCAGAATCAAAATCTAAATAATCAGCAATACCATCACCATCAGTATCAGTAAAATTTGTAGTATGATCGTTATCACCATCTACGTTCTTGTCCTCTTTAGAATCTAAAATACCGTCACCATCATCATCAATATCATCCTCATCGAAAACCCCATCACCGTCAGTATCTACGGCATAGAAAACAATTAATTCAGATTCTAAATTATTAGCTGAAGAAAATGACAATGATAAAAATAAAGTTGCTAAAAGAGCTAAAGCTTTTAGCGAAAAAAAATAACGTAATATAAAAGTAGTTTTACCCATAAGTGTTAGTGTTTTACTAATCACCATGGCATAATGGTAGTATTTTTATTGTCATTTATAAGAAAGTGGGGCAATCTTATTAAATCGATGCTAAGATATATTATAATTGAATCAACTCAAATTCTTTTTCGATTAACCATCAAATTCATAAGACAATCGGTTAAAAAATTAGGTCAAGTACTTAATAATATTTAACATTTGTTTTATTTACGATAATCATGGACTAAAAAATCTTTCTAGGCGAAAATCACCCTAATTTATATTAAATTATCATCAATTTAAATGAAATAAAAACATTCAAATTAATTGACAAACTAGAACTATCATTTAGTTATCTTAAATGTTAAGAATCGAATTTGTCTTACTTTTGCACAAATTTTGTATATGACCTTTAAGCAAGAAATAGAACGAAGAAGAACCTTTGGCATAATTTCTCACCCAGATGCAGGTAAAACTACATTAACTGAAAAATTATTGCTTTTTGGTGGCGCAATACAAGAAGCTGGTGCTGTTAAGAATAATAAAATAAAAAAAACAGCTACGAGTGATTTTATGGAGATTGAAAGACAAAGAGGTATTTCTGTTGCGACCTCGGTTCTTGCATTCATTTATAAGGATAAAAAAATAAATATATTAGATACCCCTGGTCACAAGGATTTCGCTGAAGATACTTTTAGGACTTTAACTGCTGTTGATAGTGTAATAGTAGTCATAGATGTGGCAAAAGGTGTGGAAGAACAAACCGTAAAACTAGTTGAAGTTTGCCGCATGCGTAAAATACCTATGTTGGTGTTTATTAATAAATTAGACAGAGAGGGTCAAGATGCTTTTGATTTACTAGATGAATTAGAACAAAAACTAGGTCTTTCTGTAACTCCACTAAGTTTCCCAATTGGAATGGGATATGATTTCAAAGGAATTTACAATATTTACGAAAAAAACATTAATCTATTCAGTGGTGATAGTAAAAAAAATATTGAAGAAACGATTGCTTTTGATGATGTCACTAATCCAGAATTGGATAAAATCATCGGTAACAAAGCTGCTACTGAATTAAGGGATAATCTAGAATTGGTTTGGGGTGTTTATCCTCAGTTTAACAAAGAACTTTATTTAAAAGGTGATCAACAACCTGTATTCTTTGGTTCTGCATTAAATAATTTTGGGGTACGAGAATTACTAGATTGTTTTATCCAAATTGCCCCTACCCCACGTTCTAAAAATGCCGAGGAGCGTTTAGTTCAAGCCAATGAAAAAGAAATGACGGGATTCGTTTTCAAAATTCATGCTAATATGGATCCTAAGCACAGAGATCGTCTTGCTTTTATAAAAATTGTATCTGGAACCTTTGAAAGAAATAAACCCTATTTACATGTTAGACACGGAAAGAATTTAAAATTTTCCAGTCCGAATGCCTTTTTTGCGGAGAAAAAAGAAATAGTAGATATTTCATATCCTGGAGATATTGTTGGTTTACATGATACAGGTAATTTTAAAATTGGAGATACCCTTACAGAAGGAGAAAGCTTACATTACAAAGGCATACCTAGCTTTTCTCCTGAACACTTTAGATACATTAACAATGCAGACCCAATGAAGTCTAAACAACTTAACAAGGGTATTGACCAACTTATGGATGAAGGTGTAGCCCAGTTATTCACTTTAGAACTTAATGGCCGTAAAATAATCGGAACGGTTGGGGCATTACAGTTTGAAGTTATACAATATAGACTAGAACATGAATATGGAGCTAAATGTAGCTATGAAAACTTTAATGTATACAAGGCGTGTTGGGTTGGCACCGAAAATAGAAAAACAGATGAATTCAAAGAATTTGAACGTGTAAAGCAAAAATTCTTAGCAAAAGACAAAAAGGGACAATTGGTATTCTTAGCAGATTCTTCCTTTTCACTACAAATGACACAGCAAAAATATCCCTCTGTAAAACTACATTTCACTTCTGAATTTGAGTAAAAAAAAAAGCCCAACTTAAAAGTTGGGCTTTTTTTATGCTTCGCCAGTTGGACCAAAATTAATTGGTATAGATGGTTGTTCATAATCCTTTATAGTACCATTAGCTTTTTCAAAACGTTGCACGTTATCGTTTAGCGCTTTTAAAAATTTCTTAGCATGTTGTGGAGTTAAAATTATTCTACTCTTCACTTTTGCTTTTGGAGCACCTGGCATCATACTTATAAAATCAACTACAAATTCAGATACAGAATGATTGATAATCGCCAGGTTAGAATATATACCCTCGGCCATTTTTTCATCCAACTCAATATTAATTTGCTTTTGATTAGGATTTTTGCTGTCACTCATATTTTAAATTTTATAAAAAAAATAACCCTCAAATATAATTTGAGGGTTATAATAATTTTAGAATCTTAATGCCTCTTTTCGAGCCATTATTTCATCGTATTCTTCTTTAGATCCAACGATTATACTATCGTAATCTCTCATACCCGTACCAGCCGGAATCTTATGACCTACAATAACATTTTCTTTAAGACCTTCTAATGTATCTATCTTACCACTTACAGCAGCTTCATTCAATACTTTAGTAGTTTCTTGGAAGGATGCAGCAGAAATAAATGATTTCGTCTGTAACGATGCTCTAGTAATACCTTGAAGTATTGGAGTTGCGGTTGCTGACACAGCATCTCTTGCTTCAACTAATTCCTTATCACCACGTCTCAATAGAGAATTCTCATCTCTTAACTCACGAGGAGTTACAATTTGACCTGGTTTTAAATTATCAGAATCACCTGATTCCATCACTACTTTCTTGCCAAATATTTCATCATTCTCTTTAATGAAATCATCTTTATGAATCAATTGATTCTCTAGGAAGATAGTATCACCTGGGTCTTGAATTCTTACTTTACGCATCATCTGTCTAACAACTACCTCGAAGTGCTTATCATTAATTTTCACTCCTTGTAATCTATATACTTCTTGAACCTCGTTTACCAAGTACTGTTGTACAGCAGATGGTCCTTTGATAGCCAAGATATCTTCTGGAGTAATTGAACCATCAGATAGTGGCATACCAGCTCTAACATAATCGTTCTCTTGTACTAAAATCTGATTAGAAAGTTTTACAAGATATTTCTTCACCTCACCTAATTTAGACTCAATGATGATTTCTCTATTTCCTCTTTTGATTTTACCGAAAGAAACAACACCATCAATTTCAGAAACAACAGCTGGATTAGATGGGTTTCTCGCTTCGAATAATTCAGTTACTCTAGGAAGACCTCCAGTAATATCACCTGCCTTAGCAGATTTACGTGGAATCTTAACTAAAATTTTACCTTCTTTAATCTTATCACCATCATCTACCATAATGTGCGAACCTACTGGTAGGTTGTAAGAACGTAAAGTTTCTCCTTTTGAATCTTGAATCAATAAAGTTGGAATCAACTTCTTGTTTCTAGATTCAGAAATCACTTTTTCCTGGAAACCTGTTTGCTCATCTATTTCAACTTGATAAGTTATACCTTGTTCTATATTTTCGTAAGCAATCTTACCAGGGAATTCAGATACGATAACACCGTTATATGGATCCCAAGAACAAATAACATCTCCTTTAGTAACCTTAGCACCATTTTCTACAAACAATTGTGAACCGTAAGGTATATTACTTGTACTTAAAGTAATACCAGTTTTACCATCAACAACTTTTATTTCACTTGTTCTAGAGATTACAATTTCAGCAGGCTTACCGTCTGCACCTTCTCCTGTTACTGTTCTTAAATCTTCAATCTCAGCAACACCAGAGAATCTCACCTCTAATTTATTATCTTCAGAAATGTTACCTGCAATACCACCTACGTGGAATGTTCTCAATGTAAGTTGTGTACCTGGCTCACCAATTGATTGAGCAGCAACAACACCAACAGCTTCACCTCTTTGTACCATTTTATTGGTAGAAAGGTTTCTTCCGTAACATTTAGCACAAATTCCTTTTTCTGCCTCACATGTAAGTGCTGAACGTACTTCGATTTTCTCAATCGGAGAAGCTTCAACTCTCTTCACATCAACTTCTAAAATTTGCTGACCAGCCTGAAGAATCATCTCTTCAGTCATTGGGTTATATACATCATGTAAAGAAACACGACCTAATATTCTTTCACCTAAAGTCTCAACAACCTCTTCATTTTTCTTAAGTGCCTGAACTTCTACACCTCTAAGTGTCTCACAATCCTCAGTATTAATAATAACATCTTGTGATACATCTACCAATCTTCTTGTTAAATACCCTGCATCTGCAGTTTTCAAAGCCGTATCCGCAAGTCCTTTACGTGCACCGTGAGTTGAAATAAAATATTCCAAAATAGAAAGACCTTCTTTAAAGTTAGAAAGAATCGGGTTTTCAATAATTTCACCACCACCAGCAGTAGATTTTTTAGGCTTAGCCATTAAACCACGCATACCTGTTAACTGACGAATTTGTTCTTTAGAACCCCTTGCACCAGAATCAAGCATCATATACACTGAGTTGAAACCTTGCTGATCCTCACGGATACGTTTCATAGCCAACTCTGTCAATTGAGCGTTAGTGGATGTCCAAACATCAATAACCTGATTATATCTCTCGTTATTGGTAATAAGACCCATGTTATAGTTAGCCATAATACCATCAACTTGACCATTGGCCTCACCGATCATATCCATTTTTTCAGCAGGTATAATAATATCACCTAAGCTGAATGACAATCCACCCTTAAAGGCGAAATCATACCCCATGGTCTTAATCTTATCTAAGAACGCAGCAGTAACTGGAACACTTGTAACTGCTAAAATATCACCAATGATATTTCTTAAGGCTTTCTTATTAAGAACTTGGTTAATATAACCTGCAGCCTCTGGTACGTGATTGTTAAATAATACACGACCAACGGTAGTAGGTATAATTTTATAAACTAACTCGCCTTCTTCGTTGAAATCTTTTGCTCTAACTTTTATACCTGCATTAAGATTTACCATGCCTTCATTGAAAGCAATTTCAACCTCTTCAGCCGAGTAAAAAGTTAATCCTTCACCAATTACTGGTACTTCCGGTGTTGATTTACGCTCTTTGGTCATATAATATAGACCCAAGACCATATCCTGTGATGGTACCGTAATAGGTGAACCATTCGCAGGGTTTAATATGTTTTGAGAAGCAAGCATTAATAACTGAGCTTCTAAAATTGCCTCTGGTCCTAATGGTAAGTGAACCGCCATTTGATCCCCATCGAAATCTGCATTAAATGCAGTACATGCTAATGGGTGAAGACGAATCGCTTTACCTTCTATTAATTTAGGTTGGAATGCTTGAATACCTAAACGGTGCAAAGTAGGAGCCCTGTTCAATAATACAGGGTGACCTTTCAATACATTTTCCAATATATCCCAAACTACAGGCTCTTTTTTGTCTATAATTTTCTTAGCGGACTTTACTGTTTTTACAATACCTCTTTCAATCAGTTTTCTGATAACAAATGGTTTGTACAATTCAGCTGCCATATCTTTTGGAAGCCCACATTCGAATAAATTCAATTCTGGTCCAACAACAATTACCGAACGTGCAGAATAATCAACACGCTTTCCAAGTAAGTTTTGACGGAAACGACCTTGCTTACCTTTCAAAGAATCAGAAAGAGATTTCAAAGGTCTGTTAGATTCTGTTTTTACAGCTGATGCTTTTCTCGTGTTATCGAATAAAGAATCAACAGCTTCCTGAAGCATACGTTTTTCATTACGTAAGATAACTTCTGGTGCTTTAATCTCTACTAATCTCTTAAGACGGTTATTACGGATAATAACTCTTCTATAAAGATCATTTAAATCAGATGTTGCAAAACGACCACCATCTAACGGTACTAATGGACGTAATTCTGGTGGTATAACCGGAATTACTTTCATTATCATCCACTCTGGTTCGTTTTCTCTGTTTTCTTGAGATTCTCTTAAAGCTTCAACAACTTGTAAACGCTTTAAAGCTTCTGTTTTACGTTGCTTCGAAGTTTCTGTATTTGCTTTATGTCTAAGCTCAAAAGAAAGTTCTTTAAGGTTGATTCTACCTAACAAATCAATTAAACACTCCGCTCCCATTTTAGCTATAAACTTGTTTGGGTCAGAATCTTCTAAGTATTGATTTTCTTGTGGAATGGTATCTAAAATATTTAAATACTCTTCCTCAGTTAAGAAATCCATTTTTTGGATTTCTTCACCTTCAGGACCTTTAGCTATACCTGGTTGAATTACTACATAACGTTCGTAGTAAATAATCATATCCAATTTCTTGGACGGCAAACCTAATAGGTAACCTATTTTGTTAGGCAAAGAACGGAAGTACCAAATATGAGCAACTGGTACTACCAAATTAATATGACCTACACGGTCTCTACGTACTTTTTTCTCCGTTACTTCTACACCACAACGGTCACATACGATACCACGGTAACGAATACGCTTATATTTACCACAAGCACATTCATAATCCTTTACAGGACCAAAAATACGCTCACAGAACAAACCATCACGTTCTGGTTTGTGAGTTCTATAGTTAATTGTTTCAGGCTTTAAAACTTCACCTCTAGAACGTTCCAGGATTTCTTCCGGGGAAGCAAGTCCGATGGATACTTTAGTAAATTCAATTCTGACCTTTGGATCTCTTTTGAAGGACATATGTTATGGGTTTATTTTAATTTATAAGAGGTTAACACTTAAACCGAGTCCACGTAACTCGTGCAAAAGAACATTGAGTGATTCAGGAATACCTGGCATAGGCATTGGCTCTCCCTTTACAATGGCCTCATAGGCT
>LAZR01002732.1_pt1 | contig 10038 bp, 8 predicted proteins | sample 329461 | NCBI WGS metagenome assembly LAZR01 (sample SAMN03002196, study PRJNA259156) | marine sediment metagenome | biome: sea floor; feature: Hydrothermal impacted sediments; material: marine sediment; isolation source: Loki non-amplified sample from Loki's castle hydrothermal vent sediment ...
GTATTCAGAACAGAGGGAGGCTTGGGTCGTCAGACCTTACTCCATGAAGTACAGCATTTGGTCCAACAGATTCGTTACAGCGTCTACTTGAAAAAGTGCTCACAAGAATACGCAAGAATGCGCTGTTCCAGAAGATGCTTGCCGGCAACGCATTTCAGAGAAAGCCTCCGCTGACCATGTTCCGCAACTTTCGCTATGTGTCCGACGGCAAAAAACACAGCCTGGACCTAAAGCGACAAGGTCTGGCGCCTTTCGTTGAAGCTGTGCGCGTGTTTGCGCTTGCAAATGGCGTTGAAAACGCAAACACACGTGAAAGAATGAATGAGCTTGTCCAAAAAGGTGTATTTGACGCCAAGGACGCCGACGCCTGGAAGGATGCTTACAGCCTTATTCAGGCGATCCGAATGCGATCACACCAGGAAATGCTCAATCGGGGCGAGGAGCTCACAAACTACATCGATCCGGACGATCTGAACCCGCTAGACAAACGCATTCTTCGTGAGTCGTTTCGACAGGCGCAGCGCCTGCAACAAAAACTCGAAGTTACCTACCAACTCTGACTTCAGGCCGTCACCCTATGCTGGCACAGATCAGGCAATGGATTGAGCGCCGCCGCGCCGGCCCGAAAGGCAATATCTCGCCAGAGAACATGCCCAACCCCAAAACTCCCGGCGATCAGTTGCTCAGTGAATGTCGCCTGATTGTGCTGGATCTCGAGACCACAGGGTTGCATGCAAACAAGGACGAGGTCATCGCCGTTGGCGCAGTGGCTATTAATGGCGGAACCATAGACCTCAGTGACCAATTCGATCTTATTCTGAGGCGCCCCGAACTGGACATCACCAAAACCGTGCTGATTCACGGCATAGGACCGGAAGCGCTCACCCAGGGACATGAGACGGAGGATGCCCTGCGCTTCCTTCTGGAGTGGATGAATGGCGACCCGGTGCTTGCTTATCATTCGGCGTTTGATCAGAAGTTTCTCGAAAAAACGCTTAAGGCGGAGCTTGGCTACGCCCGGAATCACACGTGGATGGATGTAGCGGATCTGTTGCCTGCGGTTTTTCCAGATGCCTTTAATACTCGCAAAGGCCTGGATCAATGGGCGGATTTTTTTGGTCTGGAGATGAGTGCAAGGCATCACGCAGCGTCGGATGCTCTGGCGACCGCCGAACTGACCCTCATTGCACTGAACAAAGCTCATAAAGATGGCCTGAAAACCCTCAGGCAACTGCACGACAAATTACGCTATCACCGCAGGTTGAAAAACATACACCGCATGTGACTCAAGTATCTGAAACCCCGGAAAGTCGATTCTCTTTACAGTAAGTAACTCAAAATTAGACTTTTTGCCAATATCTATAAATCGGTTGCCGGGTAAAGTCGAATAAGAGAACAAGTAGGGGAAGTACTCATAATAAAAACAATTTCTCTGGCTCGCTCAGGTCATAAAAAACAGTTAAAAATCAATAATAAAACAGGAGTATCCTATGTCAGGTCATAGCTACGATGCTGAAAAGTACTGGAAGGCGAACCTTCGCCTGATATTCGGGAGCCTGATCATCTGGGCTCTGGTTTCTTATGGCTTCGCCATCGTTTTGCGCCCCATGCTCTCCAGCATTGCCATCGGAGGCACGGACTTGGGCTTCTGGTTCGCTCAACAGGGCTCTATTCTCACGTTCATTGCATTAATTTTCCACTACGCGTGGCGCATGAACAGAATCGATAAAAAATTCGGCGTGGACGAGGAATAAGCGAATGAGCCAATTTGGAATCAACATCCTGTTTGTAGGTGGGTCATTCCTCCTCTACATCATCATTGCTATCTGGGCCAAGGCCGGAAGCACCAAAGACTTTTATGTCGCCGGCGGCGGTGTTCACCCTGTCATTAACGGTATGGCGATTGGTGCTGACTGGATGTCTGCGGCGTCCTTCATCTCCATGGCAGGTATTATTGCTGCCAGCGGCTATGCAAGCTCAGCCTATCTCATGGGTTGGACCGGTGGATACGTTCTGCTGGCCATGCTTCTGGCGCCCTACCTGCGCAAGTTTGGCAAGTTCACGGTTCCGGAGTTCATTGGTGACCGCTTCTATAGCAAAAATGCTCGTCTGGTTGCCGTTGTCTGCTTGATCGTTGCATCGTTGACCTACGTTATCGGCCAGATGGCTGGTGCAGGCGTCGCCTTCTCCCGCTTCCTGGAAGTTGACTCCACAACAGGCCTGATGATCGCCGCTGTCGTAATTTTCATCTACTCTGTGCTGGGCGGCATGAAAGGTATTACCTACACACAGGTTGCCCAGTACGTTGTGTTGATTATTGCCTACACCATCCCTGCGGTGTTTATCTCGCTGCAACTAACCGGCAACCCGATTCCGGCGCTGGGCCTGTTCTCTACCCACATCGATTCCGGAATGCCCATTCTCGACAAGCTGAACCAGGTCATCACTGACGTTGGCTTTAACGAGTACACTGCGGATGTGGATAGCCACCTGAACATGGTGCTCTTCACTCTGACTCTGATGATCGGTACCGCCGGCCTGCCTCACGTAATCATCCGCTTCTTCACAGTTCCGAAGGTTGCTGATGCTCGCTGGTCAGCTGGCTGGGCTCTGGTATTCATCGCACTGCTGTATCTCACAGCTCCGGCGGTTGCATCCATGGCTCGACTGAACCTGATGAACACCATTTACCCGGAAGGCACTTCTGTTGAACCTATTGAGTATGAAAATCGTCCAAACTGGGTTAAAGAGTGGGAAGTTACGGGTTTGATCAAGTTTGTCGACAAAAACGAAGACGGTCGCATCCAGCTTTACAACGACTCTCCGGCTTTTAAAGACAAGGCTGATGCACGTGGCTGGAAAGGCAATGAGCTCGACGTAAACCGCGACATCCTCGTACTGGCCAATCCGGAGATTGCCAATCTTCCTGGCTGGGTTATCGGGCTGATAGCTGCAGGGGGCCTGGCAGCTGCACTGTCTACGGCAGCGGGACTGTTGCTGGCGATATCGTCTGCAATCAGCCACGACCTGATCAAAGGCTCCATTAACCCCGGTATTACCGACAAGGGCGAGCTGTTGGCAGCCCGGATTTCGATGGGTGTTGCGATTGTGTTGGCGACCTACCTTGGTGCCAATCCTCCGGGATTCGCCGCTCAGGTTGTAGCGCTGGCGTTTGGTATCGCGGCGGCCTCGCTGTTCCCGGCCCTGATGATGGGCATCTTCTCCAAGCGTATTAACAACGTCGGCGCTATTGCGGGTATGTTGTGCGGCTTGGCATTCACCCTCACGTACATCTTCGTGTACAAAGGATGGTTCTTCATCCCGGGCACGGCGAACCTTGCCGACACGCCTGAAAACTGGGTGTTTGGCATCTCTCCCCTGTCGATCGGCGCGATTGGTGCCATGGTGAATTTTGCGGTAGCCTTCGCGGTAGCCAATGTAACCGAAGAACCACCCATTGAAATTCAGGAGCTGGTTGAAAGGGTTCGTTACCCACGTGGGGCCTCACAGGCTCAAGACCACTAAGCAGCAATTCAACCTGGCTTGCTCATAGAGTTGGCAGGTTGTTACTGAACGGGCTTCCTCTTTGAGGGAGCCCGTTCTTTTTTAAGGAAGTACGTGTATGTTCTGGACTCTTGTCGCCACCGTATTTTGTGGGCTGGGCACAGCCGGCATCGCTCTTGGAATCCGAGCCGCTACCCGCAACAGGGCGCCGAAGTGGATTATTCCGGTATTCGCCGGCGCTGGCATGCTTGGCTATCTGATCTACGGCGAGTACACCTGGTATGACCATAAACAATCACGCCTGCCTGATGAGGCTGTGGTCGTAAGCACAGAGAGCGACAGCATTTTCTGGAGACCCTGGACGCTGGCTTACCCTTACGTAACCGCCTTCTCCACTCTGGACAGGGACAGCATCGCTCGGGACACCCGCAATCCGGATATAATCCGATTCACGCTCTACCGCTTTGAGCAGAAGTTAACGGACTCTGTCTCGCATCGGGTTCACATTATTAATTGTGTGACGCGCGAGGTTGTTCCTATAGGCTCTGATGGCACACCCAGGGTAGATAACCTCAAAGTATTGAGCCCGAGCGACCCACTTTTCTCCACCGTGTGCGCCGGTTGATGCTGTGACAACAGGGCCGGGCAACCCGCACACCTGACGGAAATGTATAACGATGATTAGTGTCTGGCTGCTGGTTTTAATTTCCATCACCTACATTTCGATCCTGTTTATCATCGCTTGGGCCGGTGATAAACACCCGGGCCTTTATCGCAGGCGCCTGGCGCGAACGCACGTTTATTCGCTATCGCTGGCGGTCTATTTCACCTCGTGGACATTCTACGGCGCGGTTGGCCGAGCCACGCAGGAAGGGCTGGGATTTCTGCCGATCTACCTGGGCCCGCTTCTGGTTTTCGTGTTCTGCGCGCCGCTTTTGCGCCGAATCATCTATATAAGCAAACGCAATAACAGCACTTCCATTGCGGATTTCATTGCCTCCCGATATGGCAAATCCCAGGTACTGGCCGCAATGATCGCAGCCTTCGCGCTCATTGGCAGTGTGCCCTACATCGCGCTGCAACTTAAAGCCATCGCCATGGGTTTCAGCGTGTTATCCGACACTGGCACCGGTGGGGACGCGGGCGAACTGAGTACTGCCGCCTGGAATGACGCCGCCTGGTACATAACGCTGGCTCTGACTGTATTCACCGTGCTTTTCGGCACCCGCCACCTGGAATCGACCGAGCATCATCGCGGTATGATTCAGGCCATCGCCTTTGAATCGCTGATCAAGCTCGTGGCGTTTGTCGCGGTCGGACTGTTTGTTGGATACGGGCTTTACAACGGCTTTGGTGACCTGTTCGCTAATATCCAGCAAGCCGACCTGATGGGTGTTTTGACGACCGATTCCATTGAGGCTCCGGCATTTATCACCCAGACACTCGTCGCGATGCTCGCTATCATCTGCTTGCCACGACAATTTCACGTTATGGTCGTCGAGAATGCCGATCACCGGGACTTTGAAGTCGCGCGCTGGGCGATGCCGGTTTATCTCGTGGTGGCGAGCGCCTTCGTGTTGCCTATTGCAGCCGCCGGACTGTTGGCTCCAGAAACCTTGGTTGACAGTCCGGATATCCTGATTTTGCAGCTACCCATCATGGCTGGTGAGGAGTGGTTGGCTATTCTCGCATTCCTCGGCGGTGGCTCTGCAGCCGCTGCCATGGTTATCGTTTGCTCCGTTGCTATCGCCACCATGGTGAGTAATGAAATCATCATGCCGGCACTGCTCAAGTTTTTTCGACCCCGAATGAACCGTCAGGCTGACCTGAGTTCCTTGCTGCTCGGCATTCGACGGGTGGCGATTTTTGTTGTTTTGTTGACGTCCTATGGCTTTTACCGAATGGCGGGCGAAGACTACAGTCTGACATCATTCGGGCTTCTGTCTTTTGCCGCAGCGGCGCAATTCGGGCCAGCTCTGGTAGGGGGCATTCTTTGGCGCCGCGGAAATGCCACAGGTGCTACCTGGGGTCTCGGGCTTGGCTTTCTCATGTGGTGTTACACGCTCCTGCTCCCTGCGTTAACCTCTACTGGCTGGTTTACCGATTCCTTGATTAACGAAGGTATCTGGGGTTTGAGCTGGACAAGGCCGACCGCATTATTCGGCCTGGAACTTGACCAGACCAGCCATGGCATTATCTGGAGCCTGGGCATCAATACACTGGTTTTCGTAACACTCTCACTGCTAACCCGCCAACGGGTGCGCGAGAAAATCCAGATTGCGTCATTTTTTCACGACCCCCATCCCAAAGGCGACACCGTTCAACATCAAAGTTGGCAGGGAGAAGTACTGACATCCGATCTGCAAGCTCTTACTGACCGATTTATGGGAGAGGAACGCTCCGAAACCATTTTCCGTAATTATGGTCGGCGTAACGCCATGCGACTCCACCCCCATCGCCCTGCCTCGACCCACCTGATGAGATACATTGAACGGCAACTGGCGTCTGTGATCGGTGCTTCTACCGCTAGAGTGGTGTTGGAATCGACCCTTACGGGTCGCGACATGCAGATTGAAGATGTAGTCAGCATTGTCGACGAAGCCTCTCAAGCCATGACCTTCAGCCGGGAGCTACTGCAATCTGCCATAGAAAACATCAGCCTTGGTGTTTCTGTGGTGAACCAACAGCAACAGTTGGTGGTTTGGAACCACCGGTACCTGGAACTCTTCACCTATCCAAAAGGGTTTGTAAGAGTGGGACGCCCCGCGGAAGACCTGATGCGTTATAACCTTACCAACGCAAACCTGCCTGCACGGCGAATTGACGACATCATTACCAATCATTATGCGAGCATGCGAGAAGGTCAGCCCATTTCCTATGAACGTCAGCGGCCAGACGGCACCATCGTTCGGGTGGATGGCAGCCCGATACCCGGCGGTGGGTATGTGACAACGTTCCAGGACATTACGGCAATGCGCCGCACCGAACAGGCATTGAAGGAAACCAATATCTATCTCGAACAACGAGTTAAAGAACGCACACAGGAACTGCAGGTTATCAATGAACAAATGCTCAAAGCCACGTCAGTGGCTGAGCAAGCAAACCAGAGTAAAACCCGCTTTCTGGCATCGGCCAGTCACGATTTGCTGCAGCCCCTGAATGCGGCACGCCTGTTTACATCAGCGCTTGCCGGGAAGTCTAATAACGCCGAGGCCAAAGAGCTGGTGGACCATATCGACAGCTCTCTCGGGGCCGCAGAAGAGATCATCAGCACCCTGCTCGACATCTCAAAGCTTGATGCAGGGGCGTTGGAGCCAGACATTGGCGTGTTCCCGGTGAACGACATCATGCGCCACCTGGCAACCGACTTTACAGCCATTGCGGAAGACCAGAGCTTGAAGCTTCACGTCGTGCCCAGTAGCGTCTGGATTCGCTCCGACGCCAAACTCTTGCGCCGGGTGGTACAGAACTTTCTATCTAACGCGATACGTTACACTCCTGAAGGAAAAATCCTGCTGGGTTGCCGCCGCCTGAAAGGGTATTTGAGAATAGAAGTATGGGATACAGGCCCGGGCATACCAGACGACCAACTGACCTTTATTTTTGAGGAATTCCGGCGTTTTCAGCAGGGGCGAGACAAAAAGGGACTCGGGTTGGGCCTGGCAATCGTTGATCGAATCTGTGGCATGTTGAACCATCCAATAAGCGTACAGTCCGTTCAGGGAAAAGGCAGTGTGTTCGGCATAACGGTTCCTCTTGCACCGGCAGATCAGGCGTATCAGGCTTCTGAAACCGTGGCCAAGAGTTCCCGGAGGGTCTCGAGCCTTGGAGGCTTGAGCGTTCTGTGCATCGACAACGATTCTGCAATTCTGCAAGGAATGGCGGCGCTTCTGGGGAACTGGAAGTGTGATGTAACCGCAGCGCAAAGCCTCGATGACGCGTTGGAACAGCTGCGCGATGGACAACCGGATATCATACTTGCTGACTACCAGCTCGATGATGAAAAGAACGGTCTGGACGCTATGGATGCAATACGCAGCGCAGTCGGGCAGGACATACCGGGCATATTGATAACCGGTTATATGGCACCGGAGGTTCGCAACGATGCGATCGCCCGAGGTTATCACGTTCTCTATAAACCGGTTAAGCCGGCGGCTCTGCGAGCCATGGTAAACAAACTGCTGAAACAAAAACGCCCATGAACGTGTCTAATAATAAATCCGGCTCTGGCAAAAACGCGTTTGGCGCGCTCGCTTATCTTGTCATCGACGACTTTGAAAACTTCCGGCTTTCTATGCGTCATATGCTTCGCAGTTGCGGCGCAGAGAACATAGAGTTAGTCGCCAACGCCCGACTTGCAGTGCAGTATTGCACCTACAATCACGTCGATGTGGTGTTGTGCGACTATAATCTTGGGGAAGGCAAGAGTGGTCAGCATATTCTGGAAGAGCTGCGCTATAAAAAACTTCTGAAACGATCGTCGCTATTTCTTATGGTTACTTCAGACGCCTCTCGGGAAATGGTTATGGGGGCCCGTGAGTACCAGCCCGATGCCTACCTGACAAAGCCGATTAACCACGCAATGCTGGAAACGCGCCTCGGCAGCCTGATTACCCAACGCAGCGCGTTGCTTCCAATCAACCGGGAAATCGACCGGGAAAACTATCCCGAAGCCATCTCACTTTGCATTCATGCGATTCCCCGTCAACCACGCTATAAAACCTGGCTGATGAAAACACTCGCTGAGCTTTATTTTCTGCTGGGTGACCTCACTCATTCCATCAAGGTTTACGACGAAGTACTCCGCCAACGAGAATTATCCTGGGCGCGCCTGGGACACAGCAAGATATTGCTGACTAACCATAATTACGATGAAGCGATCAAAAATCTGAGGCGGCTAATCGCCGCGCATCCAGATTATATGGAAGCCTATGATCTTCTGGCAGAAAGCCTTGAGCGGCAGAACAAGCCCAGGCAAGCCCAGGACATTCTCGAGCGGGCAACTGACCACTCCCCTAACGCCCTGCTCCGCCAGATACACCTGGCCGAACTTGCAGAGGCAAATCAGGATATGGATACGGCAGTCAGGGCGTGGCGCCGCAGTGTCGCTCTCGGGGCTCACTCGATTCACGATAGCCCGGCCTACCACCTCGCGCTTGGCAACACTCTCTGTGACCTCAGCGAGGGCGACACTGGAACTGAAGGAGCACAGTTGGCTAGCGAGGCTTTTTCAGTTCTCGGTAACATGGAAAAGAGATTTTCAGACAACGACTCACTTGCGCTTCGCGCCCAAATTGTCCAATGCCGAATTTACGCTGGCCAAGAGGAAGCGCATAAAGCCGAAGCCGTGCTCGATAAAATTCGTCCAGCCCTTGGAAATCCCCGCGCGTTGGAATCTGAGACTGATCTGGACTATGCAAAAACGCTTTTCCGTCTCGGCTACGGTGATGAAGCCAAAACCTTGTTGAATGATCTGGCAACGCAGTTTTTCGATAATCCAACCGTTCTTAAAAAGATTGAAAACCTGCTGGACGAGCCTGTCGGCTTTCGGATGAAAGTCAAAGCCCGTCGTCTGAATCGGGATGGGATCGAGGCCTTTGAGTCGGGTAACCTCCAAGAGGCGGCGAGCATCTTTACAAAAGCACTGGAGATGATTCCGGATCACCCTGCCCTTAATCTTAATCAGGTTCAGGTGCTGATGAAGGAATACGAACTCGACACCGCTAACAAGAACCTGCTGGGACTCTGTCAACATTACCTCAGTCACTTGGCCGGCCTGCCGGAACAGCACGGGCAGTACCGCCGTTATGTCGCCCTGCAACGCAAATTAAAGGCACTGACCCTATGAAAAACCGGAACATCGACTTCTCTATGGTTCTTGCCCTGGCCGTACATGACATGAAAAACTCACTGGGAATGCTCCTCAACTCTCTGGACGAACTAAGGGAGGAGAGCAAAGACACGCTCAACAATTCTTCCAGATTTAATACTCTGCAATACGAAGCTGAGCGAATCCACAATGATCTCGTGCAACTTCTCGGGATTTACCGGCTGGGTAATAACAATCTTTCCGCACACTCTGAAGAGCACTTTGTTCCTGATTTTCTGTCTGAGCATCTCGCAAGGCATACTTCTCTCTTAAACGGGTTGGGCATCAGGTGCTCTATTGAAGCGGACACTATAAACGGCTTTTTTGATGCTGACTTACTGACCGGTGCCCTCAATAACACAATCAACAACGCTATACGATACACCCGCACTCAAATCAGATTGACTGCAAATGAGCGTAATGGTCATCTTGTTATCGCTGTGGAGGACGATGGCCCGGGGTATCCAGATAATATGCAACATACGGAAACGCCAAGTTTCAAATCCCTGGACTTCAATACCGGTAGCACAAGCCTGGGTTTGTTCTTTGCCTCTGCGGTAGCGGAACTGCACAGCGAAGGAGACCGAACTGGCTTCATCAAGTTGCACAATAGCGGACAACTTGGTGGTGGGGTTTTTGAAATCTGGCTTCCTTGACATCAAGTG
>LAZR01002733.1_pt1 | contig 10026 bp, 14 predicted proteins | sample 329461 | NCBI WGS metagenome assembly LAZR01 (sample SAMN03002196, study PRJNA259156) | marine sediment metagenome | biome: sea floor; feature: Hydrothermal impacted sediments; material: marine sediment; isolation source: Loki non-amplified sample from Loki's castle hydrothermal vent sediment ...
CCTAACACGGCTCTGGACGACAAGGAAGTGCGGCGACGTGTCAAGGTATTCAACTTCGAGATGACATTCGGTGGCGGAGTATACGCTATAGCCAGGAGCACAGGGCTCCCCAAGGCCGTAGTAGGGGCATATACCGACGAGTGGCTTTCCGTGTATCACGTACTGGCGGAGTGGCTAGAGGCACAGGCACGTGAGGGGCCATACGAAGGGTACGTGGGGACTACGTTCGGGCGCAAGTGCCGACTGCCAGGCCTCGAGAGGGCTACCATCGGCCACATAGGGCGCTGTGCCAGGAACTATGGCGCACAAGGGAGCGCCGCAGATGCGGTCAAGAGGCAGATGCTCCGGTGCGATGAGGATGGTATGGATATAGCCCTACAGATTCACGACGAATTACTAATAGATGGCAAGGTAGACTTCCCGCCCGAGTTGGCCGATGTCCACCCTACCATCCCAGTACCGTTCAAGACCTACCAGAGCGCCATCTGGCTCTAGCTAGTGAATAGGCGCTCGTCGGATATAATGAAGTTCCAGTCACGGCGAGGTGTGAACCGCCGGATTACGTGGCCGTCTCGGCTATAGGCAACGTCACGGAAGTCGCCGTTCAGGCGGAGAAGGTCCGCCTCACGCTTGAACCACTTACCGGCCACGTCTCCAGGCTTCACGATGACGTGGTCATGGGTAGGCGGTGTCGGTGCCGGGGCCGGTGCAGGCTTGCTGCGAAGGGCAGCGATGTCCCTCTGATTCTCGACCACCCGACCACCCAGGGTGTCTATCCTTCCTGATAACTCCTCGTACTGTCCCACGGTTAGTCCCTCCTCGACTGGTGGGGCGGGCACATCCTTGTACAGCCCCTGAATGAACTCCTCACTGAATACGTTAAGGTCGAACTGCTCATCTTGTAGGGTGGTTGTACCCATCCACTGCCAACCTACAACCAGGTCTGGATGCCAGCTATTAGGCACATAGGGCAGGTTGCCCTCACGCAGCGTAGCAGGCCAGGGGCCAGCGCGGTAATGAGCAGCCCAGAGCGGTACATCCGTGAACCGTGTGTCCGCACCCATAATGCTCGACCAGGAGTGGCGGCTGGCATAGATGCCAGGCACGATGTCGCGGTCGCGGAGGTCGTCAATCTGGTCAGGGTGAACGCCCGCTGTGGCCTCGACATCTAGCCATATGCCTAGCAACGGTATGGACAGTTCTCGCTCCCAGTAGGCTACCGACTCAGGCCATTTCCATGATGGCCAGGTGTAGCCCGTTGGCACAATGATGCCTGCCTCCAGGGCTCCCTCAACATGCTGCTTGAGATAGGGGTTCAGGCCTGTACCCCCAGGACCGCTCCCGTGTATCTGAGGGATATACATACGGATGCCTGCTGACCGCAAAGCCGGCCACACAGATGGGGCTATCTCCTCTGTCCAGGCTGAACCATCGAGGGTCCGAATTAAGGTCACGGTCCATCTCCTCTCACCTTGACGAGTAGCTCAGGGATACGGGTGACCAGGTAGCGCCCAATAGCCCCCAGAAGCCCGACTAGTAGGTCCCGTGCCCAGACCGACAAGTCGATGACGACGCTCTCCTCAAGTCTGATGAGCGCCTCGCCTAGCACGATGACGAGTGCGGCGCCTAGCCCCAACCCGAACGTGAGCGCGTCCTGCTTCGTGAACCTCATAAGTTACCTCCTACTACGACCAGCCTCCAGCTACTTGTTGTACCCTAATACAGTTAGGATGTCCTCAATTATCGGTCCCCAGGGGAGTACGGCTAACGTAGGACCTGGAGTCGCCTTTAGCCTATTATGCGCCCCTGATTTCTTCGTGTCCTCATCGCTCACTACTCTAGGAACACTAGACACCAGGTTGCCTTCAGTGTCCCATACTTCATCGTAAGCAGTCTCAGGCATACTCCACCTCAACTCGTCGCAAAGGTATAGGCAATAATTGGTGTATTAGAGGCGCCCTTAGCCCCTCCTGCAGGAAACTGGTCAGGAAGCACCCCAAAGGCCCTTGCCACAAACCACTGAAGGTACTCAGTAGAGTAGTTGGTATTCAGGTGCCCTAGTATGGCCCACCCGCCCGATGCGGACCCCGATGCTATGGACCTGAATTGCACCGCCCCTGAGTCGGACAGTACCCCTACCCATGAGAGGCCTCTAGGCAACTCCTGCCTCATTGTGATGGTCTTAAAGCCTATACTGTCTACGTTAATCGTCCCGGCGTCCAGGAGTAGTTTACCTGGATAGAGATTTACACCGTCTTGGTAAATACCTAGCCGAGCTTTCGTGCCCCCAACACCCGCCGCTGTCACTTCCATAGTAAGGGAATCAATAATATTAGGGAACTCAGGCACATATATAGGCATAACACGGAGAATGTTACCGATGAGGGGCTCCGTTGTCGTAGTGATAGTACCGTTGAGCGTACCCGCAATATAAACCTCACTATCGGCCCGCCTCACACTCATGGATGAAAGGGAACCCGGGAAGGGACCTAATAGGACGTTCCCAAGGGTTTGGTCGCCTATAAGAATCCCTAGAAGCGCCGTATGGCGTTGCAGAGTCGCCTCAATGTCACCGCCTCCTGCGAGGCCTAGCATTTGTATCCTCTCCAGGTCCTTTACACGCCTATCTAAGGCGGCTAACCTAGATTCTAGGCTAGGTAGTTCCTGTACCATTAGGATACCTCCCGCTCCTGGAGGGAAACCTCTACTAGGTACTCAGCCTCCAAGTCAGGCTCCTGAAGGACACTGATGAGGCGTAGACTCCTCACCCACATATCCTTGTCCTCGCCCCAGGGGCCACTAGCCTTTAGTGGTGCGGGTGCCTTATTCAGTACAGTTAGGTCACTTAGCTGCTCAGCGGCAGAGCGGGCCTCCTGCCCAACATCATACTTCGTGTCCCTTGATAGGTGCAGCTGTATGACGTTAACAGGTATCTTGCGGCTTTGAGGTACAGCGAACGGCTCAAAGAAGTTCAACTCTCCCGCTTGGGTGTTGACATCCCCCGTATAGTCGAAGCGATATTGAACCTCTCGACCTACTGCTGTAAGAGGTAGGAAGAAGGTTTTACGGCCATCACTATCAATCCTCATACCGTTACCATCTATGTCCAGGTTAGAGAAGGCTCCTCCGTCTATGCTGAATAGGATATCCCAGAACCTCGCTGCGGTCAGGTTCTTCCCAACGAGGACAATCTTAGGAAAATCCTTGGAACCCCAGTCGCCGAAGGTGTACTTATTGGTAAACCTCCGAATAGAGCCTGCTGTGACAAATCGATAGGCGGCGTCGTCAACATCGGGAGCACCAGCCGAGTCTGTGAGGACAATGTAGGCTATGTCGTTGTTCTTGGCAAACCATATCCTAGGGGTGGCGGACAGGGCAGACAGGTACATAGCCTGGCTTTTTGTGCCAATAAATGAAACCCAGGTGTCCCATATCAAGGGGCCAAAGCCTGGTTCTCCACTCGCACGGTCTCTCGCTACTAGGATGTTGTTGATGGCGCCTACACTTATTAGGCCATTCAACCATTGATTGTCAGTGACAAAGGCGTTGAACCTCCCTTTAATAGGGCTCTCGTTGAGTAGCTCCTTCTCTAGCCCTACACTCTCGACCAGACCAGGCAGGAACCTGTAGACTCCGCGACTGTGAGGAACAATCACATAAGGCTCATGTACTGCCATGCCTAGGCAATTATCATCGTCCCTAATCATCCTCTTAATCAGAGGTATGCCCTTACCTTCGGGGCTGACCGCAAAAAGCCCCTCAGGCTTTCCGGCCAATACGGTCTTCTCGAAGGCTACTAGGCTATTGGGCTTAGTGGAGGTGTCACCACATTGGATTCTATCCGCCCAGCTAATAGTTGCCAGTGGGTTAAGCCCCGAAACTACATTCCTCAAAAGGCCATCAGATTGGATACCGAACAGGCGGTCTATGCCGGCTGCTTGGCGGTAAGGCTTGACACCAGCAGCAGCCTGCGTCCAAGTATCAGGAGTACCTATAACAGTAACCTCCCACAAGGATTGGTCTGCCTCATCCGTAGTTACGAGTCCTGAATCGCTCTCCCATCTGAGACCCTCTACACCTTTCACTGTGGCTCCAAAATCCTTGGAGTCCACAATGGCATCGGTGGCAGGGTCTATACGGAATACATGGCGACCGCCAACTGCCCAAATGTAACCTAGGGCCTCAAAGATACTGGTTATAGGCCCCGTTGCCCCAGTCAAGGTTACAGTCTTTACCTCAGGCCCAGGTAGTAAGCGGAAAGGAAATCGGGCATCGGTGTTTACACCGTACTCGGAAGTCCCTGGGATACCACTCCTAGACTTAAACCCTCCTAGGTGCCAGGTCTCGGAGGGCTCTGACAGCATCGGAGGTAGACCCTCGGACCAGGGCGGCTCATGGAGGTATTGCTCCTGCCAGGCCTGTTGGTCATCGGTCTCAACGAGCTTGTAGTCCTCGGACCCGATTCGGACGGTGCCAATATGTTTTATTTTGCTGACCATAACTACCTCGCTTGGAACGGCCTAGGAACTACTGGAGGTTGTGGGAGCCTAGGCCGCCCATACCTTAGCTTAGGCCGATGCTTCCATAGGAGCCGTCGAAGTTCGGGTACATGGTCTAGGCGCTGCTTCTTCCAGACGCGGCGGTCATCAGCCGCCCCCTGACCAGGGCGACTCAGGAATGATAGCACCTCGTCGTACACCAGCGCCGCAACTAGCTCCTCAGCGCAGACGGTCGGAGCGGCGGCCGCATCTGTGTACAGCGCTGGCATAGGTCGAGCCGCGTGCAGGTATAGCGTGACCGTAGACGAAACAGGCGGGTAGATAACCAGTACAACCTTATCGCGGTCCATGCGAGTCTTCCACCACCTGCCGTCTGACGCATAGGACTGCTCTACGTCCTTACCGGATGTCGGATACCAGGTCACGTCGGAAATCTGGTCCTTGTCGATAATCCAGGGTATGCTGCTTAGGTCATACTCCTCCTGGTTGGCGACACCTTTGAGCGGCATACGGTCAGCGTAGTAGTACCGCGCCATACCTCGATTGAGCGCATCGTTCCATACGGTTGGGTCGGCCAACCAGTGCCACTCTACCTCGTCTCCGGAGGCTATCACATCAGACCAAGAGGGGAGAACCACAAATTGACCAGTGGAGGGGGTGGTGGACTTGATAATGCGAGGTACATCTGCGTTGCCACCTGTAGTAGGCAGAAGCCAGGTGCCCTTACCTCTGTCATTCCTGAACAAGTCCGTTTTGACGCGGTAATCTTCCGTGAGGACTATAGTTGTACCACCGCCATCCGCAACCATAACTATACCAGCTTTGTACTTGCTCAGGGCCTCCTGACGAGCTCTGAGCCTCGTAACCCCATCGACACGGAACGGAGGCGATAGTTCGGACTCGGAAGGCGTGTCGAAGGAGTATTTGTACCACTTGTTCAGGTCACCGCCACTGTCCTCATAGGAGTAGTAGAAGGTGCCTGCTACCAGAGTCACTGTCCCGATACTGGCATAGGTGCCGCCTACCGTGTCGGAGCGGTACACCCGGATGATAGCATATGAGGCTATGCGGGCGGCTATATCCTCGACTGTGAACCTAAGCGTTGTGGACATTACTGCCTCCCTGAACCTTCATCCTGTGGAGCGTCCGCTGGAGCGTCTATGAAACCATGACCGATTGGTAGGGGTGCTATTGAGGCTGAACCCTGAACGGTGTCGGCACGCTCACCAAAGGCATCCCCTGCCTTGAGCAGCAGTTTGCCCGAGACCACAATTAGGGCTGCGTATGCGAGAGCCGTAGCGGTTGCCAGCACCGCTGAGATAGTTGCACCTGGGTTGATGCTCGCAGCCCAGGACGTGGTGATTGCGGTTGCCAGGACCGCGGTTACTGTAGTACCTACAGTAACGGTCGCGCTGGCTGATAGGGCCGTGGCGGTCGCCAGTATAGCGGCGACTAAGGTTCCAACGGATACAGCGGCACCAAAGCTCAGGGCGGTAGCAGTTGCCAGCGCCCCTGGGAGTGTGTTAAGGTGAGTTGCGGTATATGACAAGGCCGTTGCAGTTGCAAGAACGGCTAAGACGACAACAGCGCCCCCAACTAGGACGGTAGCATCCGGCGATAGGGCACTAGCCGTTGCAAGAGCACCTACTATGACAGCCACACCTGAGACAATACTCACAGGCGACAGGGCTGTAGCGGTAGCGACAGGGGCACTGACCGTGTTGATGTGGGTAGATACAGGGCTTAGGGCTGTGGCAGTAGCTAGGACGGCGGAGACCATCGCTCCGGTTACGATAGCGGACACTGGACTTAGGGCGGTGGCTATAGCCAGTGCGGCAAGGACGGTCACGCCGCCAGCTGGGGCAATGCTCCGGATTGCAAACCAGCCGATCACGAATTGCTCATTGGCCAACAAGGTCAGGGTACACGCTGGCGGAACAGCCGCCGTTGCAATGCCTTTAGTCTGGATGCCAATTGAACAAGTGCCAGCACCCGCGGCGTTCTTATCTACGTCCTCAAGGTTATAATCAGCGTCACCCCCGCCATCGACTGTAACATCGTCGTCGTCCATTCCGTGCGACACGAAAACAAGGCTATCATCCGTATCAGTGGACGCAACTGGGGTAATCGTCGGGCTGGCGCCTGTCCCACTAGTCGATTCATCAGGGTCTTGTATCTCATTGCCAGAAACCGCCCCATCAACGCGATACATCTCTATTATGGCCGTTTGGCTGCCCGTCCAAGAAACAACGTAGATACCTGATTCACTCGACGCAATTTTGTATGCGCATCCTAGAGAGTTGTTGATATCCTGGTTAAGTTCGTAAATGGGAATGAAGCCGGTCGGCCAAACATAGGATGAGGCAACATTCCCGTCATTAGAGATGAAAATTACCAACACGTCCCCATCTGTAATGCCCGCAGGAGCAACTACACCGAGTGACTCTCCGTTAATTTGCAGTGTATTTTCACTTTTAGATTGGATAACAGGAATAGCCACTACTCTGCCTCCATCGTCCCGCTACCTCTGCGGTGCTTGATAGAGTTGCGGCCACGCTGGACGACGACCGCCTCAGGATGGACGGCCTTTACTTTAGCGCGGGCGTCAGCAGCGGGGTGCGCCACACTACCTCCCGTTGGACGGTGGAACAGCGCCCGCTTTGCCCGCCTCCAGCAAACGCGGCAACAGCGCCTCGGGTTGGCCCTGGCACCAGTCGCCCTCGGCGCTGTGCGCCTTGAACTGACCGCGGTGGTTGGGGCCTTCCAGCCGCACAACATCGTGGATGACGAAGTGCCGAGGGTCGCGAAGGTTGTAGCGGCCCTCGTTGTGCCCACTGGCATTGCAGGACTTGGAGGCGCACTCATTAGTGATGATGCGAAGGGCACCCTGCTCCCCGGCTAGTTTCAGTTCTTTGATTGCCTGGTTTGTGCTCATGAGGCCCTCCTAGGCTACCGTGATTTCAATGATGCCCGAGGCGTTCCACTGGATAGTGAAGTCACCGCCGGATGAACTCTGGTCGGAGATGAAGTCCTGATAGGACATGAGCGGGCGGGTCGGGTCCGTGGCTGGTGTTGAGTCGTAGATGACGGCGATGCGGGCCGTGATGGTGGATGCGGCCCAAGTCACATCGGCGGCATCCAGGACATGCTTGTTGGTGCCGGCGGTGTAGGTGACGGTCTTAGAGGCCAGGGTCTCGCCCGTGGCTACGTAACCTGTTCCCACAACCTCATTGGTGACATCATCCTTGTAGTCGTGTGTGTCCTGGTTGGGCACGTAGGTCGAGGTCGTGAGCATGACCTTGATGATGTCGGTGTCGAAGTCAATCTCCTTGTTCCAGAGCGCGGTGAACAGGAGACCGAAGATTTTGGCGGTAACCATAGGTTAACTCCCCTTCTTGCGCCGCGGGTTCATCAGGCGTGTAATCTCCTCAGCCAGGAGGTTGATTTGCCTTTGCAGGCGCGAGTTCACGTTCGGGTCGGTATCGAAGTCCTCGGCGATGTGAGCCAGCTTCGCCTTAAGTGATTCAGCCATGAGGTCCTCCTACTTCTTGCTACGTCGGGACGCCTTCTTAGCCTTCTTGCGTGGCTGAGGGTTCACGCCTCGCATGGCCTTGTTCTCCTTGTCAAGGTGAGCCGCTGCATGGGTGGTTTGGGGTTTGCTAGGCGTGCGGGCGTAATCCTCTAGCTGCGAGCGGGTCATGCTAAGCATGGAACGGGCAGCACCCTTCAGACTGGATGCAGGACGCTCGCCGCGCTTGACGGCAAGAGCCGCCCCGGCTGCCCGTCGCTGTGGTTCACTTTCAGCGGGCATTGATGGCCTCCTAGCTCGTTAATAGGGTGCCTAGAATTAACAGCAGCACACCCCAGGTCACAGGGAACATCCACTTCATCACAAAGAGGACTCGTTCATCGGTGAGGGCTCCTCGTATCCTAAGGTGCCTGATGGCCGCCCAAACCTCCGCATCGCCGGTGATTGCCGCATCGGGCATCGGGTTCTCTTCCGGATTTCTGAAGGGGTTGCTCACCAGTGTTTCTCCCTACGTTGTAGTTTGGAGGCGGCATTTAACTCCCTCCCCCGGTAACTTTGTGGGGCCTGCCTGACCACCAAGAACAGGCCCCACAAAGGAGCGCGGGTGATTGTCTACGACAGTTCGGCTAGGCCGTTGTTCAGCCCCTCATCGATGGCGGGCACAGCCAAGCTGAGCATAGGCTCCAGCCAGCAGTTCAGAAGCAGGCTAGGCGTGGTGCCAGCGACGACGTACTCGAGGCGCACCTTGGTCGCCGTCTGCGTGGCAGGCGGGAACCGAGGCACGTAAACAGGAATCGACTTGACGAGGTCCTCGTCCCCGTCAACGATTTGCCGGATGGCGCCTATCTGGTAGTAGTTGCTACCACCGTTGATAGATGCCATGACGAGGAAGTCGAACGTCTCGTTGGCGTCGGTGATAGGGTCGCCGCACTCGAACCGAGCAACGGCGTAGAAGCCACCCTCGGTATCGACGGCTGCGGCCTGGCCGGTGGCTGTGATAGGGGTGGCCGCGTCGGCTAGTTGTAGGTTTACATCTCTAGGGGACATATTGTTGAGTCCTCCTTACTCACTTGGTACGGCGGGAAGGGTTACGGATACCTCCTCACCCGGCGGCACCGAAGGAACAGGCCCTGTCCTCATGGCGTTGGGTTCAGGTGGGTCAGCCGGAATGGACTGGGACGTGTCGGCCATGATGTCCTCAGGCTTCCTATCCCGCTCCAACTTGTAGCCCTCCAGAATCCATCCAAGTTCCGGATGGAAGTAGTCGTAGCGGCGCTCGCGGGCCTCCTTGAGGGTGAGCGCCACGGGGCGCCTGGATTCCCAAGGCTCGCCGGATGCCGAGACCTTAGGGACCATCCGGTACAGCTGGCCGTTCCTCTCAATGACGCCTGGGGGTAGGTTTTCCATGACTGTCTCCTACGTGAGGGTGATGCCCTGCATCCTGGCGGCGGCCCTAGGGTGCTTAACCACAAGACCAGGGAACCACTCGATGCGGCCCTTGTGCTGAGGCGCGGCTTCGGTCTCACCGAAGTCCTTAACCCCAGGCAGGCTCTTGTTGGATATGCCGTGGACGTAGTCGGTGCCGGCACGGACGCAGTAGATACTAGCAGTGTCCGACACACCATCGCCTGGGTCCTCGTCGTAGCCGAAGAAGGACGAACCGTCGTCCTCGCGGACTATGACACGAATCGGGCAGGTAGCGTAGGCTATCTGCTGGCGGCCGAAGGCGTCCTGGGTGAAGTTGATAAGGCCGGAGCCAGTCACAGACCGAACAAGCGCCGTGACTGTGCGCCGCATGGTCGGGCTCATGAACAGGGTCTTTTGGCTGTTCTCGCCGATAACCATGTCCAGGAGTTCGTCCAGTTGGGCAAGGGCCAGGACGGCTCCCACAGCGGAGCCCATAAGCTGACTACCGACCAGGCGCTTGCGAAGACCGTCGAAGCCGAACTCGGTGACAATGGTATCCCCCTCGAAGAACTGCTCCGAGAAGGTGATGCC
>LAZR01002734.1_pt1 | contig 10022 bp, 15 predicted proteins | sample 329461 | NCBI WGS metagenome assembly LAZR01 (sample SAMN03002196, study PRJNA259156) | marine sediment metagenome | biome: sea floor; feature: Hydrothermal impacted sediments; material: marine sediment; isolation source: Loki non-amplified sample from Loki's castle hydrothermal vent sediment ...
GCACAGGCCACAGGCTCATTTAGGAATGAAACATGAAGGCACGTACGGATATGACGATTACTAAACATACTTCTCATATTATTAAAAATATGACTTGACTTTTCCAGTCCCCCGAAAAAGTAATTAGAAAGAGTAAATGAATGAATTATAAACCTATCATAATTAGGATTAGATGACCAATGAATGCTTAAAAACTGTCTTAATAGGCTTTTAATTTCAAACATTAAGATTAATAATTTTTCATTAAATTAGTAATTTTCTAAACTGATAAAATAAAGTATAGTACTTTACGTACGTAAAAAGAAAAATTTTATAAATTACGTACGTAATATTAATAATAATGTTAAAAATATTAAAATTACATAACATTAAATTACTAAATAGGTTAAAAACGCTCATTAAGTTGAGGTACCTATAAATAAAATTAGAGAGATTGATATATATGGTAAAATTAACTGCAACTGAAATAGCTGATAAATGGCGTAGACATGCTGAGGGAGCTGTCACTGACTATGTTAAAGGAATAGAAAAAGTAACTGAATCTCCGACAGAGAAAGCTTCGAGAAAACAAGATAAAATGCGAACAAATCTTTTGAAGGCTATAGATGAAGGTAAATGGGCGAAAGGCTTAAAGGCTGTTTCTTTAGAGGAATGGAAAGAATCTGCACGTGTTAAAGGTTCTGCGAATTATGGAACAGGTGTAAGAGCCTCTGAGGGAAAAATGGCAGAATTTATGACAGAAGTATTGCCTCACATTGAATCTGGACAGTCGATAATTAAAGCGATGCCTGATATTACTCTGAATGATTCTAAAGCTCGAGCTGTTGCGTGGATTGATCACATGGCTAAGTTTAAGCGCTCTAAATATAAATAAAACTCTTTATATTAATTAAGGTGTAAGAGAAAAATGCCTATAAAATATATAGACCGTTTTATTGAATCAGCGACATTGTCATCTGATTTAGAACTTCAAGCACAGTCCGCAGAGGGTTTTGTTATTAAAGAGATTTATGCTGAGAGTGCTGTCGAAGGGGAATTTATTACTATGATAATTTCCGATACCGTTATGTTTAGTGTATTAACTGATTTAGCCAAAATAGGAATGACAAGATTTTCTGATGCTAAAGAGGTTATTCGGGGTTTATTTGAAAAGATTAGACTAAAATATCCTAATATACCGTTATTTAGAGTTAGTGAAGGTGAAAAGCTCGTAATTAAGCGCTTGACCGACAATACTCGTTGTCTTATAAGATATGCTCATTTAACTGGTGCTGAGATACCTAAAAGCACAGAAGGGGGCGGAACTCTATCGGATAATAGGTTGTTGATTAGTAATGGAATTGAGACTTTTGTTGTTAGTTCTGATTTGACTGATTACTTAACTACATTTATCTCAATGAATCCGAGTGGTATTATTGATTTTCCTTTTGGTGTTAAAGTGCCTGCGGGTTATAGATTAGAATTATTAGGTTTTTGTCTTGACATTGGAACAGTGGTCGGAACTGGAACTATTATTGATGGAATTAGGTTATGGTTTCGGGATGAGTCTATTCTCGCACCATTACAAGCGTATCTAAGTAATGATTTGTTTCATTATATTAGCACCGAAGGTCAATTGATTCCGTTTTTATTTGATACTCCGATTGAAATGGTCGCTGGTGATGAGCTAAAGACTGAGATTCAAATTACGGGAACAATTGCTGATGCTGGCTCTGTTTATATATCATTTATCTTTAACCAAATTAAAATTTAAGGGGTTAAGGCTAAAATGATATATACTGAGGTTTTTGAGGCTATTGTTGGGGCAAGTGCGTTAGACTCTGAAATTGGTAAATTAGAAGTTCCTGATGGCTTTAAAATAACTATTTTAGAGCTCGGATTCACTCTACCTTCTGATTCTTGGATTTATGGATATATTGGTGAAATTAGAGTGGATAAGATTCATGGAACTTATAAGCTTGTCGATTTACAGAGAATAATAGTAAATCGTGAGCTCGTAGCTGGTCAAACCTTTAAATTAACTTCAACGTCTGTAACAGGCGGTCAAACAAGCATTTTAGTAGTATATGATAAGTCAACTCGATAAGAGAAATATTATGTCAAGAGAAAGAAAGAGAAAAGCTAAAGAACCGATTGAGAAGGGTATTCCGATTGCCGAACCGGGCGCAGAGATTATTTTTAATGACCCTGTTCTTAAAACTCCTTTTATTTCGAATCCTTTTATTAGTAGATTGAAGGGAAGGGCTTTTTTAGAGCAAACGTTAGCTTATAATCTTTATTTTGATGATTTAACTAAGAAATGGAAGGTTCTAAGCGATATAAGTATAAGTACTGTGAAAAATCTCGCACGTTATTATCCGACTGACCCAACTCCTCCGACAGTAATATCCGATTTACCTTTAAGACTAAATACGTTTCATGAATTAATGGTTAATGATGAAGTATCGATTACATCCTTAAATACTATGCGGGTAAGATTAGACTCGATATTAGCGAAAAATACTCTGATTGAATCGCATTTAGACAAGATTAAACAGTTTAATAGTGGTATGAATTTTAGCGGTACTCATATAGGAATTGGTGCAACAGTACTAACATTTCCAAACATTGGGATACCATGGACGTGTTTTGATTTTGCAATAATGGTGTCTGTTGTTGACATTAAAATTAAGAGTAATATGTTGGTAACTGGCGCATATCGAGTTCCACTTTCCGATGAGGATTTTGTTACAATAGATTATTACAAACGGCGTGTTGTTTTTCCGTCAAATGATGATATTGATGTAATTTTAAGTGGAACAACAACTTCTTCTCAGGTAACATATAATATTACGGGTTTACATTTACCAATAGAGACTGCAATTACAAGTTAAGTTCTAATTTTAAATATATTTTTTTTTATTATAATATGCTCGGATTTGAACTTTAATCGGTTCTCTGCGGGAAAATTTATAAAAAAAGGTTAATAAAATGACAATACAATTAAATGAATCAAATGGTCGCTCTAAATACGCTCTGACTATTATCTTTACTGTCGGTTTTCTTGTAGTTTGTATTTTAGGAGTTTTGTTTAACGGAACAGTATTTAGTTATGTATTTGTTCCTTTAGCTATTATACAGACCGCAATAGTTAGTTCCTTATTTGAACGTAATAAGCAAAATGGCTCTTGAAAACAACGATTTTATAGAAAAGTTAAGAAAAGAAGTTTCTGAGGCTAAGAAACAGTTAAATTCTATAAAATTAGAGTTAGATAAAGCTCGAGCTGTTGGTATGGACGTTAGAGAAATAAATGAACGATTTAATGCTCAAAAGAAACAAATTGAGCTAATAGAGAAAGTCTACAAAATATAATATATTTTTTTTTTCTTATTTTATGAGGTGTAATTAAACTAATCATGTTAATGGATGTAATAGCTGGCGGGATTGGAATTAGCTTACAGAAATATCAATCAGAAAATCTAAAGGTTTTAAATGATTATATTATAGCCGAGATATCTGATTTAGAAACTGCGCAATTTGATTTGATTCAAGGTGTATATGATATGATTGCCAAATCTATTGGTATTAATTTAGGAAGTGTTCTTGGTTTAATTACTCTAACTACTAAAATAACATCTAATTTCTATGATTTGCCTATGCAAGCGGGATTTAGAAAATATTTTGAGATGGAAAAATTAGGGTTAACTGATTATATTGAATTATATCGTCGAGGTTCTTTACTTCAATCTGATTTAATTGAAGCTTGTAGATTTATAGGATATAATGTTAAAACTATGAATGAAGCAAATGAATTATTTGATAAATTCTTGACAATACAAGATTATATCGAGTTGTATAAGAGAGATTTGATAACCTTACCGAGTTTAAGAATTTATGGTCATAAATTAGGATTTAATAATACAGAAATTAGTAATTTGCTTAGTTTATTTAATAAATACTTGGATTTAAGAGATTACATCGAGTTATATCATCGTGGTGGGATTGATGATGTTTCTCTTTTGACTAATTTTACAACAAAAGGCTATTCAGAGTTAGAAATGAATAATCTAAAAGAATTATATAAAAAATACTTATCCTTAACTGATTATATTCATTTAAATTATCGTGGTATTATCGATAACGATTCTCTTTTAGCTTATTCCGCAATCGAAGGCTATTCAGAGTTAGAAGTTAATAATGCTAAAGAATTATATAAGAAAAATTTAAGTTTAACTGATTATATTCGATTAAATCGGCGTGAGTTAATAACTGATGATGGTTTGATTGATTATTCAAATAAATTAGGGTTTACTGATATTGAGTTAGAGAATTCGAGAAAATTAACTGAATATTATCCAAGCGTTTCTGATTTAGTTAGTTTTGCTGTGCGAGAAGCCTTTGAACCAGACCCTAAGTTGTTTATTCATAATGGAAATGCCATTCCCGAACCTTTTACTGAATACGGTAAGAAAATCGGCTTAGATGAGTCATGGATTAAGAGATTTTGGCATTCTCATTGGCGTTTGCTTGGCGTTGACCAAATTCTTGAGGCTTTTCATAGAGGTTTTATATCCGAAAGTGTCGTAAAAGATTATTTAAGACGTTTAGATTATACTGAGAGGGACAGAGAAACTATTTTATCAATGTCTTATAATCTGCTTACTCGTGTAGACATTAGAAGGATTTTCGAGAATGGTTTAATGAGTTCTAAAGAGGTCTTCGATTATTACGGAACTCTTGGATTTGCTGAGAAAGACCAAATACTAATGACTTCTTTAGCTAAACAAGTACGATTTATCGATATGAAAGACTTACGCAAACTCTATATTGATGAGTTTGAGGCAGGATTATCAAGTGAAAGTGAAGTTAAAGAGAATTTAAGAAGTACTGGATTAGATATTGATGAGATAACTCTATATTTAGGTGTTTCTGATAAAATAAGGGAATTAGAGTTTACAATAGAGTTAAAAAAGCAAATATCTCAACGCTTTTATGAGGGTATAATAGATTTCGATGAGTTAGTAGAACAATTAAGGGAATTAGGTGTCTCTAATCGTGAATTGCGACGTATTAAAAAAAATGCGGTATTATTTGATTTTAGGAAAACAAAACTACCGACAATTGCGGAATTAAAACGTTATTTAAAAAAGAATATAATCAATTTGACTAAATTTGTTTATTACGCTTTAAGAATTGGCTATGCTTCTGAGCATATTGGTTTTATACTTTCAGATATGGATTATAAATTTTAAAATTACTAGGTCCTGCGGAAGGATAAAAAATCACGATTTTGATACATACTTAAAAATATATATTTAAAAAAGTGTCAGGCTAGTTAAAAAAATAAAAAAAAAAGAGATTTAAAATTGAAATCCATCTAAATTAAAATTCGAACGATTCCTGTTCTTTCTTAGTTTGATGGAACTTTTGAATCGTTTTGTCAAGAGAATCGAGAAGTTTTATACTCATTTTATCGATTTGTTCTGGTGTGTATTCATAGTTATTTCGGTTTGAACAATTTCCAAGAATTCTTAAGCTTTTTAAGACTTTTTCTATTCTCGGAATTCCTAATCGAATAAACAACTCGGTTTTTGATTCTTTTGCTGCACGTATTTCTGATTTTGTTATTTTAGCCATTTTACTCACGTTTTTTAATAGGTTCATTAATGAATAATTGTTTTCGGATTGCGGTAAGACATTTCCAAAACCAATAATTATAACGAGTTATTTCTTTCGGTGTCATATTTTTATGCATTATTAAAAAGACTTTTTGTATCTGTTTATAATTGATGTCATCGGTTTTATAGAGGTATTTAGCCAAATCCTTAAAGAAATTAATAAATCTCATTTAATTCACCGTGAATCTCATTATAGTTTTGAGTCCTATCCCTTTTCTCTGAATATAGAATTCTTGTTTTAATTGTATTTCAGCTGTCTCAAGAAATTTACAGAATGTCTTATATTGTTTATCGGTAAACAAAATATTATAAACTTCACCCTTAGTCATACTAAAAGCTCTGTCATAAGATTGTTGTTCTTTCGCATCATTTTCTATGATTTTCTGAATCTCAGTCTTACCAACAATCTCGAAATCCTCTAAGAATAATCCTTTGATTTGCCATTTTTTTGCGTTTATTTGCTTAAACTTTCGCTTTTTAGGTGTTTTATTTGATGTCAATGATACCTTATATTTTAATCCATTTTTTATGATTAATCTGAGTTCGTGTGTAATTCTATTGGCTTTATTATGCCATTTCTCGAATGTATTTGTCATTTTTTTATCAGTTTATTATTTAAATTATGTTAAATTATTCAATTTATGATAATATATATAATTTACTTTAAAAGTGCAGTTAGATGCCCGACAGCAAACGACAAAAATTTATAATCAAGATTAGACAATGTCTTAATTTACTCACGACAATTGATACATACTTAATGAAAATTCATTTACATTGTTATGGTACAGAATACGTTAAGGCTGTGAGTAAGATTGTTAAGATTAATCATAGAAGTATTAGAAGCCTAAAAAGATTCTTAAAGAAAGTGCGAGGTACATAATTTAAATCATGGGAATTTTAGGATATATTAAAGAGTTATTACGGACAGCTATAAACAGTATCAAATCGATAAGAAAAACTACTCATGAGATTGTTAAGCTGAGTATTACTGAACAAATTGAAATAGTAGACATAGCCGATGTCGCTTGGCAGAAAGATTATAATGAAACGCAAAAACGGATACCAAGAGAAAAGTGGGCTAAATTTGACGCTATGGTTAATGATTTCATTGACCAATGGGATATGGACAGAACTTCATCATTGGAAGAAGTAAAATTTATGCTAAGGACAGACCCAATTGACTTACCAGAGGACTATCTTGATTTTCTAAGAGACTTTGATACTCCAAGGGCAGATTAAATGAGATATTTACCAATTTCGGATATTTACATAACTGATACTCGACGTTATATAAAATCTGTTATATCAAGAAAAAGCTTCCTATGTTTTGATACAGAGACATATAAAGGAGCATGCAAACTGATTTGCGATTCAACTGGGCGCTCTTTACTTAATCCGACATTCTTACAGAGTATTAAATTTCTATGGTATAAAGCTAATAATTCATTATATAGAAGTTTTTATAATTTGGATTTCGATATTTCAGCTATATTAAAATTACATAACGATATTGATATGATTGATAAGTTAATTCATGGTATTGATGTTGTTTATAAAGGATTTAAGTTATCATATATACGTCCTAAAATGTTTAAAATTTCTCGGGGGCACTCTACTGTATTTTTTACTGACTTGTTTAATATGTATCTGATGGGATTGAATAAAGCTTCTGAGACATTTCTGAATGACAAAAAATTGGATATAATCAATGCTAAAAAGCTAAACAAAAGTTTGGCTTATTGGCAGGAGCATGAAAGCGATATAATTAAATACTGTATTAAGGATGCTAAACTGACAGCAAATTTAGGGAATTTGCTAATAAAAGAGGTTAAAAACGTAAATTTACAACTCCCCCGATTTATGACTTCAAGTGCATCGCTGTCAAAACAATATTTTCGATATAACTGTTATATTCCGAGTTTAGAGAAAATTCCCTTACGCATTCTTGATATTGCGTTTCAAACTTATTATGGCGGTCGTTTTGAGGTATTAAAACGAGGTTATTTTGATAAGCTTTTCTATTATGACATTAATAGTGCGTATCCAGAGACTATTTCCGAATTACCAAGCCTTAAATATGGACATTGGAAATACAGTAATGAGATTAATCCAAATGAATGTGTTGGATTTTACAAGGTTGTTCTACATATTCCCGAACAATACATTAGCCCGTTAGCTATTAAACCGAAAAAATATATTGTCGTTTTTCCAAGCGGTCATTTTGGTAAGTGGATTACATGGTATGAAGCGGATTTAATGCGAGATTATATTGTTCGGGTTGTTAGAGGTTATGAATATGTTCCTAATAAAAAGGAATATTATCCGTTTAAAAAACACATTCTTGGATTATATAAAGATAAACAGAACTATAAAGATATTAATGATACGTGGTATCATATCGTTAAGATTGCCATGAATGCCTTAGGTGGTTGTTTTATAGAAAGACATGAAAAAGCTGATGGATTAACTTATAGTGGTGTTTTATTCAATCCAATTTGGGCAACAATTATGACAGCGAAAACACGTTGGAAATTATTAAGGGATGTAGATAAAAGAGATTGGAAGTATATAGTTGGATTTCATACGGATTCAATCCTATCTGAAAAAGCTTTAAACCTTAAATGTAATGATAAAATTGGGAATTGGAAATTAGAGAAAGAAGGCTCTGGCGTTATTCTAATGACAGGGGTTTACCAAATCGGTGAAATTGTCAAACGTAGAGGGTTTAAAGCTGAAAAGATTGATTGGATTAAATTACTTGAAAGAAACAAGAATAGAGACTATATTCCAATGCCTCAACTTCATGTAAACAAAATCGCTGAAATTCTTAAAAGATTTAAAAATTTAGATGATTTAAATAAATTCATTAGATTTTGGAAAAAATTGGATATAAACAGCGATAAAAAAAGAAATTGGAACAGAAATTTTTCAAATTGTAATGATGTGTTAAACTCGAAAATAGGTTCCAAAACGCTTAATTTAAGTTTTTTTGATATGAGAAATTTAGAACAAAAGTAGAAAAAAAGAGGGTAAGGGTTGTATTCCCTTGACCCTAAAATTAGAATTTTTTTAATTTAATTTCTGATTATCCTGACAAACTTGTTCCACATTTCTAATGCTATATTAGTCAAATCATATAATTCGTAATCTGTCCACATACATTCTCCGAATACATCAATAAAACTTTCTCTTGTAAAATAATCCTTAATTTCTTGTATAGTATCAAATTGTTCAATACCTAATGAACCAATAGAATAATGTACATCTTCCTCTGTTAATACCATTTAATTTTCACCTCCAACACATTTCAAACAAATTCCAATTCCGCAACACATACAAACGTGTTCCATATCATTAAAATATAGAAGTGTATTACATATTTTACACCTAAATGCTTTTTGGTGTGTTTCTTTCATTATAAGATTGAGTTCTAATAAAATAGGTTCTCTACGCATTAATGTTTCTTTATCCTTTTTACTCATTTTTTTGTTTGCCTCCATATATATTTAAAATAATCTCTTGAATCCCTATTATCATAGACGCAAATAAAACAGTCAAACGAACATCGGTTGGGCTTAGGACATACCTTATATAGTTTAGTTTGTTCTGGAATTTTAAGCTTCACCTAAATTATATTTATCTAATAAATCAGAAACATCGATTTTTCTTGATTGATAAAGCAATCTTAAACCAATTTGTAATTTCAATTGGTCTAAAGAAAGGTCGTAGTATTTAGGAATTTCCAATTCTCGAGCTAACCATGCGTAAAAGCGAATACCGAATTTGGAACACTCTTTAACTTCTATTTGCGAGAAATTAGAATCGTAGTGTTCAAATTCCTCTGTGGCCGTGGTGTTTCGAGTAGATTTTTCAATCCATTTACTAGCATTATAAGATTTTCCAAGAGGTGTAAGAAAAATATACTTATTTCTACAACGTCCTTCTTGTAGTGTATTAGCTGTAATATAACCAGAATTAAAAAGTTGAGTAATATTTCTGTGAATGTTTTTATAGCTAATACCCGTTTTCTCTGCCAATGTCTTTACAGACATAGACTTATTAGTATCTTGTAGTACTAATAAGATTTTACTATTTCCAGAATTATTTTTTACTTCCATAATTTTTATTCCAAATTGTAATTTTTAAGACTTCACGTCTTATAATAGATAAAGATACGACGTTATATAAATAAAATCCTATCGTTAATAATATGAAAAATATGACTTGACATTTACAGTTTTATGCCCCTAATACTCAAATATATAGCTTAGAAGCGAAATTGAATATTGTCTTTAGCTTGGCTGTGGATACACGCAGAGTTCCCGTCGTGGCGTCTCGTCCGCAGACGAGACGACGTATAC
>LAZR01002736.1_pt1 | contig 10016 bp, 7 predicted proteins | sample 329461 | NCBI WGS metagenome assembly LAZR01 (sample SAMN03002196, study PRJNA259156) | marine sediment metagenome | biome: sea floor; feature: Hydrothermal impacted sediments; material: marine sediment; isolation source: Loki non-amplified sample from Loki's castle hydrothermal vent sediment ...
TATAATTTTTGACTTTGTATTTGATTTCATGATTTTTACCATACTAGTAATTTATTACAAATTAGGTTCATTTACTTGATATACACTTAAATTTGATTTTGATGGTTGTATCTTATGCCTAGGACTTAAATGATGTTCGATTTACTGGGTACGCTACTTCAGATCGTTTGGTAATAAAAGATTGATCAAGATCGCGAGCCATTCGTGTAGCAATCTCAAAGGCAATGCCGATTGATAAATAATTTCGAGGAAACCAATAATTTCCAGTTGGATCAGAGGGACCAATAATAATACTATTTTTTGGACTGTTTTCAGCCATTCCTGCTGGATACGTGACAAAAGAAGCACATGAAGCTCCCCAAAGGTTTTGAATATTAACGGCATTCTCAGGTCGAAAATGTGCTAAAGAACATAGATTTCTTATTTGCTCAGAAACTCCAAAACATATAAACGCTTTTGCTTCAAGATTTTGATCGTCTAATTCATCACATTTTTGAATTACAGTATACCTCCCGAGAGGTGAGATTTTACCAATTGATCTTAACTGCTTTTCAGCAAGGTCTGGATTGGCTATCAAAAATTCTGCAGCTCCACCTCTAAAATCCTCTGAACCGGTTGATAAAAAATACTTTAACATTGGTATAAAGGTCTTATAACCAAACCAAGCTTGTCCCCCCGGACAATAACCCTTCAAATCATCTTCTCCAATATATACCTTATTGATGATTTTCTGAGTTGATAGAGTAAAAATGACATTCGCAAGACAACGATTAATCTTCCTCATTGGAGTTGCATTTACAGGAATTGTGTCTGAACCGTAAACACATAATACACTTGTCTTTAACATTCCCGCCTGAGTTAATTTGATCCCAATTTCTTTAATTGTTAAATCTACCATGTTTACATCAAATCTTTTCTAATTTAAAAATTATTACAGGAGAATATTATTAGATATTAATCTAAAATATGCAATTCTTTTTCCCGCTCTTCTCTAAATTGATGCGTATACAACCTGTAATAGAATCCTTTAGCATTTAGAAGTTCTTTATGAGTTCCCTACTCTTATATTTTACTATACTTTGGGATGATTAGTTTTCCACTTATTATCCAAATATTCTCTTTGAATCTTCTCAAATCTGATTTTTGACTTAAATTTGATAGAATAGAGAGGTTCCTCAAAAGGAAAGCAGATCTGAGTTAATATTACATTGTTATTTCACTCAGGATGTCATCAATGAAAAAAACATTTGTTTGACCTAGTTCCTCTTGTAATTTGTTTGCCAATGAGTATTTGAACGCCCATAATTCTACTTTTTTGTTCAATTCCCTTACCTTCTTTACAACAGGGATAAAATCCCCGTCCCCAGAAACCAGCACGGCCGTATCATAGGCATCTTCATATGCAAGAGAGATTACATCAATCGCTATTTTGATATCCACCTTTTTTTCAACAGCACCACCTAAAGCAATCTTGTCAAAACTTGCTTTGATCGAATATCCACTTCTTTTACTTAACCCCTTATACCAATTTTTCTTCTCAGGGCTTATGGGGTACACAACCCCTTCATATAGAAATATATTTTGTAACTCTCTGTCTCTGCATATAACATTCTTTAGCTTTTCGTAATCAGCTTTTATGTCATACTTTCTAAAACCCTTAAAAATGTTGCTATTATCTATAAAAATTATTATCCGTTTCAAATCAATCCTCCTTTTGTTCCTACAAAAAGAATTTAATCATATAATATTACAAAAAACTATTTGAAGTAATAATTTTAACCATTCCAATACTTAAAAAAAATTCAATAAATCTTGTGAGTTTTATTGACTCTTGGAATAGCTTTTTTGACAGAAATAGGATTTTCTACCATATTTTCATATATCTTAGCTGCTCTTTTTTTAATGGCATCACGGGTTTTGCTTCCTTGATATTTTTCATATCTCTCTAGAGCAATCTTCCGCCACTTCTTCCCCCAAGATGGGGAACCTAACTTGACGTACCGTTCACGATTTGGAAAATCTCGGCAGACCCAGTCAAAAGAGATAAAATATCTTTTCGCACCAGACTCAACTGTAAGGTTGCGAGAAGTTATTCCAAGTTTTCTAAGGTGTTGGATATATCTACCTTCTACTTCATCTTGAAGTTTACCTTCAATAATCGCAGGTTCGTAGTATATATCATTCTCTTTAAAATATTCTCTCACTAGATCGAAACAATCACCTCTACATAGAAGAATTCTATCTCCTTTGCTGTGATTAAGTGCTTTAAGACCCTTTTTTACAACATTTACGATATATTTCTTTGGACGATCTCCGAACTTATTACCTTGACTATAGAGCCCTACAGGAACTGATTGAAATATTATCTTTCTAGTTTCCGAGTCTCGAAATCCAATAAAGGCATCTCCGACGAGATCCCCAGTCCCAGCATCATCAATTTCTATTGTTCTTCCCTTCCACTCGCTGGGACTATCAGTGGATTGGCATGACATATTGTCATCTTTTTCTTTTTTCATCTTCATTAATTATTTAAATAATTAAGGTCATAAAAATCTTGGGATTAACGATGTTAGAGATTTAAGCTTTTTCTAATTTGAATTTTTCTTTCTTCTGTTAAAGTACTTCATAGACAGAAGAAGCAATTCTGTTGGCTCTTGAATAGCTGACAAATTTATTTTTTCTGGAAACTTCGGGAGACTCTAATCTCATTCTGTTCATCATATATGAGATGCACAATTTTGCATCCATGTCCATTATACAAGAACAACCACCCCATCCCGTCCAAAATAAAGTATTGGGATTTTTGATTGGCAGAATATCACTCGGAAGACCGAATCCTGTCCCGTAACGAATTCCTTCAACAAATAAGTATCCTTTTCCATTAAATTGTTCTTTCAATGCTTCATTGAGAGTTTTTTGTGAAAGTAGATGCACATCATCAATATTCCCACCACATGCAATCGCTGATGCTATTCTTGCTACCGATCTGGCATTTCCGAAACCGTTTGTGGCTGGTAAATCAAATTTACGGAAAGCACGTGTGTTGCAAAATTTCACGAATTCTTTTGTCCCATCCCCACCTAAGGTCCATCCACTGGGAATACCGAGTATTTTATAAATAATTGAACCTTTTTCCAGCAGATCATTAAAAGGTATATCCGGTGGTATTAAATCTGCTACACGTTTCTGATATTCAATTGGAATTCCTATCGTGAAATCGGCATCTAAAGTTTGGGCAACGTTCTCCTTAAAGAAAGTACTTAGCGTTTTTCCTGTGACCCTTTTTACAACTTCTCCTAGTATAAAGCCAAAAGTAAATGCGTGATACCCCCCCATTGTTCCCGGTTCCCACCATGGCTTTTGTTTTACCAAAAGTTTTATCATCTTCTCCCAATTCAAGAATTCTTCCCGAGGGAACAGCTCATCCCAACTTGGTATACCTGCAGTATGACCAAGAACATGTTTGATGAGAATTTTTTCTTTGCCATTCTGTCCGAATTCGGGCCAATACTTACTCACAGGGTGGTTAAGATCTATAAGTCCTCTCTCAACCAGTATTAAAATGCAGATAGAAGTCATTATTTTTGTAATAGAAAACACACAAACAATTGTGTTCTCCTCCCACAATCGAGTTTTAGTAGCATCAGTATAACCTCCCCAAATATCCATAACGAATTTTCCATTTAATGTCACAGCAAGTGATGCTCCCACTTCATCAAATAGTTCAAAATTTTCCGCAAAAACATCTTGTACTGCCTTAAATTGCGGATTACAGAATCCCTTTATCTCAATACTGTTTGGCATGACATATCAAATGTATTTTTATTTATTTAATTTATTTAATTTATTTAATTTTGTTTAAAGAACAGCAAATTGTTTTATGTGAGTGACAAGTTCGTTAATCCCATGTCATAAAATGTGTCAAGGAGGAAGTTTGATGAGAAATGAGAAAGTTTATTTGAATTGTAACTATTTATATTAATACTTTCAGTAATTAAAAACATAAATTCCGAGTTTTAATTGAAATCCATGTCTTCCAGTAAAAAAGAATCTTTTAAGCATTGGTATCTTAGCCATCTCTTTTCAAATCCTATTATCTTCATAAGTATAGTTCTGAATACCTGTATTTTGATTGGGATCAATATGCTAGGTCTTGTGATAGTGGGAAAAATCGTTGACTTAGCAATTTCATGGAACGGAAATATAAGTGAAGGCTTATCTTTGTTAAATACTGACATCCTAATAATACTAATATTATATCTAATAAGATTTATAATAAGCTTTGTAATAGTTAGTTCGAGTTCTTGGTTAGCATGGAATGCTAATAAAAGAATAAAAAACGAATTTTTTGAACAAATACAAAATAAGCCCATGAAGTTTCACGATGCCATACGAACTGGGGAAATAATCTCTCTTGCAAATATTGATGTTCAACAAATAGTTGAATTTATTAATCCCGGTCTAAGAGTTTTCATGAATATTATCATTTCAATCTTTTTCTCGTTATTCTTTTTCTTAAGTGTTCTAAATACTCCCTTATTATTTTTCTGTTTAATCCCATTTTTAATTGCTTATATCTTGACATTTATTAGATTTAACCGAAATATGGCACCCGTAAGTGAGGGTTTTATGAGGAAATATGGAATAATGTCAACAGCAGTGCAAGAAAACATTAATGCAGCAAAAGTAATTCGAGCTTTTGCAGAAGAATCATACGAACGAGAAAAATTTCATAAACATATTTTAGATTTAAAACAAACATGGCATAAACGATTGATCCTTCAAGCACGATATTTTCCTTCACTTATTCTTCTTGGTGCTATTAGCTTTCTTGGATTATTTGGGGTTTTTCTCATTATTTATGGAAACTTAACAATTGGTGCGTTAGTTTCCGTTGATGGATTTTTACTTTTTTTACTTTACAACACATATGATCTTCCTTTTGCTGTCACCCTCTATAATGGAGCCCTCGCTGGAGCTCGAAGAATTTATACTATGCAAAACAAAGAAGAAGGAGAAGAAACAAGAAAAAGAAATATTGAAGTTTCGGAGGTTAGAGGTCAAATAGTTTTTGAAAATGTATCGTTTCAGTATCCAACAAGTATGAAGCCTGTTTTAAAAAATATATCTTTTACTGTTACTCCGGGTCAGACTATCGCAATTATTGGGCCTACAGGATCAGGAAAATCTTCACTCACGCAATTATTACTTAGACTTTATGAATATGAGGGAACGATCAAGATTGATGGAATTAATATCAAGGATATTTCGTTGGAATCTCTTAGAAAATCTATTGGTCGTATCGAACAAGATATCTATCTTTTTCCACGAACAATTAGAGAAAATATTGCATTTGGTTTGAGAAATGCGACTCAATTAGAAATCGAAAATGCTGCTAAATTAGCCCAAGCAGAGGAATTCATTCTAAATGATTTACCTAAAGGTTATGAAACTTATGTAGGAGAAGGAGGGAGTCAATTATCTGGTGGTCAAAAGCAAAGAATTGCTCTAGCAAGGACTTTCTTAACTAATCCTCATGTATTAATATTAGACGACTCTACCTCCTCTGTGGATTCAAAAACGGAGGAAGAAATTGTGAAGGCGATAAATAATGTACGCCAAGGGAGGACTATGTTCATTATTACTCACAGACTTTCAACCATAAGAGAGTCTGATTGTGTTATGGTACTAAAAGGAGCAGAGATTGTCGCAAAAGGACATCATTCAGATCTCATATATACCTCACCAGATTATCGGCGTATTTTTGGTAAAAACGCGGATCTACCACCGTTGAGAAAAATGAAATCAGGAGGTACTACTTAATGGGTTGGATTTTTGAGGGACTGGACATTGGTGATACGAAAAGAAAATACTCTGATAGAGAATTATTTCATCGCACTTTTAGACGGTTAAAACCCTTTAAAAAGCGAATTATTGGTATAACCCTTCTCATTGTCTTAGTTACACTTTCACAAATATTATCTAATATAATCTTTGGTTTCATTATTGATTCAATAACAGATTTAAGTAGAGTTATCCTTTGGATAATAATTTTAACTGGTGTAAGCTATTTTATTGTAAAAATCTCAACATGGTTTGGAGACTACACTATTTCGATGCAAATGGCAAAAATCTTCCCTAACTTCATGGTAACATTACGAACTGAAATCTTCGATGCTTTACAAGCACAAGATATTAAGTTTTTTGATAGACATCGAAGCGGAGGTCTAAATACGAGACTTTCAAGTGATCCTGGGGCATATGTAGGAGCCGTGGTATCTTCAATGACAATATTAGGGAATATTTTCATGATTGGCTTTGTATTTGTTATCCTAGCTACCATTAGTTTGCCACTTACACTCATTTTATCAACTCTTATTCCAATTCTACTAATATTAACTTATTTATTTCGAAAAATTGCTCGTAAAACTAGTAAATCGTTCACAAGGATCCATGGAGCCATCAATGCTACGGTTGCTGAATTAGTTGATGGAATTCATGTTTGTAAATCACTAGGGATTGAAACTGAAAGCCTCGAAGAGTTTAAAAAATTAAACCAGAAGCATTCTGTAGCAGGTTTTCGACGGACTACTTCAATGGAAATGTTTTTTCCAATAGTAACTATGTTAAATTCTGCTGCAATTATAGCTATATTAATCTTTGGTGGTCGTGGAGTAATGAAAGGTCTTGGATTAATCTCCGCTGGAGAATTATATATTTTTATCTCTTTACTTAATTATTTTTTTGCTCCAATAACTCAATTTGTAAATATCTACTCGCAAATTCAAGCTGGATTCATCTCCTTTGAAAGAGTTCTTGAAATTCTTGACAGTTCACCAGAAATACAGGATATTGGTAATAAAGCCATAAAAAATTTTGATGGGAAAATTGAATTCCAAAATGTTGATTTCGCGTACAAAACAGATCATCCTGTTCTAACGGATTTTTCTTTAGATATTAACCCTGGAGAAAGTATTGCCATAGTTGGTCATACTGGAGCCGGGAAAACCTCGATTATTTCATTAGTGGCTCGTTTTTATGAATTTCAAAAGGGTACAATCTTGATTGATGGAGAAGATATTCGGAATTTAAAATTAAAATCATATAGAAAGCATTTAGGGATAGTCTTACAGACTCCACTTTTATTTTATGGTACAATAGAGGAAAATATTCGGTATGGGAGAAGAGATGCAGCTGAAGCAGATCTTAAACGTGCTCTAGAAATTTCGAGAGTGAATGAAATTCTTGAGTACTTAAAGGATGGATTACAAACACAAGTGGGCGAAAAAGGGGAATTATTAAGTACGGGTCAAAGACAATTAGTTAGTTTTGCTCGGGCTCTTCTTGCTGACCCGAGGATATTAATTTTGGATGAGGCAACTTCCGCTGTGGACGCATACACCGAATCAGTTATCCAAGAATCTTTGGAAGAACTCATGAAAGGCCGAACTTCTATTATTATCGCCCACCGTCTAAGTACAGTTAAAAATGCTGATCGAATTATTGTTTTAGATCATGGGAAAATTATTGAAGAAGGAACTCATGATACTTTGTTATCTCAAGGTGGTGAATATGCTACGCTTTACAATACTTATTTTAGGCATCAAGAAGTACAAATTTTGGGAGATCGTTTCGGGAAAGAACGAGTTTCATAGGAATTCCACTTGATTTTAATCAAAAAAAACCCGGATCTATTTTAAAGTAGCAGATAACACTTGATGAGATTTGACAATTTTGAATTTTTGAAACCAAATCCTTAGTATAATAAAACCTTTTAAGGAAATAAAAGCCTTTGTTACTGTAATATTATCTTAATATAACATTTATACTCTAAGGATATTATATTTTGCAATTAGTAGGGTAGAGGAATATGGTCATGCCCGGCAACTATTATATATTTTAGAAATAATTTCATAACCTCTTGGTATATTTCTCTCAATTGGGAGCATAGTATTACTATTAAAATTGATGATTAAATTTACTTTAGGATCGCAAAAATTTATGCAGGAACTTCTTCCGCCATGTCCAAACGCGTCTCTAGAGCAAAGAATGGAATTTGATTTTCCTTTAGAAAAACCGAGACCATAATCAGGAACTATTGCCATTTCGGGTGTGCTAAAGGTCAAATCAGCAATTCCTCTCCTATGAGTTGCTGTGATATACTCTACTGTTTTTCTTTGAAGAATGCGGTTCCCGTTCCATTCACCACCATTCCAAAGTGCTTTGTAAAATTTACCCATATCACTTGCTGAGCTATAACCTGTACTACCCGGGAATATTCTTCCCTTGAAATCGTTTACCCATAGAAATTTTTTTTCTGAGGGATCTGGAGAATCTTTTAATGCCAATAAATTCCCTATATTTAGTGCTCTTTCTCGTGTCATCCCCATGAAAGAAGAATTCATTCCCAATGGCACGAAAATTTCTTCTTTCAAGTAATCTTCAATGCGACGTCCATCTACTCTGCGGACAATTTCCCCCAAAATGATCCAAGCCATTCTTGGATGATATCCACACTGAGTTCCAGGTTTGTATTCTGCTTTTTCATTACACGCGTCCTTTAAAAGTTCTTCTGGACTCGCAGTAAGCCATTTTGAATAAGTTAACATAGGAAATCCGCCAGCATGTATCAGTACATGCCTAATGGTACAAGATTCTTTTCCATTTTTGAATTCTGGAATGAAACTTTGGATAGTTTGGCTTAGTTTTATTTTTTCCTTTTCTAAAAGTTGAGCAATGGCTACTGATGTCCATGGCTTACCACTAGACCACAAAAGTAAAACAGAATCCGTGTTTATCGGAACTCCAGGTTGAGCCTCGCCCACCGCAATATTAAGTACAGTTTCCCCTCTTCTCGCCACATGAAGTTGAGCACCCGTATGTAAACCCTGAGTAACTTGGTTTTCAAGTGATTTTATTACCTCACCAAGTCCAGAACTCGTCATATCTACTTTTTCGGGATTTCCTACAATACTACCAATCATTATACTAAGTTAAAATGACTCTTGATTATTATTTATTATAAACGTTTTATTATATCCTTTTTCAAAATCAATACTTTCTCAAAATTTAAAACTAAGAAAGGTGAGGATAGAGTGTACCTTGACATTATTTACTATTATTTTTTTATCTTTGTTCCTTTCTATTTCCTAAAATTTTTATGAACAGACAAGGTATGATATATAAAAATCATCTTCTTCTAAGTTAGGAGAGGAAAAAATTAATGCCAAAAATAGAATATTATGAGCAAAGATTCCATCAAATTGTAAATAACATTTTAGATATAATTGTAGAACTTGATGTGAATGGGATCTTTACTTATGTTAGCCCTCAAGTTTATGATATTTTAGGATATAATCCGGATGAGTTAATTGGAGGAGAAGGATTAAAATTTATCCATCCTGAAGATTTAAAGAAATCTATGAAAGAAATGGGAGATTTATTAAAAAATAATAATAATGATTCAGTTAAAAAATTATCAATAGAAAGTCGAGTCTTACATAAGAAAGGACATTACATTTCCTTATCTGCAAAAGGGAGTCTTGTAGAAATTGAAGGGGATAAAAAAATCATTGTTGTGGTAAGTGATGTTACTGAACAATTGAAAGCTAAACAAAAATTAAAAGAATCTGAGGAAAAATTTAGAACAATAATTGAAAATGCAAAAGAAGGCTATTATGAAGTTGATTTAGAAGGTAATTTCACCTTTTTTAACAGTGCTTTAAGTAATCTATTAAAATATTCTCCAAAGGAATTAATGGGGATGAATTTTAAAAACTATATGAACGATAAAAATAGGAAATTAACTTTTAAAGCTTTTAATAAAGTCTACAGAACAGGAGTCGAGCTACCAGCGTTTCAATACGAGCTTATTAATAAAAATGAAGAAAATCTTTATGGGGAATCTTCTATTTACCTCAGATACGATTCAGATGGTGAAAAGATTGGTTTTAGCGGTTTCATACGGGATATTTCCGAACGTAAAAAAGCAGAACAAAAACTTAAAGAATCTGAAG
>LAZR01002737.1_pt1 | contig 10014 bp, 9 predicted proteins | sample 329461 | NCBI WGS metagenome assembly LAZR01 (sample SAMN03002196, study PRJNA259156) | marine sediment metagenome | biome: sea floor; feature: Hydrothermal impacted sediments; material: marine sediment; isolation source: Loki non-amplified sample from Loki's castle hydrothermal vent sediment ...
CCAGAATATAAAGAACTTCAGCTTCCAGGATATAAAGAATTTGCGGGGGGCATAAGAATAGGGGACATAGTAGACGACAAATGGCTGTTTGCTTCAACTTGCTTTCGTAAAGCACGAATGATATATGGAGCAGTTGGTAATCGTAGAGCAACTCGTCATATGTATGTGTGTGAAATGGATGCTTATCGTTCGTCAGATCTAATAGCATGTTCTCCTTCTGATTGGTGTAGGCTTTCCGTAATGAAATATCTGTTTGGATATGGGGAAAAACCATTATGGTTTGCAGGATGGGTACTTCTAATTATTTTTGCCTTTGCAACAATATATTGTCCTAGTCAATGGGGCTTTATTGATATTGAATTGCGTGGGGTTGATTGGAATGGGAGCTTATTATCCAACTTTGGCACGGCATTGTATTTCAGTATAGTAACATTCGCCACTTTAGGATATGGAGATATAAGTCCACATGGTGGATGGGCTAAATTCTTTGTCTGTGTTGAGGTTGCGCTTGGTTTTATAATGTTAGGATGTTTTATTGTTTTGATAGGACGACAGATTACCCATGATTGATGGATAGGTATTATCGCATGGAATATATAAAAAAACTACTGATCTTGTTTATATTGGGATTGGCATTTGTGGGTTGTGGGGATGATGAGAAAGCCCCACGCGTGGCTGTAGACGGCTCTATCCGGGTCGCTGCGTTTAACGTCCAGGTGTTTGGGCAGTCGAAGCGATCAAAGCCAGAGGTCATGGACGTATTGGCTAGGACAGCCAGAGAGTTCGATATAATGCTTGTCCAGGAACTACGGGACGCTTCAGAGACGACAGCACAGCACTACCTAGACACGATAAACGCCATGTCTGGCCCTGATTACGCTTTTGTCCGTAGTCCACGGCTGGGGCGGGAAAAAAGTAAAGAGGCATACGCATACTTCTACAATGCTTCCACGGTCGAGTGTACCTCAGATTATGTGTGGGACGATGTTGGGGATGTATTCGAGCGGGAACCGTATATAGTGTCCTTCAGGAGCGGGAATTTCGACTTCACGTTGGTGGGGATCCACGTGAAGCCAGACGACGCTGAGACAGAGATCGGGGCGCTGGCGAAGGTATATTCCGCTATTCTGGCTGGAAACCCAGACGAGAGAGACATTATCATTCTGGGAGACTTCAACGCCGATGGTTCATACTTCGATGAGGATGGAGCCAGTCCGCTGAAGACTTCCCAATTCACCTGGACGATCACGAATGATATGGACACTATGACCAAGACCGATTGGACGTATGATCGGATCGTTATGACGTATGCCACGGCGGAGCATGAATATGACAGCGCCCAGGTGTTTCGCTTTGATAGCGTCTTCGGTATTGTAGATCAGGAATTGACCGAGGATGTATCAGATCACTTCCCGGTGTATGCGACATTTCAGACTGACCTGGTGGATGATGATGGTTAAGACAGACACAGTTGAGATACTGTATGTTGATGCTTCCAGCCGCGTTTTAACAGCGGCCAATAGGGTACTGCAAGGTGACCGTAGGGTTACCAGAAATGCAGAAAAAATTCAGTCCAAGTGCAGATAATCGCAACAAATGACAACGTTTGAGGGTATCTAGCGTATAACTGAAAACCGAGGATGGCCCAGGAGAGCCGCCGAGCGTGTTTGGGTAGTATAACACGCAATGCCTGAACATGCAGATGAATCTTTCATTGATTAAGTCATATTTGCGGGGCTTTGCAGTCACAATTAAGTCAAGACTTTTCCCAAGTTAGCTCTGGACAACATAAAGGACAACGTATTATGACCATAACGTCCCAGGTTTTAGGCAAAGGGCTGGATCCGGTGCTCCAGAGAGTTGAGATGGGTAGTTCTGTGGCAGGGCTTCGAGGGGGAAATGGGCATGATTGGCGATAGGCTAAAAGTGCTTCCATGCCAGAATTGGGATATAGGGCGGATCATATGCCATAGCGATACCGATACCATGCCGGGCTTTTTGGCATGTGTTCTACATGGATTATCACCAGTTATCATGTGGTTCTACACTGTTTTCTGGGCTAAAATAGGCAGTATTTTGCATGGCATGTTGACAGGTCAGAATAACTATAGAACTGTGGACTCAGTGATAGCGCAGTTCTACAGACTGGGTCGGATAATCAGCATTATGGGGCATGTGTCAGTATGCTACAGTATTGTGATACCGTTTGTATGGTGAGTTTGTAACCGCGGCTATATCAATGTTTTAAGAGGAAGGAATGAACGTGGGCAAGAAAAAGACGGAATTCCACAAGGAGATACTGCGGTGTATAGGTGTTAAGGAGCGTGATCTGGATGAGACCGCTTATCAACTAGAAAATGGTAAGTGGATTACATCATGTTACTCAAGCGAGAATAGACCACATCAATGGTTTTTTAGTTTGAAGGGAACTACTCTGGGTAATCTTCGTGCAGGCGCTTTTGTTCTTTTGATCTGTGGCTCATTAAGACAAATCCTAGTTGTTCCGGCCATAGAACTGATAAGATGGCTTATAACTCCTGATATTCCTACAAGAAGCGATGGCTCATGGAGGTTCAAGATATACAAGGACAACGACATATATGAGATGTCGATCCCTGTAACAGGGGAAAGAAAAGATGTATCTGAGCACCTAAATAACTTTGTTGTTCTTGGGAAGAATCTTCGACAAATGGAGAAAGTCATTGAAAGAGATATATCGGATGACTATACAGATATAGGTGGCGGTGATTGGGAAGAAGCTACCAGGAAGATACAGGAATATATTCCTGAGTATCAAGAAATAGTTAGCAGTCTGAAGGAGAAGTACAAAAATAAGTGTCAAGTAGAGGGTTGTGGCTATACCTTTAGAAAGCGGGGAGGCGGATTCTATTCAGAGGGTCATCATCTCATTTGGCGGGCGGAAGGTGGTGGCCCGGAAGCATCGAATGTTGTCATACTATGTCCAAATCACCACAGGACGTTTCATTATGCCGACGTTGAGATCAGAGGTCTTGAGGGTCATAAAAGAAGAGTGACGATCAATGGTGTACATCACCTCATCGTTTACTGAGGTGTAGGAGCGGCATACGTGTCGTACACTATATCGGGGTTTATGCAAAAGCCCTTCATAGATAACCTGGTTGAAGGGAGGCGTCATGAAAGCAGTGGGCTATATTCGGGTATCAACAGAGGAACAGGCACGGGAAGGTGTGTCGCTAGATAACCAACGGAAGCGAATAGAGGCTTTCTGTGTAGCGAAAGACTGGACTCTGGGACGCATTTATGCTGATGAGGGCATCTCTGGCAGTAGCTTGAGGCGCGATGGCGTCCAGGAACTTATATCGGACTGCAAACGGGGTATTTTTGACGTGGTGGTGATCTATAAGCTGGATCGACTCACCAGGTCGGTTAAGGATCTGGGTAATCTTATAGAGATGTTCGATAAGTCTAATGTGGCTTTCAGTTCCGTTAGTGATAACTTCGATACCACAACGGCAAACGGCAAGCTGGTTCTGAACATCCTGGGGAGTGTGGCACAGTGGGAGCGTGATATTGTCTCAGAGCGTACCCGGGACGCGCTGGCTCATAAGAGATCGGAGGGGAAGGTATACACCAGAATATTACCTTTGGGATTCGATAAGGCAGAAGATGGCAGCTTGGTAGAGAATCCGGCAGAGATGAAGACGGTCAAACTGATCAAGCGTATGCGCAAAACTGGGAAGTCTTTGCAGGGCATAGCGGATAGGCTTAACAGCAGAAGTGTGAAGACAAAGACAGGTGGGAAATGGTATAAATCAACTGTGAGCAACGTTCTATCCGGTTCTGTTTATGCATAGTATGAAATTACATAACGTTCGTACTGTAAATTGGTGGAACCTAGTCACTATGGACTTGGAGGGGATCATGGAAGCGAAACTTGAGCCTTTTGCAGATGAAGATTATGAGCCACGAAAGATAGATGGTAGAATGACGCTTTGGCTTCATGGATACCCAGACCGCAAACAGGTTGAAGCGGATAAAATACCGAAGATCTATAAGGCCATGCGCAAAGGCTATGATGTCAATATCCAAGATGCTGTTATTGATGGTGATCTGTATATGAGCGAGGCGGAATTGCCAATAGATGGGGATGGATTTCGCTATATTGATGGTGCCTTTAGTATGGCACAGAGCGATATAAATGGTACTATAAGTTTAGAATTAGAAAGATTCCGATTTAAGCAACATACAACCTTCCGTGGAGTCCGTTTCAAACAGAAAGCGGATTTTAGTCTAGCTTGCTTCATGCAAGGAGTGGATTTCACTGCAGCGCGCTTTGAGCGGGAGGTACATTTTGATAGAGCTCGTTTCAGACAGGTCGCTAATTTCTATGTAGTTCATTTTGAGAAGGTTGCTGACTTTAGCGATTGTCGTTTCAGACAATTTGCTAATTTTAGAGATGCTCGTTTCAAACAAAGAGTGACTTTCGTTAAGGCTCGATTCAAACAAGATGCGGATTTCGGGGATGCCTGTTTCAAGCAGGAAGCGGACTTTGTTGGGGCCTGCTTCAGGCAGAAGGCGGACTTCACCACCGCGGATTTCGAGCAGGTGGCGTTTTTTCGGGAGGTCACGTTTGGGGAAGCAGTGTTTGATAGGACGAGCTTGAAGAAGGACACATCTTTTGTTAAAGCCACTTTCAAACGTGTAGCCAATTTCAGAAGGGCCGAGTTCGGGAAACCGGGATATTTTGGGGACGTGAAAATCTGTGAGAACACAGTAGGGAGAGGGTTATGGAAATACATCCTTTATCCTTTATTCTGGTGGTTATGGCCTGTGATCTGGTTCTTTACCATAGGAAAAGTTTATCTGAGAGAAACGAGTGTTACAGATGTTTATAGAATCAACACGAACACTGTAATGGATACGTCAACTAACCCGCGTCTAAAGCGATACATTGATGATGAACAGTGGGTAGAGTCATGGCGAAAGAATCCAAAAGGCAGATGGTGGCGGGAGTCTGTATTCAGATTGTGGGAGTTGACCTCACACTGTGGCCGTAGTATTGGTCTTTGGGCATTCTGGTCGTTCTTTCTTGCTTTTCTCTTCACGATTGCCTATACACCTGCTCCTGACTGGATGGGAGAAAAATGGTGTAATTTCTGGCAGGAACATGGGGCTGAGTTTGAGCAGATGACAGAGGCATATAAGGGATCACCCGTGACCTTTTGGTCGTGCTTATATTTCAGTATTGTGAGCTTTACTACACTTGGATTTGGGGATATAGCGACGGCAAACTGGCAAGCTCGTTTTCTAGTTACATTGGAAGTGATATTGGGATACGTTATGCTTGGCGGCCTTATCAGTATCTTTGCCAACAAGTTTGCAAGGCGGAGTTGAGTCGTACACTATGGGTCTATAGTGTACGATTGGAGAATCACCAATAATTGATGGTATGAAAGGAGTGGATATTCTGTGATATTCTCAAAACCAATCAGGGAACTGGATATAAATGACCGACATTGAGCAGATCCTATGCTGATGAAATGTAATATATCTGAGACACTTTTTTTCCAAAGAGTTGTAGGATCTTTCCCCTGAGTTCCGTTATGCCATCCATAACGCTGGTAACCTGCCCATCAACATCCAAAGACACCTGATGGATTCCCTCCAATAACTGAAATACCCAGCGAAGTGTGGGTACAGATGTAGGTTGGTTTATCTGGTTAGGTATAGTCTCTCCTATGATTTCCAACCGTTTCCGCATGCGACGTTGAGCCACTGAATATACCAGTAACGCCAGTGTCATCACCATGAGCAAGCCTACCATCCTTGATGGTTTCTTCACAAATAATGAAGAGACAAAGAATTCAGGCGCTTTGAGAAACCTGAATCCCCGTTCCACTGCTCCTTGACCTTTGTACCCAGCAATTACCTCTATGTCAGATAACTCAGCCTCAGGAATACTGGTTCCCAACACAAAACATGCTCTTCGACGCTGTTCTTGAGTTATGATATCATCAGCAGCAGTAGTTACTGTGGCTTCTATCTGCCAAAGTATAGCCTTGATGGGGGTATCTGCTGTGGGTTTGCCACGACGGGCATACTTTTTGTGTTGAGTTAAGGCGCTGCTCTCCAATTTGTGGTAACGAAGCTTCTGAACAATGGCATCCAGAGCCTTATGCGCTGTTTCCGTTGAATCGAACCGTTGAGCTTGAAGGTGGAACAATTGCTTGTTTACCTTCTCATATTCTTTGCTTTGCGCTTTTGCTATAGTCTTTGAGGCGCGGTGAATACCAGCTTCTGAGCATACAACAAGCCATCTCTGCTGGATGCCATAGTGACATAAATCCACGCGATGATAGCTGCAGGTTGCCCTTGATTCATCATCTACAGGTTGCCACTTTTCAGAAGCCAAAGCCTGCCCAATCACCTGACTTACATCATTCAAGCTGCCAGGAATCCGCGTGATGAAAGGAAGTTGAGCCAGATTGGGAGCATTCTTCTTCGTATATACCTTGGAGTCTGCAATTAGATACCGTGGGCTAGAAGAAGCTGCAAACTCATGGAGCAAAGCAGCGCTTCGCTCCTTGAATATGGCATTGTCAGACGCATTGCCATCCCAGCTTTTGCTCAAGAAAGGAACTCCGCCATCCTGAGATACCATCAACTCCAATACTGCTTGCTTCAAGTCTGGGCGATGGTCTTTGGAATATCCGTAAGTTACAGCAATGGCATGCTCATCTGAATCTGGAATATACTGGCCTGTCAGTGAAAAACTGGTAGTATCAAGGCAGTTGAAACGCAAGTCAATGCCTTCCTGCTGACACACAGACAGAGCTATCTCGCTAAACAGCATATCACACCCATAGGAAAACGTTTTGTCAAGACTACGACCAAGTTTGAACCTATTGAATGAATCTGACGAAACGCCATCACGGAAGAGAAGAGCCATAGGCTTGTTCTCAAAGAACTGTGGTGTAAGGGACATGGGGCGGTTAGAGAAACCAAGACCATTCAGTACCATGCCTGCTATAGCTTCTCCTGTGCTGATCTCTTCTCGCTCATCTGGCTCAATTCGACTATCTATCATCTCTATCATGCCTAAATCCTTGATAACACCAGCTACAATACCCAAGTGATCCAATCGTTCTACTCTGGCAACGTTCATTTCATACCTCCTCTGATATGGTTAGTTCACCCAGAGAAGGTTAATTCATTTTCTCTATCAATGCAACTGCTCAATGTCGGAAATGACATTGATGACTTCTGCGCTCAGAGGATTAAGGAAGGTTTCCACCTAGAGTATAAAGCGGATTTCTCGGATCGTCTGAAGCGTGTAATCTGTGCATTTGCTAATACATGGGGCGGGACTATTCTGATAGGCGTCGGGGAAGATGAGGAAGGGAGGCCAAAAGCACCTGTTAAAGGTATCCCATTTAAGAAGGGTCTGGATACTAGAGTTACCAGTATCATAGTAGATAATATATATCCACCTGTTTTCTGCGATAAATACGTTGTTACATTCAATAGGAACGGTACTGATAGGGCTGTAGTTGTTATACAAGTACCGCAAAGCGATATGACTCCACATGCGCTTAATGATCGTGAAGACGTATATATAAGAACAGATGATAGGAATAAGCTTGAGCGACGGGCAAATATTGAACGCATTGAGTGGCTATTGGATAGAAGGAGGAAATCTGCGGAACTGAAGCAGAGAATATACCTTGATGCGACTGATAGATTGGAAACAATCTACAAGCGGCCCCACTTGTGGTGGGATAAAGAAAAAGATGCTCCGCATTCACCAAAGTTTGCACTGGCGACGTTTTCTGCAGTGCCGTCTTTTCCGTATATTTTGGATACAAGCGTAGATGTAATCAGTAATCTTTGCAGGAGTAAAAGCCTCTGTTCCTATGACTATCACGGTGTAGTTCATGGGGATTTCCCAGAACTATATAGTCAGAAAATTACACAGGAAAGCGTCATAGATTACCACTATACTGAGAGGGGTAATGGACTCCGCTACTGTGAATTCAGTATGTATGGCCTATTTCTTTACCAGGAACCACTTTTGTGGCATACACAACAAGGCGGAGTGTCTACAGGTATAATCTCCTGCCTACATGTGATTGGGCGCTTAGACCAATTTCTAGAAGTCGCCAGAAAATTCTATGATGAGATCAATGTCTGGGGACTGATTGACTTAAGACTCAAGATTGATAACATCTTTGGTAATACGATCTCGTTGCATGACGATTGGAGCTTTGATGAAGGACGAATTTCCCATCAACCAGATCTTGATGTTAAGAGAAGTGTATACAAAGATGAGCTGAAAACAAAAAGGGTAGATATATTGAAGGGGATTATTCAGGAGTTTTGTTTTACTTTCAACACAAAGGTGACCGATAACGCGGTGGAGACATATCTTAAGAGATATGGAAGATTGGACATATTTGAAGGAAATACAGATAGTAGCCGAGCCTAAGATACGGGAGATTGAGCTATATGGTACTAGAATGGGTCTATAGTGTACGGCCAGAGGTACAAAAGGGAACCCTTGTGTACGAAACAGACTATCTCAAATGGAGGGGGAACAAATGTCAGTTATTGGATTAAGGGAATTAAAGTTTGATAGGGAGTCCGAGCTTGAGTCCATCTTAATCGGAAACCCTAGACTAGTAGAAGAGGGATTAAGTATTATAGATACTCAAGTCATGACAAACAATGGTCGTTTGGATATTTTGGGGTTGGACAATGGCAATGCTCTAGTCGTTATTGAACTGAAGATAGAGGAGTCGGACGACATGCTCTGGCAGACGCTAGATTATTACGACTGGGTTTCCAGAAATATAGATTCCATCAAAAGGATGTATCCTGATTTTGCCATAGATTACAATCAGACGCCCAGATTGATGCTGATTGCGCCTGGGTTCTCCGACACAATAAAGAGACGTGCTGTTTATCTGGAGCCATCTGTAGAGCTACAGGAGTATAAATATCTGGCAGCAGGGGATGGACGAGGAATGTTAATAAGTCCTGTCAGCCTTCCATCGGCACCCGGGGACGAGATGCCAGAAAGCCGGAATACACCAGAGAAACTTGTTGAATATATTACAAACAAGGAATCCAGAGAACTTTGCCAACAGGTTATTGAGCGGGTAAAGAGCATTGGGGCAAGTATACAGGTTTTGAGCAGAAAATATCATATTGCCTTTTATATCAAGGGTTCCAGGTTTGTATCTCTTTCCCCAAGAAGAGAATTCTTCTGGCTGGGAACCTATATCGGTGAGGAATGGAAGTCAACAAAGATAGAAACTGAGGAGGACTTCGACAATATTTCCGAGGAGGTCAAAATATCCTTTCGGAAGCTGGAGGGGAACTTAGCTCTAGGACAGGTAAAGGAACATGAGATTAAAGAGCAAGAAGCTGAGGAAGAGCTATCTCCTGGTAACGATGGAAGGGGTTGACTTGATGATTGGGGTAGCAGAACTGTAGCTGCGATAAGACGCCATAAGGAATGAGATCCGCTTGAAACTCAACTTTTTCAGAATTTCCCCGCCAGAATTTCCCTTTTTGTATCTTGCGTTGGCACTTTGTGCTATAATTGGCGGAAATCATAGCACAAAGACCGATAAATCAGCCAAATATTTCCGCTTCTGGCCAAAGTCGGAAATTTATGATCGCCGCCGCATAGGACATTTTGTATCTCGGAAGCCTTGCTGTATCTTAGTTTGAGGGTTTATCGCATCTTATCGCAGCTACAGTTCTGCTACCCCTTAGAGGACATCTCCCGAATGTTTGCTCCTGTCCTCAGAGGATGGATCACATACTATGGTAGCTACTATAAATCTGCACTTTATCCAATACTACGCCACTTCAATCGCATACTTGTGCGATGGGTAACTGGGAAATACAAGAGGTTTAGGCATCATCGCCGAAGAGCGAAATATTGGTTGGGACGTGTAGCGAATAAAGAGCCTAACTTGTTCCCGCATTGGCGTATGGGTATCAAACCATCGGTTGGACAATAGG
>LAZR01002738.1_pt1 | contig 10013 bp, 14 predicted proteins | sample 329461 | NCBI WGS metagenome assembly LAZR01 (sample SAMN03002196, study PRJNA259156) | marine sediment metagenome | biome: sea floor; feature: Hydrothermal impacted sediments; material: marine sediment; isolation source: Loki non-amplified sample from Loki's castle hydrothermal vent sediment ...
GGCGGACGTTTGCATCCTGCGCTGGCCGCCCCGTATACGCAGGTATACTCTCTCATACTCTCTAAATTCAGTGACTAAGGTGAGCTTATCCGTTTACCCCGTCACTTAACCCACAGTATTCACTAGCCTTGACTCATAAGGCGTACTCAGTGGCTCTAAGAGCGTTTCTTCACTGACGCCTGCTTATCCCTGCTCTTGCCTTAGTTAGTTCGCCTACTCCATCAGCTTCAATGGGAGTGCTCTACTAAGGCGTGCTTGCCAGGTTCTCTGCATTCGGGATGCTATACTCAGCTAGTCCGTCTTGTGGTGAGCTAAGTTAGACATGGTGAATTAGGTGGGGTCAGGTTGGGGCCAGAGTGAGCATGTGTCCTGTCCTTTGGGGTACATGTAGAGTGCACTAAAGGAGGATGGAGCTGTCTCACTATAGCAAGCTGGCTCGTCCGGTCAGTGTCCCTATGCACTAACGCTACCATCACACTAGCTTAGCTTGTTGGAGCAGGGTAGGTAGATTGCCTCACTAAGAGTACGACTCTACCGTGCCGGTGTCTGTGGCAGTACAGCTAGGTCACTAGCCTAGCTTATGGGGGTCAGCTATCACTCGCCGCACCTACCAGATGTTTCCGGTTATGGCCCTGTCTCGCTGATTGCGTTTTCTCTCGCAACCGTCGCCAGCTTACCACAAAATTTTTCTTTGTCAAGTGTTTTCTTTGGCCATCAACGTGCAGCGCAAGCAATTCAATGGCCGTTCCGTGTTTGGTATGGCAAATGCTTAGGCAAGCAATTTGATGGCCGTTTGCGGTTCGGCATGGCAGATGCAAGGCCAAGCAAGTCAAGTGCCATACTCGGATGGCAAGCAAAATGTATGCGCAGCACGTCATGGGCCATATGGGGTGGGTTAAATGACTCATACGATTATACTTGACATACACAAGTTTTGTGGTAGGCTAGGGTTGTGAAGAGTCTATCAAATGGAGAGTGACACAATGACGAACGCAGAACAAAAGATGCAAAAGTTGGAAAGGGAGAATGAGAAGTTGAGGGCGAAGTTAGCCGCCAAGAGTAACATCCGATTCAAGGTTGCGGCTAAGGGCGGCGTGAGTGTGTATGGACTCAACTCACGCTTTCCAGTCACGCTGTACGCGCAACAGTGGACTCGTTTGTTGGCCAGTAGTTCGGCCATTGAGCAGTTCATTGACGTGAACCGTGACAAGCTGGCGTTTAAAGACGCCGACTAGGTCAGCGTCCCGCTTGCTCTGCGGAGTGGGCGGGCCGATGTGCTAGTGAGGTGATGCGATGGAAATGGAAACTCCAAGGGTTAGGTTGTTGCGGTTGCTATGCTGGGTTCACGGTATGCAAACGGTTGTGCGGCGTGCGGTCAAGGGTAAGCATGCGGGCGAATATCGGTTGGAGTGCAAGTGCTGGCGCGGTGCAGCCACGGCTGATCAGCGGTTGACGGAGCAAGCGACATGACGCTAACCTTTGACCAATGGATGCAAGTGGTTGACGTTATGCTGATGCGCTTGACTAGTCATTCGTCCGATGGGTTGCCGGATTGGGATTACCGCAAAGCTTATGATGCAAGGATGCAACCTGTCCCGGCAGCGAGAGCAGCGGCGGAAGCAGCAACACACTTCTAACTTACTGAGGAGGCAACATGAACCAATGGGAGAGAATAGGAAGGCATCGGGAAATGGTGCGCCAAATTATTCAAGAGGGTTTGACGCGTGAACAGATTTGTACAGAGCTAATGACTAATCAGCTCACGGGAAAATATCGGCATCAGATGTCGCGTGAGCATTTGATAGAGTTGTTAGCTATGTCACGCCTTACCAAAGTCTAACTACTAGCCCCCATGCTCGCATAGATGGGGGCTTTCCTTTGTCTAATCCTTATTTAGAATTAGACCAATTCCATAGTTAACTAACCAGTTGGTTTGTACTAAAACTAATTCCACTTACGCGCTATTTAGATTTAGACTTAGACTAATTCCAATTAGTGGGGACGTGCTTCGCATTCACAGGCGTTAACTCGCGAAGTTAACCACAGTTAAGTTTCATCGAATCAGTTAGCTAACGGGGGGGAGCACTTAGCTAAGCGCTTAGAGGGGGGGTAGGGGGGGTGATGTAAAAGGGTCTCTTTGAAGGCCGTCTCAGCCGGGTCTCCACCTGGTCATGGAGCCCCTTGACAGCCCCCCTGCCCATGTGCTATACTGCTAGTAGGTGCGAGACTAGGTGTTCGGAGTTTGGGCTGTTGCTCCCGCCTACTGCGCCGCGCTGGGTACGACACCACCCGTGAGTGGTTCCTCTCTGCGTCCAGCTATATGCGTAAGCCGACAGCCGTTGGTGAAATAGCGTAGTCAAGCAGCAGCCCATGCTTTCCATGTACGACGAATAGCAAGGAGAATTAAATGGCAGTAATCTATCCAGACGAACTTACCCTACTCGATGCAGACGCCTCAGCCACGACCAATGGCGTCGAACTCTACGTCCAGAACTTCAGCTTTGTGGGCGTCCAGCTAACTGCCGCCTCTAGCTGGGACGGCACCGTGACCTTTGAGGGCTCCGTCGATGGCTCGACCTGGGGCTCCCTCCAAGGCGAGACCATCAGCGACGGCACCCTAATCACCACAGCCACGGGCACCTCCCTGGACGACCGCTACCGCTTTGACCTGTCCGGCATCAAACTCTTCCGTACCCGCGTCAGTGGCCAGTCCACTGGCAACATCACAGCCAAAGTCCGGCGGGAGCGTCAGTAATGCCCGGCCGTCTCCCTAGACTCCCCGGCGTCGTAGCCTCGATAGATACGGCGGGGGAAGGATTCGTAGTGGTGCCAATCATAACGCCGGGCAACCTTGTCACAATGCTCATTAGCAGCGGGGTTAATGCTACTTGGGTATTCCAATTCATTCTACCCGTTAGAATTACATTCACCGAGATTGTCACCGAGATTACAACTGGCGGCGCTTCTGGAAAGAAATATGGAGTTGGATTCTATGACAAGGACAAGAATCTGATTATTGAGACAGGAGCACTTGATGCAGAAGCGGTAGCCATAAACTCTACAAACGTTACATCTACCACGCTGGAACCTGGAGTCTATTGGCAAGCTCAGACAACTGATGATGCTGCGACGCAAGCGCGTGGACTTGCTTCAGCGGTTGTTGATGTGTGGGATTTAGCCAATAAGAATAACACACGCTCAGGGACAGGCAACGCCTCCAGCGCGGGAGTCTTGCCTGCAACGATTGGTACGATTACCAAAAGTACGATTCGATTTCCAGTGGCTATTCTTTTGGAGCCCTAATGCCCACACTCTGCCTCATCCTCGCAAGCGGCTTCTGGCTCCTGACCGCCACAACCATAGCAACCACCGTAGCCGACATCGAGCTGACCCAGCACTGTATCCATGCAGGCACCTGCCGCGAAGCCAACCCGCTGCTGCCCTCAGGTCGTAAGCGAGCCTACGCCATAGCCCTCCCCATTGCCATCGGCATCAGCTATCTGGGCCACAGATGGCACAAGGATGGCTACAAGTATTGGTGGGTGCCCCAGGCAGCCGTTGTTGCTGGCCACAGCGTAGGTATTGGTTTTGGCCTCCGCTTCGTATGGTAAGTTATGTATGACCCTAGACGAACTTAGACAGGAGCCCGAATACAAAGCCTGCACGCAGCGGGAACAGGTCTTCCTCGTCAGCTATCTAGGGAACGGTCGTAATCCCATCGAGGCTGCCTCAGTCGCCTATGATTGCAAAGACGAGAAGTCAGCCGTCAGTATAGGCCGCCGCAACCTAGCCCGGCCTCCCATCGTCGCAGTCATCAGCAAGTTCGATGGTGCCAAGCCAGTGACCATCTCGGAGATATGGCTGGCCATCCGTGAGAGTATGCAGGAGACCGGCAGTGTCCGGTTCCAAGCTACCAAACTAGCCGCCCAAATGCTAGGCGTCATAGACAAGCGAGATGGCGGCGTGGACAAAGCAGACATAACAGCCCTACAAGAATTAGCGGAGAGAGAAAATGGCACAGACGAAAGCTAAGGATGCTCAGCGGCGTCGCCTAGCCAAGCCCAAGCCTCCGGTACGAGTTCTGAAAGGTAAGAAGCGCAAGCCCAAGCCTGTCATTGGCCCGCGTGCAGGCATCCCTGCTGGACTAGCCGCGGCTCTCCGAAAGCGTCGAGCAAAGAAAGCGGCAGCGAAGAAGAAGCGTGAGGGCGTGAAGAGAATCCTTAGCACACCAAAGAAGAAGAAACCCTAATGCCTAGCCATACAGTCAGTGAACGTAGGAAGCGTGCAGGCGTGCGTCGTATTCTTAGCGCCCCCCGTCTCAAGTCTCGTAGCGTGCTGGGCGGATTCAAGCGCCGCAAGCGTTCGCGGGCACTTAGCCTAGCCCGTAGGAGACGCTAGTGGCTATCTGGAGTTTCATCAGTGGCCTCCTGGGGCCTGTCTCCAAGATAGTCGATGACCTCCATACGAGCGCCGAAGAGAAACTGCTTATCAAGGCTGAGCTAGCTCGCATCCAGACCGAGTTCGCCTCCAAGTCCCTGGACTATGAAGGCAAACTATTCGAGGCCAAAGCAAAGATTATTGGTCAGGAAGCCACCAGTGAGAGCCCCCTCACCCGGATGTGGCGTCCCATTACTATGCTTACCTTCCTGGGCATCGTGGTTTGGTTCGTAGTAGGCAAGGCGGCTGGCTGGCCCCTTCCAGATGAAGACTTCGTCAACAACATCTTTGGTCTAATCAAACTTGGCCTAGGCGGCTACGTCATTGGACGCTCAGCCGAGAAGGTTGTGCCTGCGGTGGTCGCTGCCCTCAAGAAGAAGGAGAACGTCTAGTGCTCGAACACATCCTCGAACGCTCCTTCCTCCACCTGGGTTGGGCTCCGTGGGCCATCGGCCTATCAATCTATGGCTTCTGGCTCCTAGGCCGCTACAAGCCCACCTGGAAGCTGCAAGGGCCGTGGCGCTGGGTCGTGCCTGGCTTGGTAGCCCTACTGACTATCTTCCTACGTGAGCCCTCAGATGTGGCTGGCGGGGGCTGGCTCGGCAAGAGCTACATCGACTTATTGGTATGGGCAGGCAGCATGACACTTGCAGGTCTCGGACTGCGGTGGTTCGTGAGGCACTTTGACGAACGAGCAGGCTAAACTTGAACAGAAGCGACAGGAATGGCGCAGGCGTGCTCAAACTGACTTATACTGGCTCGCAAAAGAGATTTTGGGATACGACCTCGTGCCCCATGTCCACCGACCCGTGTGTGAGCTTTTCGTTCACAAAGACCCCACCAAGCCCTTCGCCGAGCAAGACGATGTCAAGCAGCGACTGCTACTTGACCCTAGAGGACACTTCAAGACTACCCTCGACATCTGCGACATTGTTCAGTGGATTCTTTGTTTCCCTAATACTCGTATCCTCGTTATGTCTGGCACTCGTGAGTTGGCTCAGCGGATGAACAAAGAGATTAAGTATCACTTCCAATACAACAACCTCTTCCGTGAACTGTTCCCTGAGCACTGCCCAAGGAAGAAAGTCGGGGACTTTGGCACTGCCGATGGCATGACTACCCTAGCACGCACCCACCTTCGCCTCCGCGAGCCCACTGTCTCCATCTCCACCATAGACTCAGTCAAGGCCGGTTCCCACTACGACATCATCAAGTGCGATGACCTCGTGAACGAGACCAACGTCGCCACCAAAGACCAGATAGAGAAGACTATCCAAGCCTTCCACTACACCACGCCCATCTTAGAGCCGCACGGCTACCGAGACGTGATAGGCACTCGCTACGACTTCAGCGACCTCTACGGCCACATACTTGACAGCGACCCAGAATCCTGGCGCGTCCACATGCGGCCTGCCTGGCGCAAGACCAAGCTGACCGGAGCAGAGGTCGAGTATGACATCCTGTTCCCCGAACGCTTCACCCTAGACAAGCTGAAGACTATCCAGAAGGAAAACCCCTACTTGTTCAACTGCCAATACCTCAACAACCCTATCCCTGGCGAGTCGCACCAGTTCCCGGAGAAGCTCATGCGTGACCACTTCATGCCCTTCGCGGGTATGCCCAAGCCCGACAAAGACAAGGACTTGGACTTCCGTACCTTCGTCTGCTGGGACTTGGGCTTCTCTACCGGCATCCGTGCTGACTACACCGTGGGCGCTGTGGGAGCATTCGATTGGGAAGGCCGTCTCTTCATCCTTGACATCGTGCGTGGCCGCTACCTACCCCACGAGCTAGTCAACGCCATCATCGCCACAGCCCGCAAGTACAAGCCCGTCTTCATCGGCATCGAAGAGGCAGGCGGCTCTCGGCTTCTCTTGCCCGCCCTAGAGTCCAAAGCCCGTGAGCTTCGCATCCACCTGCCCCTCCAATGGTTCAGGGGCAGCTATAAAAAGAACTCCAAAGAGGCCCGCATAGGAGCGCTCGAAGGTCTGCTCCGCCAGAACAAGCTCTACTTCATCAATGGCATGACGCACCAGGACGCCCTCATCGAGGAGTTCGCTCGCTTCCCCAAGTTCGTCCACGACGACATCCCTGACGCGATAGCTATGCTGGTCGAGAACTACCGCTCCAAGGTGGATATTCCCTACCTTGATGAAGAGGTTGAAGTCATAACCGCACCTCACTACTCATGGGAGCTGGGCTCTGAACTAGGTGGAGGTCTAATAGGCTAATGGCATTCCTGCAAGAACAACCCGAAGCTCTACGAGACCTCCAGCCGACCGAAGCCCAAAGCCTCTTCCCTCGCCAAGAACCCGCCGCCCTGACTGCTCTCAGGTTAGTAGTGGGTGATATGAAGAAGGCCGAGGCGTGGGCCAATATGTTCATGTGGCGCTTCAACCGCTACGATGACCTCTATTTGTTCCGGGTGCCGATGGCGTTCTGGGAGGGCACCACAGTCCCCCGTGCCCATCTAGGTGTGCCCCTAGTCTACGAACACATCGAGTCGTTACTGCCCCAGGTCATCAACACCCTCTTCCTCCAGACCCCTCCTTACATGAGTCGCCCTCGGCCTGGCACAAGCATGCAGGCCGCCCGTGCCAATGATGGTGTTCTGAGCTGGGAGCTGGAACAGTCCTTCTTCCGCGAGCAGATACGCTTGCTGGCCAAGTCGGCCCTCCTCTACGGCACCGGCATCGGCAAGTGGGGCTGGCTCACCGAGACCAAGGCCAAGGTGCGTGTCCGGCGCGTGGCTGAGCCGCCCACCATCGAAGACCCCATCACTGGCCAGCTAAAGCAAATCGAGACGCCGGATACTGATGACCTGGAAGTCATAGTCGAAGATGAGGTCATCAACCGCCCTACCTTCGAGGCTCTTAACCTCCGCCACGTCTTCGTAGACCCCGGCCTGCGCCTGCCGGACGTTCGTAAGGCCAAGTACGTCATCCACCAAGCCTACATGACCATCCGCCAGCTTGATGCTCTGCGCGACGTAGATGGCTATGACATTCCAGACCAAGCCAAGCTAGTCAGCTTCTTCTTCCCGCCCAAGGAGGAAGCCATCCATTCTCTGGCGAGCCAGACCACAGGAGGTACCATCGCCTCCTTCACCAAGGAGTTTGAGCCTGCCAAGGTCGAAGAGGACACGTCAGTCAATCCACTGGAGCATCCCCTAGAGGTGCTGGAATATTGGTCGAAGGATAGAGTAGTCACCGTGCTACAGCGCAAGTTAGTGCTCCGGTCAGAACACAATGAGTTCAATGTCATCCCATTCGTCTCCACCGTCTATAGCGACGTGCCCAACCAGTTCTATGGCATTGGTGTGACCCAACTGATTGGGCCAGAACAGCGCCTTCAGCAAGGCGTCATCAATGCCCGGCTCGATGACTTGTCTTTGATGGTGAACGGCATGTTCATCCGTGTCCGGGGTGCGAACACACCGACACAGCAGATTCGCGTTCGCCCAGGCGGAGTCATCGACAGCGACAAACCCGATGGCGTCACGCCCATCGACCGTAAGCCTGCCGTGCCTGAATCCTTCGCCGAAGTAGACGCTAGTGACAAGCGAGCCCAGCGCCGCACTGGGGCCAACGAGTTGGTGGTGCAAGGCACTATCCCGTCCAGTGGCTCGACCTTCGGACGGACAGCTACTGGCATTAATGCGCTGTCAGCAGGCGCAGGTACTCGTATCCAGTACTTCATCGAGAACCTGGCAGACCAAGTCTATGTGCCCATCCTGCGGGCCTTCACGGAGATGAACCGCACACGGCTGATGCCCAGCCAAGTACAGCGCATCCTGAACGAAGAGCTAGCTCTCCAGTACGAGGGAGATGCGCTAGATATTCTGGATGGCCGGTTCGAGTTCGAGATACTAGCGGCTGGCAAGCTCCAGGCGCGCTCCAGCATGGCCCAATCCCTGCCTCTCCTCTTCCAGTTCATCACCAACGAGCCGGTCATCAATGCCTTGGCTGAGCAGGGACGTAAAGTAAACTTCGCCGAGCTAGTCAATATGGTCTTTGATGTGAGCGGCTGGCCCAACAAGACCGACGTGATAGTGGCCATGACCCCACAGGAGCAACAGCGACGGCTAATGAGTAATCCTGCTGTGGCTCAGCAAGCATTGGCGGCACAGAAATCTGAGCTGAAGAGCCGGGAGGCCGAGCAGAAACTCGAAGGGCAGGCTGGCAGGGACATCCTGAAAGCCAGACTAGAGGAGGTAACAGGTGGAACCGAGCAACCCGCAGGATAAAGAACTAATCAAGCTGTTCGAGCGCGGCAAGTATCTCTACGATTTGACGTTCTCGCCGGGCTGGGACGTGCTCCTCGACATGATGGAGTCCATCGTAGCGGAGTCAGAGGCCAACCTTTTCAACTCCACCAGCTCCGACCCGCAGGTCATTGTGGCCTACCAGAAGCGAGCCAATGCCTACCGGGCTTTCTTCCATCGCTTCCAACTCGATGTAAACGAAGCAATTAGGGTCGCCCGCGAAGTCCCCCTGGCCGCCACTCAGAATCCACTGCCTGGCGCTGACGAAGGGCTTGACACAGGCCCTAAAGATGTGGTATACTGATTCTAGCAACCTATCGGATTGATAAGGAGATAAAATGTCAGATTTCGGATTGGGTTCTGAATTAGACGTGTTTGAAGCACAAGAGGCAGCCCCTGCGAAGGAGCCTGCTGCTGGCGAGCCTAAGAAGTTCGTCAAAGAGATTGACCTCGGCGACGGTAGCGGCGTACAGAAGTTTGAGGCCGACACTGAAGCGGAGTTGATTGACAAGTTGGTCGAGGCTCATACCAACGCCACCAAAGAGATTAGGAAGCTACAACGAGCCAAGCCCCGCGTTCGACCGCAGAAGCGGGAGCGAGTAGTCGAGACTGAACGGCCTTTTGCTGAGCCAGTGGTATCGACACAGGACGACCTGGACTATGCCACTCAGTTGAGTGTTAATCCCAGCAAGGTGTTTGGTCGCTTGTTCGAGGCCAGCACAGGAATCAAACTCGCTGACCTGAGAGCAACCAAGGAGCAGGTTGGTGAGATGGTCTCGCAGATGGAAGAGCAGTCGAATGCTCAGGCGTTCGTGACTGCCACACCAGAGTTCTTGCCGGGCAAGAAGAACTCAGATATTCTATTAGGAATTTTGGAAGATGAGGAACTGCCGGTCACCCAGCAGAACCTCTCCTACGCATATCAGCAGGCAATGGATGGCGCATTGCTCGAACTGCCTGCTGCCCCCCTCAAGCCGGAACCTAAGCCGAAAGCTGAGGGGACGGTTACTAAGGTGAAACGCACACAGACCGCATTGTCGGCTGCGGATACAGGTCAAAAGCCTGTACCGGCGGCTGAGCAAGCGGGTGCGTTGCCTGACGTGAATAAGTTGCTTGAAGGCAATTTGGAGGATGCTCGTGAACGTATTGTCCGCGAGATGCATCGCCAACGCCAACCCGCCGCTTAAACCTAGCTATTACTCTATCATAGAGGTTTAACCTATGGCTTATCAGCCTGCTTCTGTTCAAACTGGTACTGCTAGCCTGACTCATCTGGCTACGGTATGGTATGACAAAGTCGCAGTTGAAAACC
>LAZR01002741.1_pt1 | contig 9998 bp, 11 predicted proteins | sample 329461 | NCBI WGS metagenome assembly LAZR01 (sample SAMN03002196, study PRJNA259156) | marine sediment metagenome | biome: sea floor; feature: Hydrothermal impacted sediments; material: marine sediment; isolation source: Loki non-amplified sample from Loki's castle hydrothermal vent sediment ...
CATTTTTTATATCTCTTAAACTATTAACAATATTTGTAATGCTTTTAGATGCACCACCTTTAATGCTACGAGTTTTAAATGTCTCATTCTTAATATTTGCTTCAAGATAACCTGCTATTATTAAAATCCTCACCATAATCACCTTTTCTATTTATAAAAACATTTAAAACTTTCCTATTGCTTTACATTGATCTGTCATTTAACAATATACCTAGTAATTTAGATTTTTAAAATTTAATCAATATGGTTAATAATAGAAAACAAATAGTAAATAACATAAGTTCAATAAAATAATAAAGAGTTTCGACGTACTCTTATTTATTTTTCCTAATTCAATATTATTAAAAGAGAATTAGTGGAATAAACCCAATTATTATAAACTATAAAAATTAGTGATTATATTTTTATTTAAGTTAAAAAATGACTAACAATATCTTAATTATCGGGGGAGCAAGACCTAATTTTATGAAGATTGCTCCTTTGGTAAAGGAGTTGGAAAACTGGGAGTTGCATTTGAATTTATCTGGCTAGCATTCCTTTTATGGGGGTAGAATGGATACTTCCAATCAATGGGATGGACTCCTTCTGTAAAAACAATTGTAAATTGGCATCCTCCAGAGGAAAGAGGGAAAGGGTCTAGTAGACTTGCTACATCTTATTTACTTGGAGGTGTACTATCATGGCTTATAGTCATACTGATAACTGATACTTTGAGTTTAAATTGGTGATTTACTTTTATAGTTCCTGGTATTATTATGTTTTTCATGGCATTTTATTTTTATCAGTGTGCTAGAAACGCTCCTGAAGAATGTGGGTTACCAACTATAGAGGAAGAATGTGAAGGCAAGATTGAATTGGGAGAATATCGAGATGATGAATTTTTAGGATTTAAGTACACATTTGAAAGAGTAATTAAAACGAGAACTGTTCTTTTTGCAGCATTTGGATTATTCTGTTTAAATAAGGTTAGGAATGGCTTAACCGACTGGCTTCCATTAATAATAGTAACAGAAGGAGAATTTTTTGCTATATGGAAATCTATATTCTATCCTATCGGAGGAATATTTGGCGTTATTCTTGGAGCTTGGATATCTGATAAATTTGTGGGTAAAAAAAGAATATCCGTAATTTGTGCTTTTTTTATTCTATTATCGTTAACCTTATTCATATATACATTGCTACCTCCCCTAGATATGATCTTTGGAATTCCCGTATTGATATTAATAGGAATATTGAACTTTGCCCCTCATGTACTTTTAGTTTCTACTATTCCGATGGAATTTAGTACAAGAAAAGCTACATCTGCCGTTACCGGATTTATTGATGGATGTGGATATATTGGTGCGGCAATTACAAGTTTTACATCAGGTGCTCTAATAGGTACTACAGGTTCTGGAGCAGCGTTTTCACTCTGGATAATTGTCGCGCTTATCGGTGGTTTAGTTCTTTTAGCAGAATTGAAAAGCCTTCCAGAGAAAAGAGAATATCTTTAATCTTTTTATTTTTACTATCTTTTTTTATTTTTATTAAATTATACGTAAATTGTGAAAGAAAAACCTAATTAGTATCAATTTACTTAATTAAATAATCTACAAATATTTAATGACGTGTTCTAAATGGAGTATAATTTGTCAAATAGAATCTTGCCTAATGAGAGAAGGAAAAAATTAAAGATCTTACTTCAAACTAAATCATTAATTAGAATTTTAGAAGCTCATAATGGGCTTAGTGCTATTATCGGTAATAACATAAAAGAAGTAGTAAATAACGAAATTTTAGAATTCGATGGATTTTGGGCTAGTAGTTTTACAGATAGTGCTGCTAAAGGATATCCAGATATTGAAGTAATTGGTGTAGAATCAAGATATGAAACAATCAGACAAATATTGAATAGCTCCAATAAACCCATTATTATAGATGGGGATACGGGTGGAGAAGCTGCTAATTTTGAATATTTTGTTCGGACTTTAGAAGATATGGGTGTCTCTATGGTTATTATTGAGGATAAAAAATTTCCAAAAAGAAATAGTCTAGAAGGGGGTACTATCCAGGATCAAGAAGATCCAGATGTTTTTGCTACAAAAATAAGAAGAGGTAAAGAAATTCAAATATCTGAAGACTTTATGATTGTTGCAAGAATTGAAAGTTTAATAGCAGGATCAGGATTAAGAGATGCTATATATAGAGCAAGGAATTATCTTCAAGCTGGTGCCGATGGAATAATGATTCATTCTAAAAAGAAAGAACCTCAAGAAATATTAGATTTTTCAAGAGAATATGAGAAATTAACAGAAGAATTAGGTTTTAGGAAACCTTTAATATGTGTCCCAACTACTTACAATACAATAACAGAAGAGGATTTGAAAAAACATGGATTTAATATAGTTATATATGCGAATCATCTTCTTAGAGCAGCTCATAAAGCAATGATGGAGACTGCATCAATGATTTTAAGAAACCAAAGAAGCTTTGAAGCAGAATCAATTTGTAGTCCAATTAAAACCGTTTTTAAGGATGTTGGCTTTTTGGATGTTAAGGAAAAAGATTTGAAATATATTAAAGGTCCAGTAAAGGTAATTATTCCCGCTGCTGGAAAAGATATTGAATTTGATAAGCCGAAAGCTATGATAAGCTTAAAAGGCAAGGTCGTCCTCCAAAGACAAATAGACACGTTAAATAATTGCGGCATTAAAGATGTAATAGTCATAAGAGGTTACAAAAAAGAAGATATTAACCTGGATGGAGTTAAATACATCGATAATGATGAGTATGACCAATATTATATATTACACTCTCTCTTTAAAGCCGAAAAAGATATGGAGGGGGGTTTCATTTTTATTTATTCTGATATTCTATTTAATGAACAGATCATTAAGAGCCTGTTCAATTCTAATGGAGATATTATCTTGGTCTTAGATAATTCTTATGCGTATCACAAACATAAAATGGATAAAATTCTCGATCTCGTTTTAACTAAAAATAAACCCGGGAGTCAAACAAGAGATTTGTACCAACGAGAGAATGAAATAATCAGAATTGGCAGAAATATTAATAAAGATATGGCTGATTATGAATTTGTAGGAATAGCACATTTCTCAGAATATGGTGTTCAGATTATTAGAGAAATATATAATGAGTATAAATTAAAGCATAAGGGAATTTTTCATGATGCAGATTCATTTGAAAAAGCCTCCTTTACTGATTTAATCCAAGAAGTGGTTGATAGGGGTTTTCGAGTAGATATTTTAGAAGTTCATAAAGGTTGGTTTGAAATTCATAATAGAAATGATATAGGGCATGCTGAAAGATTGATTTAATTAAACCTAATTCCCCTAAAATGATTGAATATTTAGGAAATAGCTCAATTAATAATTTAAAGGATATTTTGGAAGAACAACATTTCAAGAAAATTTTTTTAATTACAGGAAAAAATTCTTTTGAAAATACTACTATAAAACCTACACTCCTTAGGATATTAAAGAATTATGAGTTTTTTCATTTTAATGACTTTTCTCCAAATCCAAAGCTTAATGATATAATAAAAGGTTTGGAGCTATTTAAACAGGAAAAATATAACGCCATTATAGCTATAGGAGGAGGATCAGTATTAGATATGGGAAAAAGTATTTCTATTTTATCAACTAATAATAATAGTCCTATTGATTTTATTTTAATAAAAAAAAAATTAGAAAAAAAAGGAGCACCATTAATCCGCATTCCAACAACAGCAGGATCTGGAAGCGAGGTAACTCATTTTGCGGTGGTTTATATAGATAAAGTGAAGTATTCCTTAGCCGATTCAACATTCATGCAACCTGAGTATGTTATTGTTGATCCGAAATTAACTTATACAATGTCTAAATCTCTCACTGCATCTTCAGGTTTGGATGCCTTTACTCAAGCTATTGAATCATTTTGGAATATAAGCTCAACAAATTTATCAAAAAAGTATTCAAAAAAAGCAATTCCGTTAATTTTATCAAATATTGTTGAAGCCACTCATAATCCTGATAAAAAATCGAGGTATAATATGGCAATTGCTGCAAATTATGCTGGCAAAGCTATAAATATAACAAAAACAACGGCTTGTCATGCAATATCATACCCAATTACTTCATATTTTAATGTACCACATGGACACGCTGCTGCTCTAACACTACCTTCGATCCTATTGTTTAACTCTGAAGTGAGTGATAACGACGTTATAGATCCTAGAGGTGTCAATTATGTGAGAAAAAGCATGAGTGAATTAATTCGAATTCTAGGATGCTCCAGTTTTATAGAGGCTAAAGAAAAAATTACAGGACTTATTACTAAACTCAATTTACCCGTTAAATTTAAAGAATTAGGAATAAAATCTCCAGAAGATATTGAATTAATAATAAAAAATGGATTCAATCCTGAAAGAGTAAAGAATAATCCCCGGTTATTAACAAAATCCAAATTAAGAAAAATATTAAGACAGTTATAATGAAAGTAATATTATTAAACGCAGGAATTGGGAAAAGATTAGCACCAATAACTAATAAAATACCTAAATGTCTAGTTAGAATAAAAGACGATGTAACAATTTTGGATAATCAAATAAAAAACTTGCTTAAATTTAATCTTGAAAGTTTTATTATCCTAACTGGTCCATTTGAAGAACAAATCAGAAATCATATGAAAAAATACTACCCCTCAACTCAAGTTCAATATATCAATAATCCTATGTATAATAAAACAAATTATATCTATTCTATTCATTTAGCTAAAAAATTGATAAATGAAAATGTGTTAATTACTCATGGAGATTTAATTTTTTCTGAGAAGTTGATAGCTAAATTAGTAGAATCCGATGATGAGAATTGTGTATTAGTGAATAAGGAAATTCCACCCCCTGTAAAAGATTTTAAAGCAATGATTCTAAATGACAGAATTTATAATATAGGTGTAAATTTAACAGGTCCACAGGTAGTATTTTTAGCACCTTTCTATAAAGTATCCAAAAAATTTATCTTTAATTGGTTAAAACAAATTGAAATTTTTGTAAATCATAATAAAGTACGACAATATGCCGAAGATGCGCTGAATGAAATTTTAGATAAGGAAATTCTTAAAGCCTGTTATTTCAACGAATTTTGCACAGAAGTTGACGATCATGATGATTTACAATTAGTAAGAAAATATTTTGAAAATAAACATTAAATTTGTTGGTTAAAATGATTACATGTGAAGGATTTTTTAAGGTCTTAAAAGCATCTAATTTAATTTTTTTTACGGGAATTCCGGATTCAACATTTAAAGATTGGATGAAGTTCTTGAATTATAACAATGGTCTAAATCTAGAAAATATTGTTGCTTGTAACGAATGTGAAGCAATTGCCATCGCATCTGGTTATAATATAGCAACCAATAAAATAGGAATTGTATATATGCAAAATTCTGGACTTGGAAAAACAGTTAACCCTCTTACCTCTTTATGTGATCCTGAGGTTTATTCAATCCCAATGCTTCTAATGATTGGTTGGCGTGGTGAACCTGGAAAAAAAGATGCACCCCAACATATGAAAATGGGAAAGATTACCTTGTCATTATTAAACACCCTCAAAATACCTTATACCATTCTGGAACCTGATTTAGAATCTATTAAAAAAGAAGTAAAGAGATTAAAAAATTATTTTAGTGAATATAAGGCACCATATGCTTTTATTATTCGAAGAAACTTCTTTAAAAAGTATGATCGGAAGAAAAATCTACAAAATAATTATCAATTAACTACAAAAGAAGCAATAAAACTAATTATGGATAATTTAAATAATGATGAAATAATTATATCAACGACAGGGTATATATCACGAGTGCTATATGAATACAGGGAATCAAGTAATCAAAATCATAACCGAAATTTTTATAACGTCGGCTCAATGGGTTGTGCTAGTTCAATTGGGCTGAGTATCGCTCTTCAGAAAAAAAATAATAGTGTTATTGTTTTTGATGGAGATGGTGCTGCAATTATGCAAATGGGTGCTTTTACAACTATTGGTAAAAATTCTCCATCAAATTTTACCCATATAATATTAGATAATGAAGTTCATGGTTCTACAGGAGGACAACCGACCAATTCTTCTAGTGTAGATTTTGCTGCAATAGCTGATGCATCAAATTACAGATGGAGTATTCAAGTAGAAACTAAGGTGGATTTGTTGAAAGTTATTAAAGATATCAAGAATCGAATTGGACCGATTTTAATATCAATAAAAATTAACACAATGACTATATCAAACTTAAAAAGACCAGATAGGGTTCCTAAAGAATATAAAGAAGAATTTATGAGATATTTGTCTGATTTAAATTAGGCATTTTAAATCCTATTTAAGAGATGATTCATTCTGAACATTTTAATTTTACCTATAATTTCTTAATGTAAAAATCAACTGTAATAAAAAACTTGAGTATATTTTTAATTCCATATATATAGAATTGCAACCATGAGCCTTAAAGATAAAAAAATATTAGTTACTGGAGCTGCCGGTTTCATAGGTAGTAATTTAACAATTGAATTACTTGAATTAGGTGCGAAGGTAACAGGGATCGATAATCTTTACAATGGTAGACTCGATAATTTAACGGGAGTTTTAGATAATATAAATTTCCAATTTATAAAAGGAGATATAAGAGATCTTAACTTTTTAATTGATGTATTAAAAGAAATTGAAATTGTATATCATGAAGCAGCATTTACTAGTGTTCCTCAGTCAGTTTTAATGCCTGATTCCTGTAATGGCGTTAATGTTAATGGTACACTTAATTTATTAAACGCAGCTAGGCATAGAGATGTGAGAAAAATCATTTTTGCCTCAAGTTCAGCTGTTTATGGAGATATACCTACTCTACCTAAAAAAGAGGATATGAGAAGTTCACCAATATCTCCCTATGGGGTAGCAAAATTAGCTTGTGTACAATAATTCTCAATTTCTTAAATTTATCCTACTTCAACTATCTTCAATTTTTATCAATTATCGTGTTTTTCATTATGTTTTTATTTTTAAATATCATTTTAAAAATATTTACGAAACAAGATATTGAGGTTGTTGAAATGTTTTTTCATAAAAAAGCATTCATGAATAAAATAATTCTGAGAGGTACGAAATTTATAAAAAGATTTATTAGAGAAGATTAAGAAACTTTTACTTTTTAGAAAAAATGGGAATTATAAAAAAAAATAAGTTATCAAAGTTATTCATAAAACTAATAAATGTATTTAGAATTTTGACTCGAAATATACGGACATTACCAGATTTTCTCATCATTGGTGCATCAAGATGCGGGACAACATCTCTGTATAACTATTTAGTAAAGCATCCAAACATAAAATCTGCCCGAGTTAAGGAAGTCCATTTCTTTGATTTGAATTATTTTAAGGGGGTAGATTGGTATAAATCCTTTTTTCCTACCAAATTCTACAAATTTATTATGACAAGATTAAGTCATCGAGATTTTCTAACAGGAGAAGCTTCCCCTTCATATATAACGCATCCTCATGCGGCGAAGAGGGTTTATTCAAATTTTCCAAAAATAAAAATAATAATATTATTAAGAAATCCAATCGATCGAGCCTACTCCCAATACCACCATATACTGAAAGGTGGACGAGAAAAGATCTCTTTTGATAAAGCTATAGTAAAAGAAAATGACCGCATCAATGGTGAACTGGATAAAATGATAAAAAATGAGTTTTATAAAAGCCCGTACTATCCTGCTTTTGCCTACTTAACAAGGGGGCTTTATATAAACCAAATAAAACCATGGCTTAATTATTTTCCAGAGGAACAAATTCTAATAGTAAAAAGTGAAAATTTATTTCAATACCCTAAAGGCACCCTAAAAGAAATCTTTAAATTCCTTAATCTGCCAAATTGGGTGAAAATAAAATTCATAAGATATCATTCAGAAGCCAATAGTCGCGGAATGGATCTTGAGACAAGAAATTATCTAATAGAGTACTTTAAACCATATAATCAACAATTATCTGAATATCTTGACAGCAAGTTTGATTGGGATAAGTTAAGAACTAGATCCTCTCATTTAGTCAAAATTCTTTTCGTTATTGCATCTTTCAAGCATAAATTTAACAAATGAAATTTAATTAAAAAAAAATCCTAATATAATTATGTTTTCACCTTTCTAATCCTCATAATTATATGTCATTAAGTAACATTAAAAAGGATTTTGCATTTTAATTCCTTAATATTAATAAACATTTGAGTTATTATCATGTCAAAAGATGAACATAAAGTAGAATATACAACAGTTTCAATTCCTAAACCCTTAGCAGACAAAGTAAAAGGAAGAATGAAGGGCACAGGTTTTGCTAGCGTATCTAGCTATGTAACCTATGTTCTTAGACAGGTTCTCTCTTCAATAGATGAAGAAGAGCGGTCAAAACAAGCCTTTACCAAAGAAGAAGAAGATAAGGTAAAGCAACGCTTAAGAAATTTAGGTTATATTGATTAAAAACTAAAATTTTTGAATTTTTCCAAATAATATAAATAAATAAAAGAAAAAGAGGATTGAATATAAAAAATGATTCAACCACACGGTGGGGATCTAATAAATAAAGAATTACCACAAATCGAAAAAGATCGAATATTAAATCAGGTAAACGAGTTCGATAAGATTAAAGTAAATCCTCAAACACTTAAGGTTATAAAGAATATCTCCTTCGGGATATTTAGTCCATTAGAAGGATTTATGAACGAAAATAATTTTAAATATGTTCTTGAACATATGTACTTGGAGAATAATGTAGCATGGCCATTTCCAATAGTCTTGGACGCATCTGAGGATGAAGTAAAATCATTTAATATCGACGATAGGATAATATTAGTAGATTCATCAGATACGCCGATAGCCCTGATGGAAGTTGAGGATATATATAGCTATGACAAAAAAGAGTTTGCCAAAACAGTGTACGGAACATTAGATCGAGAGCATCCTGGTGTTGCTAGGGTTTTTAATAAGAAAGAGAAATTAATTGGGGGTGAAATATTTTTAGTCAATGAACCTAAACCAACATTTCCAGAATTAGATCTTAAACCAATAGAAACTAGAGTACTCTTCAAACAAAAAAAATGGGATCGAGTTGTTGCGTTTCAAACAAGGAATCCACCTCATCTCGGTCATGAATATATACAAAAAGCAGGTTTGACCTACGTTGATGGTCTTTTTATTAATCCAGTAATTGGAAAGAAAAAAGTCGGTGATTTCTTAGATGATGTAATAATAAAAGCCTATCAAGTATTGATTGATGAATATTATCCTAAAGATAGAGTTGTCTTGAGTACATTTGAAACTGAAATGAGGTATGCTGGTCCAAAAGAGGCAATTTTTCACGCTATTGTTAGGAAAAATTATGGTTGTGATCATATTATTATTGGTCGAGACCATGCTGGGGTTGGAGACTACTATGGACCTTATGATGCCCATAAAATTTTTGAAAATTTTCCCGATTTAGGAATTGAGCCAATAAAATTTAGATCATTCTCGAAATGTAAAAAATGTAATGCTGTGGTTAATGATAAAATTTGTCCTCATCCACCAGAATTTCATAATTTTTTTGCTGGAAGAGAAATAAGAGCGGCATTGCAAAGAGGAGAAGCTCCGGATCCAGAAGTTATGCGTCCTGAGGTTGCAAATGTTATTTTAAAATATGAGTATCCATTTGTTTCATGAAATATTTTAATCAATATCATAAAAATAAACAAACTCCTTTTGATAATGGGTAAAAACAAAAAAAAACTGGTAATCATTGGATTAGATTGTGCTTCACCTAAAACAATGTTTAAAGATTTTTTAAATGATTGTCCCAACATAAAGATAATGTTAGAACATGGAGTTCATGGAAAATTAAGAACCTGTGATCCTCCTATTACTATCCCGGCTTGGATGGTGATGTCTACTGGAAAAAAAGCCGGAACGTTAGGATTGTATGGGTTTAGGCATAGGAAAGGAAAAAA
>LAZR01002742.1_pt1 | contig 9998 bp, 7 predicted proteins | sample 329461 | NCBI WGS metagenome assembly LAZR01 (sample SAMN03002196, study PRJNA259156) | marine sediment metagenome | biome: sea floor; feature: Hydrothermal impacted sediments; material: marine sediment; isolation source: Loki non-amplified sample from Loki's castle hydrothermal vent sediment ...
ATTAATAGGCCCTCTCATCTTCCTGACTTTATTTTCTTTCATAAATAATTCGCATTGTTTCATGAGATTTTTACATACAACAAGCGAGTTAGCATATAACCATCCGAACGTCCCACATTTTCGACTATAACTCGTATAATTTGGATCTAGCTGTGCAATAACAAACCCCAATACCTCAATTCCTTGATATGCGATGAAAACCTTAAGTTTATATTCAGGATCAGCAAATTTGGATTGAATATAGTTACATAAGCCATTTATTATGCAGTATCTCACTTGCACATCGGGGGCATAAAGAACTTCATGTAATACTTCTCTTATCTCTCTAATATCTTTGCCAATATCACTTAAGGGATCTTTCCAATCAGGCTGATTAGCCTTATCTTGGTTGATCTGTTCTCTTAGTTGTCTAAAAAGTGCTTTCCATTCACCAATCTGAGTACTTGCCAATTCATTAGCTAACAGCTTATTTCCCGTTTTGAGGGATTTAGTTAAGATTTTTTTTCCTTCAAGAAGATGACGAATATCAGCGGGAACATTGATGCGTGCATGGTAAATAGCCCCTCTCAATAACATTCCGTTTTTTTGTTTTGACACGTTGCTGAGTCCTTCCGTACTCAATAAATTTTTAAGAATCTAACACACCAGCCAATCAAATAATACGCATAATTAATACCCAAAATATCTGTATAGGGTTGATATTGTTGGTGTATATAGCGTTAAATACCAAAATCCGACAATCCCTCGTTCTCCGCCAATTATGGCACACCCAGAAAGCCCAGTGTTCAAAACGAGATCATCAGCGTTTTAAGCAAAAACTCTTCGAATTCTTTTTCAGGCAACGGTTTTGAGTAATAAAACCCTTGCAAGCTTGAACACCCCATTTTTTTGAGTGTATCAGCTTGTTGAGCTGTTTCTACCCCCTCAGCAACAACCTTGATGTCCAAATGTTTTGCCATTTCAATAATAGCCTGCACAATGGCTCGATCGTCATTGTTGCTGAAGATGTCTTTGATAAATGTGCGATCAATTTTTAGTGAGTCGATATCCATCTCTTTCAGATAGGATAAAGATGAATAGCCTGTACCAAAATCATCTACCGCAATATTGACTCCCGCATCCCGCAGTTGTTGTATCAAGAATTGGCTCTCGGAGTGCTTTTGCATCAATATACTTTCTGTAATCTCCAAGGTAATAAATTCAGCAGAGATTTTCTCTTGCTTAAGGTATTCCAACCAGTTCAAACGCCCTCTTTGAATACCGAAATTATGTGCAGAACGATTAACTGAGATATAGCTCTGGCCCAACCCCTTTTTTTGCCATAATTTAAGGTGCTCACAAACACGCTTAAACACATAGTCGTCGACTTTATCTATTAAGCCCATTCGCTCTGCTTGAGGTAGGAAGTCTCCCGGAGGTATTAACCCTCTTAGGGGGTGCTCCCACCTAACAAGTGCCTCGGCCTGAACTTCTTCATTGTTGGTTATGACTGAGATAATTGGCTGGTAATACACTTTCAGTTCACCTTTCTCCAGCGCTGACTCCAGTTCACTCATAATCAATGTCCGAGACAGCCAGTTCGACTCAAGTTCAGCGTTATAAAACTTAAAAGCACTGCCCCCCATCTCTTTAGCCGAATACATAGCTCGATCCGCATTTTGAATTAGAGTACTTGAATCGTGCCCATCTCCAGGGTAAAACGTAATACCAATACTCGTTGATACTCGTATAGTTTGACTCTTGATGACAACGGCATTTTCAATCTCTTTAATTAATTTTTGGGCCAATGTCATCGCTTGTGATTTGTTATCAAACTGTGTGAGGATAATCGTAAACTCATCGCCACCTAAACGAGCAACAGTATCAACATCTCTAACTGAAAGTTTGATTCTACCGGCCATGATTTTCAGCAATTCATCACCAAACTCGTGGCCTAGCGTATCGTTAACATCTTTAAATCTATCTAGATCTAAAAACATCAAACAAAGTTTCTCAGCATATCGTTCGCTATGCTTTATAGCCTGTTGTAATCTGTCATTAAACAATCGTCGGTTTGGTAAATCTGTTAATGCATCATAATTAGCTTGGCGCTCAATCTTAATTTGAGCAGCTTTGACCTCTGAAATATCAGAAAAGACGACAACAAAATGACTCATCCGATCATTGTCATCATAAATTGCTGAGACAGAGACATAGGCTGGGAAGCGATGTTTATTTTTACTGACAATCGTTATCTCACCTTTCCAGCTCCCTTTACTATTAAGCGAGTTCCAGAATGTCTCTGACAAGATAGACAGCTCATCATCAGTTAATGCCTCGACAAAAAAGGCAGGGTAAGAATCGATAATTTCGTCTGCCCGAAAGCCTGTTATTTTAGAAAAAGCATCATTGACCGCGACCACATTTTTATGATGGTCTGCAGTCATCATAGCCTCTCCAGTGGCATTAAATGCAGAATCTGACAAACGCAATTGTTGCTCCGTAAGCTGCATTTTTGTCAGTATGTCCCTCATCCTTGTTTCAGATTCCTGGGCTCTATCAGTCGCTTGTGACAGATCAAATGTTCGTTTTTTTACCTCCTCAGATATTCTGAAGCTACGCCCAGTAATACTTAGAAATAGAAGCATAAATAAGGCACTGAACAAATAGCCTGCGACCGTTACAATCGATGATAACTGAGTAGCATGCATCTCGATGAAATAAGTGGTGGGACTAAACTCAAACTGCATCTCTCGCCCAGCAAGCTTGAAGGGTACATCGTAGTTTATGTCTGATTTATTAGCTGTATCTTCACCATAATAAAAACGTCCTGATTGATTATCCCGCCATCTCAGAGTGAACTCTGCAGCGTATTTATCACCCAGTACCTCATTCAAAAAATCGTCAATACGAATGGCAATATTTACCAGCCCCAGCACCTCATTTTCTTTATTTAGCGTGATACGCTCATCAGAGGAAAAGTATATCGCACGGTACAAAATTAATGACTCAATCCGTGAACTATCTCGAATGATAACGAGTGGACTCCTTGCAGCGCTCTCTCCAGTTTCTATAGCTTTATCAATCGCATCGCGAGATAAGACTGACGAATAGGGATTAAATCCTAAAGACACAGAGTTGTCCCACTCAGGCTCTAAATAAGTAATTGGAAAATAAAAGTCATACTCACCTGAACGAACAATTATTTTTTTATCATTCAGTAACTTTATTTCTTTGATAAAAAAGTCTTCGCCGAAATACTGTTTCTGTTTTTCCTCGTAAGATGCACGTTGTGAATTAGAAATCTTAGGCAACCATTCTACAGTTTGAATATATGGATTTTTTTGTGTTGCCCACAAGACAAATGTTTTAAACTCCTCTCTGGTAACGTTCTCGGATGACGCGAATAATCGAGCAACACCATCTTGAATAAGCTCCTGTGTCCTCAAGGCAATTTGTAATACAGAAGAAATTTCTTGGGCTCTAATATGGAAGCGATCCACTAAACGATTCTGTTCAAATTGTTTAAGGCTGAAACTAATTATTGTGACGAGAACTGCTGAGATGAGGAATAAAATACTCAACGAAACACGACGGCTTCGCCAAAGCGCTTTTGGCTCGCCAATAAAACTGAGTAAAATAGGAAGCAGTAATAATAGCCCCATCGTATCCCCAATCCACCAGAACAACCAATAAGCCATGCTGAATGTTGCTGGGGAAATCACCTCAGCTAGACAAAAACTGAGTGTCGGACTAATAAGACAAATTAAAGGCACGATGACGAGAAACGTAAACACATCCTTGTCATAGCTCAAGGTGAAAGGTGTTTTTATAAATCTAACCAGTATGGCTTTACCCAATATAGCTTGGATAAGTGCGGCAAGTGCAAGTGCTGCTGATAGACTAATTTTTTCAGGTGTAATTAGTGATGCTTGGGAAAGAGACCAGAGAGTGGAACAAAATGCCGCCAGAAAAATACCTACTGCGACTTGGTATAATGGATATCGCATTAACAGCGCAATGGATAATCCCGCAGGAAAAGAAACCAGCGTCGCAGACGGCTCTATACCAGCAATTGAGAGACTCAACCACGAAAGTAACAAGTAAGCTACGTAGGTAAAAACGTTACGGTAGACAACCATAGTATTTACGGTTAGTTCTAAGATAACTTAATTCAACGTTGGAAAAAGTCATATAACTCCCTCTATCTATATATGTATCGGTCACATATAGAAAGTCATTAGTCCTTTAGAAATCATACTGCAGTTTATAAGCGCGAAGATGATTTGAAATATCAGAATTTCACATACAAAACAGGGATAAGTGATTGTTTAGCGTGCTGAAGGAAAGAGAAAACAAAATTAGGATGGAAATCTCACGTTCAAACACTTAGAATGCTCAGTTCTATGGTGGCCTGCATCGGTCTCCTCGCGACGATATGTTGGTCAACCCGTCAGGCCCGGAAGGGAGCAGCGGAACCTTCGGATTCGGGCGCCGAGATTCGGCTGGTGTGGGTCACCACCCTAATTATTGTTAACCGGGTGTATAAACGACCAATGAGTTATCTGGTTCTTGCCCGCAAGTGGCGTCCCAAAGCATTCGCTCAAGTTGTTGGGCAGCAGCATGTATTGCGCGCCCTCATTAACGGTCTTGACCAAGACCGCCTCCATCACGCCTTTCTTTTCTCAGGTACTCGCGGTGTTGGCAAAACGACACTCGCTCGTATATTTGCTAAATCGTTAAATTGCGAACAAGGCGTCAGTTCCACACCATGTGGCGAGTGTCAAAGCTGTATCGAAGTGGATAGTGGACGTTTTGTTGACCTTATTGAAGTTGATGCCGCATCTCGAACTAAAGTAGATGACACCCGTGAATTACTTGATAATGTTCAATACGCACCAAGCCGCGGCCGGTATAAAGTCTATTTGATAGACGAAGTTCATATGCTTTCAACGAGTAGTTTCAATGCATTACTAAAAACACTTGAAGAACCCCCTCCTCACGTTAAATTCCTCTTCGCCACCACCGATCCACAGAAACTTCCTGTCACCATACTCTCACGCTGTCTGCAATTTAATTTGCGTCGCCTAGATATAACTCAAATTAAAGATCATCTAGCTTATATCCTTGGTGAAGAAGATCTGACGTTTGATACCGATGCTTTAGTGCAAATTGCACATGCAGCGGATGGAAGCATGCGTGATGCGTTGAGTTTACTTGATCAAGCTATTGCTTTTGGTGCAGGTAATGTCAGTAATGATGTTGTCTTTCAAATGCTAGGTAGCATCAGTCATGATGATGTAGCTGAGTTATTAACACTGTTATTGAAACGTAATGCCGAAGGACTGTTAGCGAAATCAGCGGAATTCTCAGCGCTAGGTCGAGATTTCCTTGTCATTTTTAATGCCCTACTTAATGCTCTGCAAACGATAGCCACGTTACAAGCTATCCCAGACATGCAACTAGATGAGACAAAAGCCGAACAATTGAAGAGCTTGGCGATGCAATTTGATAGTGAAACAGTGCAACTGTTGTATCAAATTACACTTCATGGCAAACGCGATATGGCTTGGGCTTCAGCGCCAAAAAGTGGTTTTGATATGACACTTCTTCGAATGCTGAGCTTTCAACCTTGGCTACCGCTAGATGAGGCTGAGAGCAATTCGCCAAAAAAGCCTGACATTCTCCGACAACCGGCCGTATCAATACCGCCGGAAAAACATGATGTGAAGCAAGATCCTCAGCAACCTGATTCCAAAACAAACTCCCCTGTCAGCGAGTCCATCATTGCTGAGACTGTAAGCCAAGCTGAGAAAACGGCCTCATTTGAGCCCGTAAAAGCTGAGATACCTGCTGATCCAAGTGAAGAAAGTGCTGTTGAAAACATTCTAGAGCCATCAACAAACCAAAGCACACCTAAAATAGCTACTGATAACATTGAAGAAGCTGACAGCACCTTCGTCAGTGTCGATTTATCACCAGCAAATTGGACTCAGATTATTTCTGAGTTAAAACTCTCGGCTTTGACTCGTCAACTAGCTGAAAATACAGCCTTATTGGAATGCCGAAATAACACTCTCAACCTGTCTCTTTCGGCTGACTTAGCTCATCTCGTAACGACTAAATCAAAAGAACGTTTGCTAGAGGCCTTACAAAAAAAACTCAGCCACGATGTTGATGTCATATTTACGCATTCGTCGAATAAAGAGAGTCAGGGTGCTACCGTAGCTGTTGAACGGGCGGAACAAATAGCACTAAAACAACAACAAGCTATTGACTCTATAAATAATGACCCCACTATTGAGTTAATAAAAAGTGTCTTTGATGCACGCGTAATAGATAATTCAATTAAACCTATCGAATAAAGAGGATTAGCCATGAAAGGTGGAATGGGTAACTTAATGAAACAGGCCCAGCAAATGCAGGCCAACATTGAAAAAGCACAAAAAGAGCTTGCCAATATGGAAGTGGTGGGCCAAGCAGGTGGTGGCATGGTAAAAATCACCATGACCGGTAAGCATGATGTTAAACGTGTAGAAATTGAGGATGCATTATTTAGTGACGATAAGGATATGCTTGAAGACTTGATTGCTGCTGCAGTGAATGATGCTAATCGTCAAGTAGAAAAAACAAGCCAGGAAAGAATGGCTGGTATGATGCCACCCGGCATGCAAATGCCGTTTTAGTCATGGCGAAACTAGGTCCAAGCATCGATGAATTGATCAGCGCCCTGCGCTGCTTACCGGGCGTGGGGCCTAAATCAGCCCAACGAATGACATTTCATTTACTTGAAAGAAATAGAGAAGGTGCAGAAAGAATTGCTAATGCACTCAAACAATCCTTAGATAGAGTCAAACACTGCAAACGTTGCAGAATATTGTCTGAAACCGATGTATGTAGTCGCTGTCAGGATGAGCGAAGACAGCAAGATGTTTTGTGTATCGTTGAAATGCCTAGTGATGTCCTCGCTATTGAACAAGCCACTCAGTACCAAGGCCAATATTTTGTTTTGTCAGGACATCTTTCTCCACTCGATGGAATTGGTCCAGAGGCACTGGGCATTCCAAAACTCACCGAATGGTTAGATACCAATCTTATCAAAGAAGTCATTTTGGCAACCAACCCGACGGTTGAAGGTGAGGCGACATCACACTTTATCAGTGAAATTGCACGAGCACGAGCCATTAAAGTCACCCGACTTGCACATGGCATTCCACTTGGTGGAGAATTAGAATTTATTGACAGCAGTACACTTTCTCACGCATTCTCAGGAAGAGAATCATTATAAGCTGAAGTAATTTGGGACTATTATATGGCGCAAGATCCGGCAAGCTTTGAGCAGCTAAAATCATTCACTGGATTGATCCACCGTCAGCCCATGTTCAGCAAACAAAGTATGGAAGTGGAGCGTTACCATTTAAGCTTTTTGAACCTAAATGGTGAACTGTTAGATAATGATAGTGAAGTACCGAGTTTTATTTGTGACTTACCCGATATTGTTACCACTCTGAATCACCAGCCATCGGCACTGCTCTCAATGCCTGACTCGTGGCAGGAGGCCCTGATAAGCTCTAGTGGACTAACACCCTACCTATCTCTTGAAAGCTACCACGCTCCTCTTCACACCCAATATCAACAGCAATTAGCTAGCCGTCCATTCCAACTCAATCAAACAATGGATACAAAAACGATTTTACTCGATCTGGCCAGAATTAATATCGACGAACTTTCTGAGCAGCAATTACAAGATTGGTTGATGCAGCATCATATGATTTGTGCAATGAACGTTAATAATGCACAGCTATACCATCAGTGTAAAAATTTATCGCTTACTCTACTTCAAGGTGATTTCTACACTCAACCAGATCCAGATGAGCATCAACAAATCAGCCCTGCGACACAAACCTTAATGAATATTTTGGTCATGCTTCAAGATCCAGATATTGAAGCAGATGATTTAGCTCAAGCTATCAATAAAGACATCAGTTTGAGTTATAAACTACTCAAGCTCATTAACTCAGCATTTTTTGGCTTGCCCAAACAAGTAGAAACAACCTCACAAGCGGTTGTGATGCTAGGATTTAAGAAAATAAAAATTTGGGCTAGTCTTTTATGCCTATCTGACATGGATGATAAGCCAAACGAAGTTAGAATCGCTGCAATGACACGAGCTCGAATGTGTGAATTGCTTGCTAAATATTACAAGGGTCAGTCAGAGCTATTTTTTACAGTTGGTTTGTTCTCAGCACTTGATGCGCTTCTCGACAAACCTATTGAAAAGATCGTCAATGAACTACCTTTAAGCAATGAGGTTAAATCAGCCTTAGTCAGTTTTGATGGGACAGCTGGCAGTGCTCTAAAAGATACCTTAAATTATGAGCATGGTGATTGGTTGAAAGTGTCTGACTCCCCTATTCCCAAACAAATTTTAAGTCGGCTCTATTTGGAATCTATTCAGTGGTCTAAGCAACTTGATTCACAGCTTCATCATTAAAAATGGGCATTGTTTGGTTAAATGACGAGAACAAAAGTCAATTCCCTGATGTGAGTCTAGCCACTGCGCAGGGTCTACTTGCTGCTGGCGGAGACTTATCAGCTCAAAGATTATTACATGCTTATCGGCGTGGTATTTTCCCCTGGTTCAATAAACATGACCCAATATTATGGTGGTGCCCTGACCCAAGAATGGTTTTATACACGGACAATGTGAAAGTCAGTAAAAGTTTAAAAAAAACACTGCGCAAAAATCAGTTTAAAGTGACCCTAGACACATCATTTGAACAAGTTATGTTGGCATGTTCAGCACCGAGATCGGATGGTATGGATGCTGAGCATGCAACATGGATCCATGACAATATGATTAAAGCCTATACCGAACTTTATCAACAAGGCCATGCTCACAGCGTTGAGTGCTGGCAAAACGATGTGCTGGTAGGTGGGTTATACGGTGTCGCTATTGGCCATATGTTTTTCGGTGAGTCTATGTTTAGTAAGGTAAGTGATAGTTCAAAAGTAGCTTTAGTCTGCTTATGCCAACAATTAGAACGCTGGAATATTTCGATGATTGATTGTCAAATCTATTCAGATCATCTCGCTAGCCTAGGCGCTGAGGAGATTCCTAGAGCTTGGTTCATTGAGCATCTAGAAACCGCGTGTAATGAAACACTATTGCCACAAAAATGGCAGTTGGATCTCGATTTACCTAACACATTATGAGTTTGAATTTTTACCAAGATCACCCACATGCTTGTTCCTATATCGAGGGCAGAAAAGCACGTAATCTTTACCCTGATCCAAATCAACCGGCGAGCAAACAACTCTACAGTCAGTTAATCCAGCATGGTTTCCGTCGGAGTGGCGATCATATTTACCGGCCGTTCTGCCAACATTGCGAAGCCTGTGTACCCGTTAGAATTGATGTTAATAAGTTCGAGGCAACGAGAAGTCAACGCCGCTGCCTCAAACGCAATCAGGATGTTAGTCTCAAATTGACTCCTGCTGAATATTGCGCCGAACATTTTGCTCTTTATCAGCGTTATCTAGCTGGAAGACATCAAGGGGGCGGAATGGATGATCCTACCCCGTCAAGCTATACCAACTTTCTCACCAGCAGCTGGAGTGATAGCGCATTTATCGAATTTCGTATCGAAAATAGATTGATTGGCGTGGCAGTAACAGACTTTGTTATTAACGGTGCATCGGCTTTTTACACGTTTTTTGATCCTGAACTCGACAAAAGGAGTTTAGGTACTTTTGCCATTCTGAAACAGATAGAACTAGCTAAGAACAACGGTCTATCTTGGCTCTACCTTGGCTATTGGATAGAAGAAAGTCAAAAGATGCGGTACAAAACAAACTTTAGCGCGTTAGAAGGTTATTACACATCTTGGCGACCAATAGATAAAAAACTTTGAATAATCAGTGATTTTACGGCAAAATAGTTCTTTTTTACTTAAGATTAAATAAGCGTTTATGGCAAAAGAAGAACATATTGAGTTTGAAGGCACTGTAATTGATAC
>LAZR01002744.1_pt1 | contig 9992 bp, 9 predicted proteins | sample 329461 | NCBI WGS metagenome assembly LAZR01 (sample SAMN03002196, study PRJNA259156) | marine sediment metagenome | biome: sea floor; feature: Hydrothermal impacted sediments; material: marine sediment; isolation source: Loki non-amplified sample from Loki's castle hydrothermal vent sediment ...
GCGTTCGGCGTAGAAGGCCGCGCGCTGGTGCGGGTTTTCGCCGTAGCGCATATCCTGAACTTTTACGTACTGACTGTTAAACGTTCGGGGAAAATCGGCGTTGTTGTTATCGGCCGTGCGCCCACCCAGATAGTTGGCAATGGCGCCGTCATAGCCTGCAGTGTGCTCGAAGGCTTTTACCGCCAGATCGAAGCGCGTGTTGTGGCTCAGTTCGCCATCGTTATCATCCAGTTCTTTCAGAACCCGGCTGTAATCCGACGCGTTGACCAAAACGGCAACGTCGTTGTGGTTTTTGGCCGCAGCACGAACCATGGTGGGGCCGCCGATATCGATATTTTCAATCGCGCTAGCAAGGTCGCAGTCGGGGTTGGCAACTGTGGACTCGAACGGGTACAGGTTCACCACAACCATATCTATCGGGTTGATCCCGTGCTCACCCATAACGGCATCATCCGTGCCCCGGCGGCCGAGAATGCCGCCGTGGATTTTTGGATGCAGGGTTTTCACCCGGCCATCCATCATCTCCGGAAACCCGGTGTAGTCAGACACTTCGGTTACGGGAACGTTGTTGTCTTTCAGGAGACGAAAGGTGCCCCCGGTAGAAAGCAATTCGATACCGCGGCTGGTAAGGGCGCGCCCGAACTCGACGATGCCGGATTTATCACTGACGCTGATCAGCGCGCGACGAACGGAGGTACTTGCCTGGTTTGCCATGGGGTCACATTCTTCACTTGGGGTGAACGAACGAGGGCCTCGCGAAGGGTGTCCGGGAGGCCCTCATCAAGTCAGGGTATTTGGATTATAGCAGGCCGTACTGCTTGAGTTTTTTGCGCAGTGTCCCGCGATTCAGTCCAAGCATGGTGGATGCTTTGGTCTGGTTGTTGCGTGTGTATTTCATTACTTGTTCCAACAGCGGCGCTTCCACCTCACAAAGTACTCGTTGGTAAACCTCGGTCACCGGCGCGCCATCAAGTTGGGTCAAGTAGTTTGTCAGGGCCACTTCAACGTTGTCGCGCAGGGTAACGGTGTTGCCGCTGCTGTTCACCGTTTGCAGTTGGTGAATATCATCGTTGGCCGGGGTGTTCAAGTTGCTATTTGCCAAAGTCTCAGCGGTCATGCTGCGAATTCCTCTCCGTTTCGTAAGCCTGAAAAATACTGTCGGATGCTGTCTTTTTGCTCTCCCGCTTCGTTGAACGTGTTGAAGCGGTTCCGGAACTGTTTGCCTGGGTCGTGGGATTGCAGGTACCAACCCACGTGTTTTCTGGCAATGCGCACGCCCATGACCTCTCCGTAAAAGCTGTGCAGGGCGTCCAGATGTTCGCTGAGAATGTGTTCCACTTCGCCCAGTGGCGGCGCCGGCAGGTGCAGGCCGGTTTTAAGGAAATACAGTATCTCCCGAAAAATCCACGGGCTACCCTGGGCGGCGCGGCCAATAAGCAGGCCGTCGGCGCCGGTATATTCAAGAACCCGGCGGGCTTTCTCGGGGGATGTGATATCACCGTTGGCGAACACTGGAATGTTCACGCTCGATTTCACTTCGGCAATGGTGTCGTACTCTGCATCGCCTGTGTACTTGTCGGCTCGGGTACGGCCATGAATCGCCAGCGCCTGAATGCCGCTGTCTTCGGCCATACGCGCAATGGCCAACGCGTTGCGATTGTCCTGATCCCAGCCGGTACGCATTTTCAGGGTAACGGGGATATCAACGGCGTTGACGACCGCTTCCAGTATGTCCCGGACCAGGCTTTCATCTTTCATCAACGCTGAGCCGGCTGCCTTGTTGCATACTTTTTTAGCCGGACAGCCCATATTGATATCGATGATCTGGGCGCCGGACTCCGCGTTTAGCCGGGCTGCATTAGCCAGCATGTCAGGATCGCCACCCGCAATCTGAACGGCTCTGGGCTCAGGCTCCCCGGTATGATCCATACGGGTTCTGGATTTACGTGTATGCCAGAGCTTGCTGTCTGCTATTACCATTTCCGATACTGCCAGGCCCGCGCCCAGCCTCCGGCACAATAGCCGGAAGGGGCGGTCTGTTACACCCGCCATGGGGGCAACAATTAGCGGATTGGGCAAGGTATAAGGCCCGATTTTTGCCGTTGGCAACATGGTCTGAATCCGAATTACAGCAGATGAAGCGTCAGTCGAAGCGGCGCGGCTGTTTAATAAATGACCGATGCCCATTTCGAGGGGCGATAATGATACCGCCGAGGGCACTGTGATTGAAGGGCAGAGAGGCGAAAAAACTGATTATTTTTCGCTCTTTCTGGTTGACTTTTGTTCTGCGAGATGGGGTCCGCCGTGCTTGCCGAGGTCTCATCGGCAAGCAGCCTTAGGGCATATAGGGTCGAAAGCTGAGGTTGTAATTAACGGCGTCACGTCCAGGGTCGCGAATAGTGATTGCAATGCGAACCGGCGTTTCAACGGGCATGATGCTGAGTTGTTCGGCCTCGCCGGCAATGTATTCCGACGGAGTGAAAACGCTCTGGGCAACCACGTCGCCATTCAGATTGGAGAAGGTCAGGGCAATGGCCGGGAACGGCTGCTGAAAGTCCGCGCGGTTGATAATGACGGCATCGACGACCAGTTGGCTGCGATTTTCCGGATTGGTGCGCACAACCAGTTTGCGGCTCTGGATTGCACTGACATTGATCAACGGCTTCAGTTCACAGCCGGCCAGTTCGCAGCCCTTTTCATAAAACGGCCGAAGCTCCGGTATGGCGGACAGTCGGTCAAACTGGAACCAGACGACCTGAGCTATCAGAACGCCAAACAGCCCAAGCACAATCAGCGACCAGACCGAGGTGCGCAGCCAGCTTTTGCGGCCGCCACTAACAGAAACGGGTTCCCGCCTGAGATCGCCAAACGGTGTATCCGCAGCGAAGGGCTCATCCTGTTGCGAGCTCGCGGTTTCCGATGCCACTCCGTGTTCGTTGGCAAAAGATTCAAATGCCGGGTCGGGTTGTTCATCGACATAAAAATCAGTGTGAGGTTCTGGTTCTGGTTCTGGTTCTGGTTCTTGCTTTGGTTCGTGTTCCGGCTTTGGTTCAGGCGGCACTTTTTTGGAGGCCTGGTCCTCTTGGAGAATGGCTTCTGCCCAGCTTTCATCAACGTCTTCGATGGGATCTTTGTCGTCCAGACGGTCTCGCTCGGCGGCATCCCTGTCGTCGAAACTGCGAAAACTGTCGCTGAGTTCATCGTCGGAAAACGTCAGTCGGGTGCCGGTATAACGGCCCTCTTCGGCATCTTCTTCAGGGTTGTCGGCAAAAATGAAGTTGTCTTCTGTGGTGTCGCCAGTAAAACCCGTCTCAGCGCGTGGTTTGGGTGTATTGCCTGCAACGCCGGTTATCTGATGCTCGACCGCATTGAAGATATCCATGCAGTGGCCGCAGCGCACCTTGCCCCTGGCAATGCCAAGCTGCTCATCAGTCACCCGGAACCGGGTACTGCATTTCGGGCACTGGGTCTGCAGACTACTCTGGGTCATGCTTTGTTCCTGAACGCGACTGGACTAAGAGTCTGGGAGTTTAGTCGTTAAGACAGCCTTAGTCATCTGTCGTTGCGCCGTCCTGTGAGGCGTATCCATTCTTCACGCTGTTCGGGCTCATCCATAATAAACCAGGGATCGTAGGCAGCCATGACCTCACGGGCCTGATAGGAGAGAATACCCGAGAGCACAATATCCCCGCCTGGCTTTGTCAGTTCTGCCAAATGCGGCGCCAGCCCAATAAGAGGCTGCGCAAGAATGTTGGCAAGCATCACATCGACTTTAGTGCCGGGTTCGTTTTCAGGCAAATAGAGGTCAAGTCTGGTTTTATCCACGCTGTTGCGCCGGGCGTTCTCGCGGCTGGCCTCTAGTGCCTGCGGATCGGTGTCTACACCCGTCACGTGGGTTGCACCCAAAAGCAGTGCCGCCAGGCCCAGTATGCCGGAGCCACAGCCATAGTCGGTAACCTGCTTGCCGTTCATATCCTGCCCATCCAGCCACTCCAGGCACAAGGCGGTGGTTGCGTGTGTGCCTGTGCCAAACGCGAGCCCCGGGTCGAGCATCAGATTGGCAGCGTCAGGGTCGGGCGCATCGTGCCAGCTTGGCACTATCCACAGGCGTTCGCCAAACTGCAGCGGATGAAAGTCTTCCATCCAGGCCCGCGCCCAGTCCTTGTCTTCAACCAGGGTAACGTCGATCTCTGCAAGGGATTGCTGGGTTTGCTGGTGCCAGGCGTTGCGTACATCGATACACAACTGATCAATATCCCGGTCTGACTGAAAGAGCCCGGTAACCGTGGTCTGGCTCCACAGTGGCGTGGTGCCAGGATCGGGTTCGTAGAGTGGCTGGTCGGCGGCATCTTCCATGGAGACAGCGTCTGCGCCCATCTCCATAAGCAGATCCTCAAGCTGATCCGCAGTATCGGGATCAGCCGGAATCTGTAGTTGTATCCAAGGCATAGGTCTTCCTGCAGTAAGATGCAGGGAGTCAGTCCCGCATCAGTTTCTCAAGATAGTGGATAGTGAAGTCTACCGTTTTAAAGCCGCCATCGCGCACCAGTTTTCGGTGCAGAGGCTGATTGGTTTTAATGCCGTCCACCAAAAGCTCATCCAGAGCATTTTTCATACGCCTTCTGGCGATCTGGCGATCATCGCCCCAGGTGATCAGCTTGGCAATCAGTGAGTCATAAAACGGGGGTACCGTATAGCCACTGTACAGGTGAGAATCTACGCGCACACCGTTACCGCCGGGAGCGTGAAAATGCGTCACTTTGCCGGGACTAGGCACAAAAGTATCCGGGTCTTCCGCGTTGATGCGGCATTCGATAGCGTGGCCCGTAATACGAATATCTTCTTGCTTGTATTGAAGCGGCAGCCCGCTGGCAATACGCAGCTGTTCGCGAACGATATCGACACCCGTGACCATTTCGGAAACCGGGTGCTCTACTTGCACGCGCGTGTTCATTTCAATGAAAAAGAACTCGCCGTCCTGATACAGAAACTCGAACGTGCCCGCACCGACGTAACCGATTTCCTTGCACGCATCTACACAGGCTTTAAGCGTGCGTTCACGAGACTCCTGGTTGACGTTCGGGGCCGGAGCTTCTTCGATAACTTTCTGGTTGCGGCGCTGCATGGAGCAGTCGCGGTCGCCCAGGTGAATACAGTTGCCGTGCATGTCGGCGAGAACCTGAACTTCTACGTGGCGCGGAGTTTCCAGAAACTTTTCCAGATAAACCGTGGGGTCGCCAAACGCATTGTGCGCTTCGCTCTGGGTAATCTGAACGGACTTGAGCAATGCGGCTTCTGAGTGAACCACCTGCATGCCACGACCGCCGCCGCCTGAAGCAGCCTTGATCATAACGGGGTAGCCGATTCTGCGAGCGATTTCCAGGGAGCGGGCGTCGTCATCCGTCAGTGGACCGTCTGAACCCGGAACAGTCGGTACGCCGGCGCGAATCATCGCGTTGATGGCAGACACCTTGTTGCCCATCAGGCGAATGGTTTCCGCTCTGGGGCCGATGAAGCGGAATCCGCTTTTCTCGACCTGTTCAGCAAAGTCAGCATTTTCGGCTAGAAAGCCGTAGCCGGGATGGATACCAACGGAATCCGTCACTTCAGCCGCGCTGATAATCGCTGGAATGTTGAGGTAACTTTCCAGAGCACTGTTGGGGCCGATACAGACAGATTCATCGGCCAGGCGCACGTGCATCAGATCGCGGTCTATCTTTGAGTGAACCGCTACGGTTTTGATGCCGAGCTCCTTGCAGGCACGCAAGATCCGGAGGGCTATTTCACCCCGGTTTGCGATCAGAACTTTTTCTAACATGGCCATGAGTAGCTATCACCGGGTTCAGGAAATGATTAACAGCGGCTGGTCAAATTCTACGGGTTGACCGTTATCGACCAGAATTTCAGTGATCGTACCGCTCTTGTCGGCCTCAATCTGGTTCATCATTTTCATGGCCTCAACAATGCAGACAACCTCGCCGGCTTTGACCTTCTGGCCTATTTCTGCGAACGAATCAGCAGTGGGAGACGGTGCCCGGTAGAAGGTTCCTACCATAGGAGAGCGCAGTGCGTGCCCGTTAAAGACAGCGGGCTGGGCGCTGTCTTCCTGAACGGGTCCCGGCGTTTCAGGTGCCGGAGCATGCTGAGCCGGTGGCGGTGCGTAGTGGCTCATATATTGGCCACCGGCCGCCTGTTCACGACGACGGGAGATGCGAACAGAATCATCGCCTTCGTGAATTTCAAGCTCTTCGACGTCAGACTCCTCAAGCAGTTCGATCAGTTTTTTGACTTTGCGAATATCCATAATTAGTCCAGTCCCGTGTTGTCAGGTCTATCGGTGAGTTCGTTGCATGGCAGCTTGAAGCGCGAGATTGTACCCCTCGCCGCCCAGTCCGCAGATAACGCCTACGGCGATATCGGAAAAAAATGAGTGATGGCGGAACGCCTCCCGCGCGTGCACGTTGGAAAGATGCACTTCTATAAACGGGATTTCCGAGGTCAGTATGGCATCCCGCAGGGCAATGCTGGTGTGCGTGAAGGCGGCCGGGTTAATAATCATGAAATCCACACCTTCCGCCCGGGCCTCGTGAATTCGATCAATAAGCTCGTATTCCGCGTTCGACTGAAGGTGCAGGAGTTGATGGCCGTTTTCCGCCGCCTTAGTCTGCAACCGATCGTTAATGTCCGCCAGAGTCTCGTGGCCGTAAACCTCAGGCTCGCGGGTTCCGAGCATATTCAGGTTGGGGCCATGGAGCACGAGAATTGTCGACATGGATGCGTCTGCCTTTTATCTTTTAATCAGGATCGCCGAAATTAACGGTATTTTCCACCAATGGTGTGTGCTTTTTTTCTTCAAATCAACATTTTTTGACAATGTTCGCTGTCGTCCATTGGTCGTAACGGGTATACCGAGAGCGCTCGAACCAGGTGTTTTCGATTGGGACAATCATTGTCGTGAACGACCGGAATGACTTCTATACGACGATGGTTTCATACGAATAGCCCCGCAGGGCTACCCACGGGGCTGCCTTTGGCTCTTCAGCTATCAACGGACGTAACGCAGTTGCGACCCTGCTCTTTGGAGAGATAAAGCGCACGATCGGCGCGTTCGCATAGGGTTTGCGACGATTCGTTGTTCCAGGCTGCCACGCCGCAGCTGAAGGTAACGGTGAATTCACGGTCACCTGCAGGCTGTTGGAGCTCGGAGAAGCGCTCGCGTATTTCGTTGAGAACATTGCGGGCATCGCTGGGCCGGGTGTCGGGCAGGATAATCGCGAATTCTTCACCGCCATAACGGCCGATATGGTCCGTTTTACGCAGACGCTGCTTGAAAAACATCGAGAGACTGCGAAGAACACGGTCGCCAATGGGGTGGCCAAAGGTATCGTTTACCTTTTTGAAGTAATCAATGTCGATCATCGCAAAACACAGAGACTGATTTTTTTGCCGGGCACGAACGATTTCCTGATCCAGCAGATATAGTGTATGGGTGTGATTATACAACCCGGTAAGGCTGTCACGTATCATCAGGGCGAGCAGTGAACGCGCACGCCGACCGCGATTATGAAGCGTTGCAATCAGATGTTTGGGGTCGACAGGTTTGGTTAGAAAGTCATCGCCTCCGAGACTCATGGCGTGCAGTTGCTTGGTAACGTCGTCCTCGGCAGACAGGTAAATAATGGGCACGCTGTGGAATCTGTCCTGCTGGCGAATAACCCGGGCAATCTCCATGCCGGTGCAGCCGGGCATGTACATGTCGAGAACGATGATTTCCGGGGAAAACATATCGAGCGAATCAATGATCTGCATGGGGTCGGTGATGATGTGTGCGGTCATACCCGCTCTTTTCAGAACCGTTTCCATGAATTTTGCCTGAGCTCTGGAGTCGTCCAGAACCAGCACCCGGTAGGGCTCAATGGTGTTTCCGTGGGTATAAATTTCAATTTTTTCGATAAGCTGACCCGGATCAACTGCCGGATAGAAAAACTCTTCACCGCCGCAACGGGATGCGCGCAGACGGGTTTGAATGGTTCCGTCTTCGTTGCTCATGAAAATAATCGGAATGGGGGTGTCGTGCCGCTCCTGCAAGTGTTCGACAGTGGCGAGGCCGGCGTTCGGGCGGCCACCGAAGTTTACATCCATCAGGATGGTCTCCGGCTTGTGAAGCGAGCACGCCTCGGTCAGGTCATCGGCAGAATCAAAGGCAGACGCGCGAAAGCCAAAAAATTCAAGTTGCCGGATTAGCCTGCTCGCCATTTCAGCGTTTGAAAGCGCAATGTAAACCGGTGTGCGGCGGAACTGATGAGGTGCTTCGGTTTTGCTTTGGTCGGTTCGCCGTAGAGTGTTGCGCGCTAGAGCGGCAAAGGCTTTCTGAAGCCGCTGCTCAGTGGTTTCATCCAAGGGCGTATCGGCCGGCCAGTCTTGAATGATCATCAGGATAGCACTGCCGGCTTCGGCGTGGCCGGCCATCTCAAATCGTTGCGCGTAACGCACCAGTTTATCGGAGGTGGAAAGAAGCTCGTTGCGATGGGCTGGAAAGGAATCGTGATTGCTGTGAATATTCTGCCAAGTGTCCAGAACAATCCGTGCCTGGGTTGTCACGCGGCGTGCAAAATGCTGCCTGAGTTTTTCTTTCTGGCTTGCGTCGTTCATTGTGCTCCGGTCTGTCGCAATTCGATTGGGGCGCCCGATACGGATTGGACGACGGCGTGGACGATTTACCCAACTCTAGTATGTTTCCAGAGACTATAGCGTATAGAGTTGTTGGCGTAGGTTGCACTGTGTAATTGTTTGTCAATTCTGCGGCGTGTATATAAAGAGCACCTGTGTATATAGAGAGCACCATAGGTTAGGATCAGTACAGATTGTTTGCACAGCTAATCAACAAACAAGAGGCTTAACGTAATATGCCAGGCAAAATCAGACAGTATTTCAAAGACAAAAAGGACGACACTCAGGATTTTGCTGGCAACAAAGGCTTAATCGCCAAGTTTGTTGTGGTTGTTCTGCTGGTCTATCTGTTGGTGACCGTGGCTTTGGGGATTTACTGGAGCACTGAGCCGGCCACTTTCTCCGTGCGCGCTCACACCCGAGCGGTAGCCAATGAGATGCAGAGGGAACCCATAACCGGTTTTGCAACAACCGTGACGATGATCCGCATTGCCGAAACCCTTCTGGATAAGCCGGGCGGCTACATTTCGAATGACGTTTTCCCGCCGGGCCTGTGGATGGATAACATGCCAAGTTGGGAATACGGCGTGCTGGTACAACTGCGCGATTTGTCCCGGGCGATGCGCAAAGACATCAGTCGTTCCCAGAGCCAATCTGCAGAAGACCCCGATCTGATCATTGCCGAGCCGCAATTCCACTTTGACAACTCAAGTTGGGCCATTCCCTCTACGGAAGCGGAGTACCGACGCGGTATTACTGCGCTCAAGCGCTACCTCAATCGCCTTTCCAACCCGGAAGAGGCCACCGCGCAGTTCTTTGCCAGAGCAGACAACCTGGGTAATTGGCTGGGCGACCTGGAAACCCGCTTGGGCAGTCTTTCGCGCACGCTTGGCGAAAGCGTTGGCAAGGCCTCGGTTTCAGAAGCAGTGGCTAATGTGGATTCTAGTAATCCGTTGGACGAAGAAACCGGCGGCATTGATATAAAAACAGACTGGACGAAAATCGACGATGTGTTTTATGAGGCTCGTGGCAGCTCTTGGGCGTTGTTGCACATCTTCCGGGCGATTGAAGTGGATTTCCGGAAGATCCTTCAGGATAAAAACGCCATGGCCAGCGTAAAGCAGGTGATTATTGAGCTGGAAGGCACCCAGGGCGAGATGTGGAGCCCGATCATTCTGAACGGTGGCGGGTTTGGTGTACTGGCCAACCATTCATTGACGATGGCGGCTTATCTGTCCCGGGCCAGCGCGGCAATCAGCGACATGAGAGATCTGTTGTCCAGAGGCTGAAAGTTTCTGATCAGGCATAAAAAAACCGGGCCC
>LAZR01002745.1_pt1 | contig 9992 bp, 4 predicted proteins | sample 329461 | NCBI WGS metagenome assembly LAZR01 (sample SAMN03002196, study PRJNA259156) | marine sediment metagenome | biome: sea floor; feature: Hydrothermal impacted sediments; material: marine sediment; isolation source: Loki non-amplified sample from Loki's castle hydrothermal vent sediment ...
GTCTTGCCGTTGTAGAGGCCGCCTACGCGTGGTTTTACTACTGTTGCACCTAATTGTGGTTCTATAAATATCCAACCCTTGTCTTCGGTTGGAAGAAGAAGAAGTGCGTCGTATGGTGGTTCACTAAACAGCAATACGACAATTGCAGCTTGTTGTCCTTGCCAAGCTAACGCTCTCATAGCTTCCCAAGCAAAATCTACACAGTTGTAGCCAAAGCCATACTCTGAAAAGTCTACTTCAGATAGTGTGGTCTGTACGTCTGGAAGTGTTGTCGTGGTTGCTTCTGGTACTAGCACACTTTCGGCTGTGTTAAAGGTTGGTAGAGTTCCTGTACCAAAATAGAACCCTGATATAAAACCTGTAAACATGCTTACAAGCAACAACATAAGGGTGCTAATTGTCATTCTCCAATTTATCGGTTTAGGCTTCAGTATTTCTCGTAGCCACCTTTTCACTATCGTCCTCCCGACTTTATTAACATGTATGCCCCGAACAGAAATATGACTATGAGGAATACGGGCCAGAAGCTGAAAAAGAGTTCGTTGAATGAACCCGACTCGAAGGCCGCAACATCGAAGAGAGGGGTGGTAGTTGTTCTTATCATCGGAATCAGTACAAAGCTTGCACCTAACACGACCGCTGCGAATATGACACCTAATACTTTATCCATATTACGTACTCCCTAACCATATTGCCTTCACAATAAAGAAGACGAATATCATTGCAATTACCATTAGAAGTGCTGGCGATACTAAACCGAACCACGCACCCATTATTAGTACGGGACTTGCAAGGCCCATACCCACCAGTGCGCCACCCAACATTGCACCCATTATGCATGCAATTATAATGTAGGCACCACCAAATACAAAGCCACCGAGTGTAGTTGTTTCCATTTCTAAGAAGTCTGCAGCACCACTGAGTAGTCCTTCAATATAGTCTCCCATATTTTCGGTGGTCATTGCTTCCTTGGAGGGTGTGGTGTCGTGGACTGCTGGTGCACCTGGTATTAGCCAACCTGTGACTGCACTAAATATGTTGGGTCTTACAGTACTCAGGCCTGGTATTCCCGTATTAAACATGCCACCACCCTCACTGGTCAATGCACGGGCACCTCCAGGTGCTGTTACAACTAAGTCGGGATAGTATTCGTTGAGACTCTGCTCAAAGCTTTCGATTGACTCGGCAAGTAATATAACCCAAGAATCTAGCTGTGTTAGACTGCTCTGATAATCACCTGCGGTGATGTCTCTATATGTTTCAGGTGGTACACCCCACTTATCCGGTGTTCCAATTATCTTGACCCTATAACTTCCACTCCAGGCGGGTGCGCTGTCTGCGTTAAGATAGATGCTACCTGGTCTATAGCCCCACGAGGTAACAGGTAGTTGGGCCTTAACTGTGGTGGCATCTAATAGTTGATTGTCAAAGTATTCGCCTATGTCAAGGACAGGTTTTCCCGAGTCGTAGACAATTCTGAATGCAAGTACAACCAACATATCACCAGGCTCAAGATAGTTGGTGAATATCTTAACGTCGTCGATTCTCAAATCATCGGGGTCGTCTACACCAGGCTCTCCTGAGGTAGTAGTAGTAAACGTAGCATCGGCACCGTTAACAGTAAGAGCTGCACCATACCTTACGACCATCCTATAGTGATAGAGAGTGTCAGGGCTCAAACCTGAAATAGCGGCGTTGAGTCCACCTGTTGAGGTTTTGGTTTGGTCGGATGTAGGACTTCCAGATGCACCATAACCCGCAGTTAAGCCATACTCAAAGTATACATAAACAGGGCTATAGTCACCTAAAGAGGTAAGTGTACCCTGAATCGTTGCACCTGTGTTGGAAATACCAACAGCACTACCGGTGGTTAGTGTAGGTGCACCAAGTGCATTAGTAGTAAAGGTCTCATCAGCACCATAAACGTAGCTGCCATCATATCGTACTCTTATCCTGTAGTGGTAGAGAGTGTTCGGAGTTAGACCTGTTACATCTGCGGTGATAGCACCAGGTGCCGTCTCTGTTTGGTCCGCTGTGGGACCATCAAGATAAGCTGTTGTTTCGCCATACTCGAACGAAACGTAAACTGGAGAGTAGGCTCCAAGGCTATCTAAAGTACCAGGTAGTGTGGCTGTCTCGCTTGAGTACGTAATGATTGCAGTTGTGGTTGCAGAAGGTATATCTACATCTGTAGTTGAGAATACCTTGTCCTCACCGTATGCCCAGCCTGAAGTATTCCTAGCCATTGCTCTGTAGTGGTAGGTTGTGTCGTTATCAAGACCTGTTATTATGTGGTCATAAGGTTCTGCAGCAAAGACACCGCCTTCAGTCCAGTCGTTACCATAAGCTGTTGTTAAACCATATTCGAAGCCTCTTTCAACAACATTGGTAGTGCCAGTATCTGTTATCTCCCCATTAAACTTGACTGAAGTAGAGGCTAATTCGGTTGCTAAGTAAGTAACAACTGTAGCATAGGTACTTTCTGTAGCTCCCCAAGTAGTCCAAGCAGGCTCTGGTATGACAATGTCTTCATCATAGAAAATCCAATCCAACACTGCCTCTGAGGGCGCTGTTGTTTTGTTGACTATGGCTTCCACATTCAAGTCGACGGCAGGTATATCATTATCGTTAGTCTCGACTAGGAACTCATCTATGTACCAATAGACGTTAGCAGCTACCCAATCTGCTTGGACAACATGTAAAGCATCGTCGCCATCCGCATAGGCATGGTCGTCATAAAGGCCGACACTCCCTGCCCTGAAGATGTCACCACCACCAAGACCCCAAAGTTGAGCTACAATGGGAGCACCTAAACTACCGAGAGTGCCCAAAGCAATGGCATTTTTAGCATTGGCTGAAGTAACACCAGATTTGAGTGAACCCTCATATCTCAGTCTACCATATTTGTCGAAGGTGTTATCAGACCTTATTGCCTTGTACGCGGCGGCACCAGGGTTTGTTACGGTGACCGTACTGCCTGCAACAACAACGGTAGGCGCGTTCACCAGGTCCCACTTAGCACCATCAATAGCTGCACCAGGAAAGTCATCAAAGAAATCAAACGTCGCATCACCATCGCTGGCATCCACTGCAGCGTTGTTTCCCCAATAGATGTAGAAGGTCTCTGTACCTGGAGAGGCTGCAATAGAATCGAACTCTACCCAAATTGTTGCAGTCACACCAGACACTACTGAGTTAGTCTCTACCCAAAAGTCTAACTCTGTTGTACCATCTGTTTTGGTGAACCTAATGTCATCGAAGTCATCTTGAAGTATACCGTTGAGGAATACTTTGTTCGCGAAGTCGCCTTGGAAGATTCGTGGGTCTGAAACATGTCTATCATCCCAGCCACCACCATCAAGGTCATATGGTATGGGAGGACTGTTCACAAAGTCAACATCCCAGTTGATGCCATCGTCACTAGTTGCGTAACCTGTAACCCTTCTATCTACTGTACCTGTGGACTCAAAAGCTGTGTATGTCATTTTCCAAGTTTCATTCTCATATCTGACATCCATGTATGCGACACTTCGGTACATCCAACTTCTTATGACATCGTCTGTTTCATACTCCTGGTCAGCAACGTCTTCCAGTTCTAGGTGTGTGGCGTCGGTGATGCTATCAACCCTATTGAACATAAGGTTGTTAGTACTAACATCTCTAAGCCAGACAGGTTCCCCCACCTCGAAGACACTTGTGTCGAGGACTGTAACAGTAGTTGTGGCAATGGGCAGTGTGTCATCAAGATATTGTGTTGCTAACGTCCTGGGAGTAAAAACTGGATTACTTCCATGTTTTGTATATACACCCTCAAAATCGGTAAAGGTAACAAGTCCTATTTTCCATCTAGGATAACTGTAACCTTCGTAGTACACATAGTAGGTGCTGCCAATTTTTACTATGGGAGATGGTGCGCCAGTATGTTCTGATTCCCAACCAACACCTGTGGGTATAACAGGGTTAGCACCACCACGAGTCCAAGCATATCCATCCGCTGAGAAGGCATAACCAATCTGCCACACAGGCCCTGCACCTGCAGCCATGTAAAGCATTCTGTAACGGTTAGCACCCACTGCCTCTGTGTCATAGACAGATGCTCTCGCCACACCTAATGCTTCCCAACCTGCACCCTGTTTCTCCATGATTGGGTTACTATCATATTTTATCCAATTAACACCATCATAGGATTCTGCGACGTTTATTGAGTGTACGTCGGCTGCGTCGTGGCCGGTGTAATACATAACAAACTTGTCATCTATTGATATAATCCAAGAATCTTTGGCCATGCGAATGTCGTAGGCCTCGGGGCCGGCTTCCACAACAGGGTTGCCAGCATAGACTTCATAATCGTAATCGCCACTACCAAAAGCTAGTCCAATTTCGTAAGGTCTGTATTGCGCTATACTCTCATCGGAACCAGAGTAGCTAACCAGCTTACCCTCTTTGAATACTCGCAACTTCATAGCGTAGTCAGTTACCGCACCCTCTGTGGTACCAGTTATGGTTATTTCCTTGCGGTAGTCATAGTTGGCAAGCCAGCCTGCAGCTAATACCTGTTGTGGAGGTACTAAAGGTAAAGCAAAAGCTACGAGTAGAAATGCTGTTATTGTTAAGCGTAAGAATCTTTTCATGCTGAACTCACCCCTCTTATCCAAGCCATTAGCATTGAGAATAACATGGCAATTGTTACTGGTATGAATATTATCCACCTTACTATTTCAAGCGAGCCTTCCCAAAAAGCGAAATCCCAAACAAGTAGACTGCCTATTGCACCCCACATGGCTGTGTCGGTGAAGACACCCGCAATTTTACCTAACACACCCGTTGCTGTTATTACTTTGCTATTTAATAGTACATTGATGACAGAACCTTGGTCGTCACCCAAATAACCACCTTCTAGGATTAGACCAAACACACCACCAAATACCCATACTGTTAAAAGAAAAATCAACCATTTTGGTGACATTTTACAAACCCCTCCTTGCTATAAATACAAAGCCACCACCCACCACGATGTATACTGCTATGAACCATAGAGGCATCATACCTACTGCACTACTGAACGCGAGTGCGAGTCCGCCCGCAGCTACGGCTACGATTATTTGCGATGAAGCTGCGTACGCTACAGCTGATATAGCCATTACAATGAGCAAGCCCAACACCAACCAAATGGTTCCACTAGGAAGTTCAAACGAGTCCGCAAAGTCCTCAACTATTTGATAACCGGGCATCTTAGTAAGTGCGGCACCGCTTGGTGTTGCAAACCAATTACTTGGCATGTTGGGTGTTGGTATAATGTTGGGCCTATCTTCTTCTTCAGTTGTAATAGCAGCTTTGGTAGTAGCAACAGCATCTGCAGTACCGTCTGCCCACACGTCACCTTCTCTCCAAGACCAAGCCCTGAAGTAATATGTAGTACCCGCAACTAAACCACTTAAAGATGTAAACTCATCTGGCCCGTTATAGACCAGAGTACCAGCACCTATGCTGCGGTCTATGGGATAACCATCTTTACTGTATCTTATATGTGTTTGGTCACCTTGTTTTGCCCACTCAAGGTTAACAGTTGTAGACGAGACTGCCCAAGCCCTAAAGTCGTCGGGGGCTGCAAACACTGTAGTAAATGTAACATCGGAACCACTACCTGTTCCACCTGCATTCCTTACTTGAGCTCTAAAGTGATATTCGACACCAATAGTCAAACCTGTTATCAACTTACTATAGGTTTGGTCTTCGGTGTAGCCTTCAACCCAACCAGTATCTATTTCCTCACCCGCATAAGCACCAGTGGTAGACCATTGAAATTGTACGTCATTTTCAACTCCACCGTCAGTTAGTACTGTAAGGTTCAGAAGAGCTTGGTTTGCACCAATCTCCGACGCTGCATCGGTTCTGGCAGTAGGTGCAACTGGTGAGTCAGTTGTAAAGTTTGCATCTGCACCATAACTTATGCCCTCTGTATTTTCACCTACAACTCTATAATGATAGAGAGTATTAGTGCTTAGACCTGCCAGACCAGCCCAAGGCGTACCACCTGTTGACCAGCCACTTGTAGGAGGTGTAGAACCAAGTTCATATTCTGTAGTCTCTCCATACTCAAACCACGCAGTAGCAGTCACACCCCCATCATCAGTCACCGTGCCATGAATTGTGGCAGCGGTTAGTTGTACACCAGTGGCGGCGTTAGTGGTCATTGTGGGTGCAGAATTTGCACCAGTAGTAAATGGTACATCTGCACCATACGCAAAGCCGGTATCGTTGGTCATCCTTGCTCTTACATGTATCAAAGTAGCGGCTGGTAGACCTGCTATGCCGATGGTGTAATAGCCCAAACCCACTTCGCCTGACAGAACTGTAATATTGTCTAACCAACTCCCTGCGCCCCAATAATACTGGAACTGTACATGTACATGGGCAGAGCCACCCATGTCATCCACAGTAAGTGCTAAGTCTGCATCGGCTACATTAACATCGTAGGCGGCAAGGGTTGTTACCTCACCCACAGAGGGGCCTGATGGTGTAGTATAATCACTAACATAAGAAGCGGAGTAGATACTGTTTGATAACGACCATGCTCTATAGTAATAGGTAGTACCATTAACTACCGCACCATCGTTGGTCGCTGCGCCCACACCATTGTATATTGCTGTACCGTCTGTTGGTGTTGTAGGATAACTTCCTGTAGACCTTCTTATTACAGTATTGTCAGCACCCGAACCTTTAGTCCATGCTAACGCAACAGTACCATCACCAGGTGTTGCACTGAAGTTATTGGGAGCGTAAGGTAGTGTTGAGAATGTTCTATCCACACCAGAGTCCGAACCAGCACTGTTCATTGCTTGAGCTATGAAATGATAAGTGGTGCCTGGTGATAGACCATAAATAGTTTGTCCAAAGAACTCACCTGTTGAGTAACCTGATTGCCATGAGGTAGTAGTTCCGTATGATGTGGTAGTGCCATATTGAAACCTTACCGAAACATCTTCACCACCATCATCATCAACATAACCCTCTAAGAATGCTCTGTCTTCCCAAACACCTGAGGCCGGCTGTGTCTCAGCTGTGGGTGTGTTTATTGGGAGGTCATACACAACCCTCATTTCTGGTGCATAATTGATTCCATACTCAAAACAGCGAATAGTTACATCCTCACTGCCAGTAGGTGTGTCGCCGTCTATATCCCTACTGCTACGAAGCATGAACTTGGAATAACCATTTTTGTTTATCCAGCCCATACCTGTACTATTGAGGTTTATCATGTTGTATGAGTATGTACTAAACGAGCTAGTGTAGAGCTGGCCGCCGTTGCCACTATAACGTGTATAAAGGTAGTCGCTACTTATAGGGGGAAGATGTGGATAAGTGGGCATACCTTCTTGTACTGTAATGTAGAAGTTAGTATCAGATTGGTCTCCATAGCCAAATATGTATATTGCGGACGCAGTTATAATGGCACTGTTAGGTACTGGAGCAGTATTAAACATAACCATAAAACGTTCAACATAATAATTTGTAATCTTCCACTGACCAATACTACCTATGGTAGCAACACCAAACGTCCCGGTTGCCGCTGTTCTAGCAGTGTTGTAGTTTGCGTCGGAGTTCCAAATCATCCCGTCGTAGGAGCTGGTGGTAAAATCTAACGTAGGATCGATTGTTATAGGATATTTTTTGTCAACAAACTCTGAGGCGTTTATGACAAAGATACCAAACCTGTTCTTTTTGACTTCTAGATGCCTACCGCCCGCATCATAAGCAGATAGCCACTCAACTCTACCCAACATGCTGGACTCAGTTGTTTCACTAAGCTTGATTGTTACGGAGGAACCAGGGTCAGAGGGAAGTAACCATAACTCGCCTATGTGGCCTTGAATGTTACGTAGATAGCGAATTACCTGAGAGCCACCCAAACCCAAAAAGCCACCATATCTTCCATACTCCCACTTGAGGGTATTCCTTTCGTAGCTCTCGTTAAGAGGGTCATCCACTATTGATGGCGTACCACCAGAATAGGAGTTACCACCCACGTTGATTACGGAATTCCAAGTGGCAAGCCTGCCCTTTTCATCTTCGACAGATACTCTGCCTTCCTGTACTCTCGCAGTAAAGTAGTTAACACCATTCTGAAACCATTCTTGGCCACTACTGTCGGACAGTAAATACCACTTGGTATCAACAAGCGTTTTGCCGTCTGCTAAGGTAGTTGGTACACTGCTTATTATGGCCTCAACTTGGGCCATCTCTTTACCCTGTCGAACGACTTTACCTATTTGGTGTGACTTAGCACTCGGGCCTTGTCTCTTCCAGCCAGGCTCAAGTTTCTCTATTTGGCCAGGTGGAACCTTGTCGGGAGGCCTGTCAGCAAATACGGGCAAAGCTGGTAATATCAAAGCAGCTAATAGTGTGAATGCAAATGCTATGGAGAGTATTCTCTTTTTCATAATATCTTTATGACTCCTGCTTGGGATGCAGTCTCCTTTCTAGGCTTCACCTTTTTTGACTTTGCCGTTTTGGAAGTCCCTATACCCAAAGCCTCAGCTTCCTCTCGAGAGTAGCCTTTAGTTGTACTCGACAAGCGCTTTCCTGCATCGGTTTTCTCTTCCCAATCACTTGTGAAGCTAACCACTTTGCGCTTTACATCAATATAACCATCAACTCTGCCAAGGTCGAATGGAAAATCATGTTCTGGTATTACACCACCCACAAAACCCAATGTTTGTGTAGGTGTGCCCTCTAAGACCTTTGCATCTTTTGGAGGTTCTCTTGTTGCAATGTATTGCTTAACACCTTTACGATAGGGGAACAAAAACCACACAAAGCCCCACTTAAAGAAGGGTGAACCGTCTTTGTATACCTTTCTTTTGCCATTACCCTTTGCTGTAGGTATTACAATAGGAATACGAATACGTATGGGTGGTCTAAGAACACTTCTGAGCTTCGTATTTATTCTGGTCTGAACCCTGGTGCGCACCTTCATCTCTACTTTAGTACGCACTAGCGTGTCTGTAATTGTCTTCGTTTGGGCCTCAATAGCATTGTTGGTAACTGACCTAATCTCCTGGTTAGTCAAGTTCTTATTTATAGCCTCAATGGCAGACCTGGTAACACTTTGTACTATCTGTTTAGCAAGAGAGTCAACATTGATTTTATCTGCAGCCTTAACGGCATCACCGGGCGACATCCACTCTCTGTACCCTATATCAATGGTAGGCATAGGTTTACCAACTGCCACAACAATAGCATCCGTACCATAAAGTTCCTGAAACTTCTCAGGTGTCATTCTGCCTATTTCTGAGGCATCAACTGTTACAGTTTCGGTACGTGTAGTAACCTTAACTTTTGGTATCGTAAGACCAGGAAACACACTTGGCTTAACTTCAGGCACTGCAGGCTTAACTGCTTTTACTTCAGGTGAAATCTCAGCTTTGGGTTTTGCAGCTTTTATCTCTGGCTTTACTTCAACTCTTTCTTTGACAGCAACAGCAACTCTTTCTTTTGGTGCCACTTCCCAAGGTTTAGGTGCGGCCCTCTCTCTAGCAATTGCTTCTTCCAAACCAGCCTTTGCCTCCGGTGAAAGAGGTTTGCGCTCTTTCTTAAGGTACTCAGCAATATCATCCCAAAGAGGATTTGCATACTGTGAAGGAAACTCTCTACCACCCGCAGCGGAAGCCTTTATGTTCTCCAACTTAATCTCCGCATTGCGAAACTCTATCTCTGCGTCCCTGAGCCACTCTTGTAGAGCCTTTACGCCAGGAGCTTTCTGAGAAGCTGACGCAGCTGTATTGGCTGCTTGACGAGCTTCGGCTACTTCTCTCTCAGCATTCACTATTGCGTCGTCCCAACCAGCATATCGTCCAAACTCATGACGTGGTTTGGTCTTGTTATAAAAATTGGTAAGTGCATCATCCAGGCTCGCTCTTGCCTTCTCAACACTCAACATCGCTTTGTTATGCTTGGCAGTGAACATTTCATATTTTTCCGTGGCGGCCCAC
>LAZR01002746.1_pt1 | contig 9987 bp, 9 predicted proteins | sample 329461 | NCBI WGS metagenome assembly LAZR01 (sample SAMN03002196, study PRJNA259156) | marine sediment metagenome | biome: sea floor; feature: Hydrothermal impacted sediments; material: marine sediment; isolation source: Loki non-amplified sample from Loki's castle hydrothermal vent sediment ...
CGACTGGATTCCGAAGGACCTTCGGCCAGCCTGGGACAGCCTGATTCCGGATCTTCTAACCCACTGTCGCGCCCGTATGGCAGAGGCTGGCACGATTGAAACACTTCGGCTTCATGGCGACTGCCACGCCGGTAATATTCTGTGTCGGGATGAGCAGATGCTTTTTGTGGATCTGGACGACTGTCGCTCTGCGCCGGCTATTCAGGACATGTGGCTGTTGCTGAACGGCGAAGACAGCGAACGTGGCGCTCAGCTCGGCGAGTTACTGGAAGGCTACGAAATGTTCCGGGAGTTCAATCGCCGGGAGAGGCACCTGATTGAGCCCTTGCGATGTTACCGGCAGATCAGCCACTGCGCGTGGCTTGCGAAACGCTGGGATGACCCTGCGTTCCCACGGTTTTTCCCATGGTTCGGGCAACCCCGCTTCTGGTCCGATCAGGTGCTTTCACTGAGAGAACAACTGGGAGCTCTGCAAGCGCCTTCGATTGCCCTTCCCGGCCAATACTGACCGTTATTTTGCATTTAACATGAGGTAAGCATGAGCCAGAACGATGCCCTTTATACCATCCGCAGCCTGTTTGTGACCGCCCTGATTGCTATCGGTGGCACGGTACTGGTGCTTGAACTCAGCGGCGGCATCAAGCATTCAGACAACAAGGATCATATTCCGGTTGGCGACTTTCAGGCGATCCACATCACCGAAGGTGAAACCTTCCGTATGTCGCCAAAGGCCTCCGAGCTTCACGCCGTCTGTGAAAACGGCTATCTGGCCATCGCCGCCGATGTAGACCCCTCTTTTATGGGTATTCTGGTGGATTATAAAAACCGCGGCGTGCGGTGCTATCAACCCTCGCCTAATGACCCGGCTGTGCTGCCACAGCCTGACGAACAGGCACAGCCCGACCAACAACAGGAACCCGCCAGTGACCAGTAAGACCGACCCGTTACCGGAACAGCTGACCGACCGGCTTTTTGCAGCCGAGCGCCAGCCTGAAGATTTTCGCTTCGATGCAGCCGTCGCGCGCGTATTCCCGGATATGATTCGTCGATCTGTTCCCGGCTACACCACGATCATTCCGATGATTGAAGTTATTACCGAACAATACGCTCAGCCGGACTCCAACTGCTACGACCTGGGCTGTTCACTGGGTGCTTCCACCCTGGCCATGCGCCACGGTATTGCCTTTGACAGCTGCTCGCTTGTGGGCGTTGATAATTCCTCCGCAATGATCGAACGCTGTGAACATTACATCGCTCTGGACGACCACGCCCAGCCAGTTAGCCTCCGTTGCGAGACGATTCAGGAAACAGAGCTTACGAACGCCTCCGTCACTACCCTGAACTTCACGTTGCAGTTTGTTCCGCAGGAGCAGCGAGGCAGCCTTCTGGTCAAAATTGCTGACGCGACCCGGCCCGGAGGCGTGCTGATCCTTTCGGAGAAAATCCGCTTCGATTCAGAAGATGAGCAGGCCATTCAAACGCGCCTCCACCACGAGTTCAAGCGGGCCAATGGCTATTCAGATCTGGAAATAAGCCAGAAACGCAGCGCCATCGAACAGGTACTGATTCCCGAAACACTGGAGGCCCATATAGCGCGCCTGAAAGAGGCGGGGTTTGACCGTGTGCTGGTGTGGTATCAGTGCTTCAACTTCGTATCCATGCTGGCTATCAAGGCCGGCTGAACCCTATACGCAGAGCAAGCAGACCATGTCGCACTTTGACTGGAGAACCTGTTTCGGCCAACTTCTGGCAGAACTGGACAACACTGGCCACATCATTTGGGCAGATCAAATCAAAAGGCAGCTGACCCACCGCTTTGACGACAACCCTCACGGCGACCTGGGTCGCTGGCAGTCGGCCCTGAACAGCCTTCCGGATATTATCGAAACAACATCCGAGCTGAACACCTCTGCAATCACCCTCGGCTCATCAACCACCCTGAGCGAGCAACAACAGCAAACACTTGAAAGCGGTCTGAGGGGCCTGATGCCTTGGCGCAAAGGGCCCTTTGATTTCTTCGGCATTCACATTGATACGGAATGGCGCTCCGACTGGAAGTGGGACCGGGTGTCACCTTACCTCTCAGACCTGACCGGACGGCGCATTCTGGACGTGGGGTGTGGCTCGGGTTACCACTGCTGGCGCATGCTGGGCGACGGGGCAAAGCGCGTGATCGGTATCGATCCCGGGCTACTGTTCATGTTCCAGTTTCTCAGCGTAAAACGCTACATGGGTGAGGCTCCTGTCGATCTGCTCCCCATCCGCATGGAAGACGTGCCTGAGATGCTTGAAACCTTTGATACCACTTTTTCCATGGGTGTTCTTTATCATCGCCGATCCCCTCTTGATCACCTTTTGGAACTTAAAGGCACTTTGCGCAGAGGCGGTGAACTGGTGCTTGAAACCCTGATAGTTGATGGCCCGGAAGGCCACAGCCTGATGCCAGAGGACCGCTACGGGCAAATGCGCAACGTGTGGTTTCTGCCAAGTTGTGACACATTGCTGAGGTGGCTGGACCGCACCGGCTTTCGCAACGCCCGCGTTGTGGATGTGTCACAGACCAGCACCGACGAACAGCGCAGCACAGACTGGATGCGTTTCAATTCCCTGCAGGACTTTCTGGACCCGAACAACCCTGGAAAAACCATCGAAGGCTACCCGGGGCCGAAGCGCGCTACCGTTATTGCCGAGAAACCCTGAACACAAAAAACCCGCCTTGCCGGTCAAGGCGAAGCGGGTTTCTGAATCCGTTGACGTTTAACTGTCAAATGGGTGGCGCAGGATAATCGTTTCAACACGGTCAGGGCCCGTGGAAATGATATCGATCGGCGCCTCAATCTGCTTTTCCAGAAACTGGATATAAGCTCTGGCGTTTTCCGGCAACTGCGCCAGTGTCGTCAACCCGAATGTGCTTTCGCTCCAGCCCGGTAACTCAGCGTATATCGGTTCGATGTTCTTGTAGCTGTCGCAACCGATTGGTGGCCGGGTAATTTCGCCATTCGGCGTTTTATAACCGATACAGACCTTGACAGTTTCCAGCCCGTCAAGAACATCCAGCTTCGTCAGGCAGATACCAGACACGCTGTTGATCTGAATAGCGTGGCGCAGGGCGACCGCATCGAACCAACCGCAGCGGCGGGAACGACCTGTCGTGGTGCCCACCTCGTTGCCTTTCACGGCCAGATGCTCGCCCATTTCATCGAACAGCTCCGTGGGGAAAGGGCCAGCCCCAACCCGGGTGGTGTAGGCCTTGGTAATGCCCAGCACGTAATCCAGGTACAAGGGGCCAAAACCGGAACCTGTGGCGGTACCACCCGCCGTGGTATTGGACGACGTTACGAACGGATAGGTTCCCAGGTCAATGTCGAGCAAAGATCCTTGGGCGCCTTCGAACATGATGTCCTGTCCGCGCTTGCGGTAGTCGTGTAGCAAATCGGTGACGTCGGCTGCCATGGGCAGAATTTCTTCGCCCATCTGTTTCAGCTCTTCAAGAGCCGCATCGATATCTTCAGCTTCTTCCTTGAAGTACTCCGTCAGAACAAAGTTGTGATACGACATGATTTCACGCAGCTTCATCTCGAAATCCGCCGGGTTATGAAGATCGCCAAGACGAACGCCACGGCGGGAAACCTTGTCTTCATAAGCCGGCCCAATGCCCCGGCCGGTGGTGCCAATTTTGTCATTGCCTTTGGCGCGTTCGCGGGCCTGGTCAATGCGCACGTGGGTGCGCAAGATGATCGGACACGCAAGGCTGATACGCAGCCGGTCACGAACCGCCACACCGGACGCTTCAAGTTCGCGGACTTCTTTCATGAGAGCTTCCGGCGAAACAACAACGCCGTTGCCAATCAGGCACTGAACGTCCTGCCGCAGGATACCGGAGGGAATCAGGTGCAGAGCCGTTTTCTTGCCTTCGATGACCAACGTATGGCCTGCGTTATGGCCGCCCTGAAAACGGACCACCGCTGCGACTTTTTCGGTCAACAGATCGACGATTTTACCCTTGCCTTCATCACCCCATTGGGTGCCCAGCACAACAACGTTTTTACCCATGATTTTCTCTCAATGCGCACACGATGAGGCGTGCGTCTTGCAAATTTGGTAAATGTACCTGTATGAGTTCACGGCAGCTCACGAGCGTCAACCCAGCGTCTGTACCACCCAACGATCACCCTGTTTTACCAGTTCCCGATCACACCCTCGGGTTGCGGGATCAACTCCGTTGTCTTCCGGTAGCGCCCGGACAACGGTCTCCGTTATTCTCAGTTTTGAGATCATCTTTTCCAGCACTGCATCGTTCTGTGCAGGTGCCCAGACAGCGCAGCTGCGATTGAGCGACCGCTTGCCAAGGGCTACGAGTGCCCGTATGTCCAGGCTGAACCCTGTGGCAGGACGTGCCCGTCCGAAATCACTGCCAATGGCGTCGTAACGGCCGCCTTTGGCAACGGCGTCACCGTGGCCCGGCACGTAAGCGGCAAACACCAGACCGGTGTGATAGTTGTAACCGCGCAACTCGCAGAAATCGAAACCGAAACTGACTTCCGGGAAGTCTCTTTCCAGCATCTGTGCGACCCGGCCTAATTGATCGAGCGCCGCACTCAGGCTTTCGGACGCGCCGCTCAGTATTCGACGTGCTTCTGCCAGAGCCTCCGGGCCACCGCTTACACGGGCAAGCTCGCGGAGACGCGCACCCGCTGAACCGGCAGGGCAATCCCCCAGCAACTGGTCCAGCTCAGGTACCGATTTGCGCGCCATGGCGTCAAAGATTGCCGCACTGGTGTCACGATCAAATTGCGCTTCGCCAATCAGACTTTCATAAATGGAAACGTGGGCCAGATCCAGATGAATACTCGGCAGGCCAGCAACGCGAAGGGCCTCCAGCATCAGGCTGATGATTTCCATGTCTGCAGATTCAGACGCGCTACCGAACAGTTCACAGCCCGCCTGAATGGGCGTGCGCCCGGTCAGCATGTGCTTGGGGCGGGTATGAAGCACGTGTCCCGCATAGCACAAGCGTGTGATCCCCTCCTGTCCCAAGGTGTGGGCATCAATGCGCGCAGCTTGGGGCGTCATATCGGCTCGAACACCCATCATGCGCCCGGTCAGCTGATCCGTCAGCTTGAAGGTTTGCAGTTCCAGGTTGTGCCCGGTGCCGGTAAACAGGGATTCGAGGTATTCGATAAGCGGTGGGATAACCAGTTGGTAGCCCCAGCGTTGGCAGGTATCCATTACATCCCGGCGCAGGGATTCTATCTGTCCGGCCAGTGGCGGCAAGATATCCTCCACCCCGTCCGGCAGTAACCAGCGATCAGATACTGTCATGAGATTCCGTTGTCCATCCCGCACACTTCTGCTTGTTACGCAGAAAAATACGCAGGTTCTTTAGGGTGACATTCGGGTAGAAGAACCCGAACCAAAACTCAGCAAATTTTACACTGTTGGCGGACACAAAAAAACCGGAATACCAGGGCATTCCGGTTTTTCAGCAAACGGTGCGCGTTTTAGCTTCCGCCCTTTGAATCCTTCAGGAATTTCATGAATTCGCTGTTGGCGTCAATAACCATCATGTCGTCTTTGCCAGAGAAAGTGTTCCGATATGCCTGAAGACTACGGTAGAAGCTGTAGAAGTCAGCGTTGGAGCCATAGGCGTCTGCGTATATCTGGGCCGCTTCACCATCACCTTCACCCCGAGTTGTTTCCGAGGCAGAGAATGCTTCTGCCAGGGTAACGGTTTTCTGGCGATCCGCATCGGCGCGAATACCCTCAGCCAGCTCCTTGCCGCGGGAACGGAATTCCTGGGCAAGTTTCTCACGCTCAGCCGCCATCCGGCGATAAACGTTTTCACTCACCTGTCCGGGAAATTCTATAGCCTTAAGTCGGATATCCCTGACTTCGATACCAAACTCTTTTACAGAGGTTTCATTTACCCGGTCACGCAGAGTTTGCATAAGCTGGTCACGCTGACCTGAGACCACCTCGTGCATGGTGCGAACACCGAACTCATCCCGCAGTCCGTTATCCACCCGTGACAACAACAGTGACTGGGCACGCAATTCATCCCCGCCGGTGGCGCGATAGAACTGATCCACGTCACGAATTTTCCAGACAATATAGGAATCCACATCCAGCGGTTTCTTTTCAACCGTCAGGTACTGCCGCGAAGGCAAATCCATGGTCAGTACGCGGACATCGAACTGCCGAACCTGATCGATCACCGGCACCTTGAAATGAATGCCCGCCTGGATATCAGTTTCAACCAACTCACCGAACCTGAGCATGACCCCACGATGAGTTTCCGGAATGATAAAAACGCTCGACATTACCAGCAGGACGACGATCAGGGCGCCTGCAAGGCCCACTACACCTTTAGGTCCCATGATTATCTGCTCCTCCGTGCATTAGTGTCTTGTCTGGTCCGCAATTTCTGAACAACCTGATCGGTCAGGTCTTCAATATCCGCCTGGCTTCCACCACTTCCTGAAGACTGATTGCCTCCCCGTGATGATGAACCCTGGGTGAGACGATCCAGAGGCAGATACATCATGTTGCCACTGCTTTCAGTATCCACAAGAATCTTGCTGCTGTTTGAAAGCACAGTTTCCAGAGTCTGCAAGTACATACGCTCGCGAGTGACCACGGGCGCCGTCTGATAGACAGCCAGTAACTCGAGGAAACGGGCTGTTTCACCGCGGGCGCGCTCAACAACCTCTTGCTTGTAAGCGCTTGCTTCTTCGATCATGCGCTGCGCTTGGCCGCGAGCTTCAGGAACCACCTTGTTTCGGTAGGTTTCTGCCTCTTCCTTAACGCGTTGCTCATCTTCACGAGCGCGCTGGACTTCCCGGAACGCATCTTGCACCGCTGCGGGTGGCTGAGTACTTTCAACGTTAACACGGACGATCTCAAGACCGGTTCCGTATTCTTTCAAAAAGCCCTGGAGGCGCTGTTCAACACGAACGGCGAGTTCTGCACGACCTTCTGTCAGCACATCATCGAGAGACGAACTGCCAACCTCGTGGCGCAGTGCGCTGTCTGTGGCGAACGCGAGAGCCTGGTTAGAGTCACGCACGTTCAAGACGTAAGCACGCGCATCACCAACCCGGTACTGAACCTGCAGATCGATCGTTACCAGGTTTTCATCCTGGGTCAGCATCTGCCCGCTCGACTTGGCGGTTCTTACGCTGGTGACTCGCACCATGGTGACGTCGTCAATCAGAGGCACTTTGAATCTCAGGCCGGGGCTTTCAGTTTTGGCATATTCACCAAATCTGAGCACCACAGAGCGCTCTTGCTCGTTGACGGTGTAGAATGATTGAAATATCACGTAACCCAGCACGAGAATGGCTGCCAGTGCGAGAATAGCGCCGAACCCGCCGCCACCCCCGGAACTTTTACCGCCCTCGTTGTTACCAGAGTCTCCGGACTTTTTACCCTTACCGCCCAGCATCTTACTAAGCTTGTCCAGGCCTTTTTTCAGCGCCTCGTCAAGGTCTGGTGGTCCCTGATCATTGCCGCGACGACCGCCACCCGTTCCCCAGGGATCGTTGTCTTTGTCGTTGCGGTTTCCACCCGGTTCATTCCAGGCCATAGTGCTCTCCGTTACTAACGTGTCGATGGCTGCAGATACTAGGGACTTATCATCGCCCCGGCAATAGCCACTAAGGTTTCAGGCACGCCCAACGTCCAGACGTACCGATTCTTCACTGATGCCCGCACGGCTCAGAAGCTGCAGCCAGTCCCGATGTTGTAATCGGGTTTCGAGCACCATGTCTCCGGATTCCCGGTGTTCTTCGCTGAGTACTGATCCCGCCTCGTGCATGAGCGCCCGAAGCTTGCCATCAGCAGGCCCGAGCAAAACGAAGTAGTGTACAACATCTTCAGCCAAACGCTCGACGATCGCATCGTACAAGCCGTCCAGACCTTCACCGGAAACCGCAGACACCCAGGCCCGCACAGGCACACCCTCTTCATTGCGCTCTATCCGGGGAGTGAAATTGTCCAGCAAATCGATTTTATTGAATACCTGAAGCACAGGTATTTCGTCGGCGCCGATTTCCGCCAGCACCTCTTCAACTTGTTCTATATTTTCATCACGGCGGCTATCGTGACTGTCCACGATGTGAAGCAGAATGGTCGCTTCCGTTGTTTCTTCCAGGGTAGCCCGAAATGCCTCAACCAGTTTATGGGGCAGATGCCGGATAAAGCCCACGGTATCCGCCATTACGACCGGCCCTATGTCCGGAAGTTCCAGGCGTCGGATGGTTGGGTCCAATGTTGCGAACAACTTGTCGGCCGCGTATACGGAAGACGTGGTAATCCGGTTGAACAAGGTAGATTTGCCAGCGTTGGTATAACCAACCAGAGATACCGTCGGAATGTCTGCACGCTTGCGCGCGCGACGACCCTGATTACGCTGCCTGCGAACCTTCTCAAGACGCTTGTGGATCGACTTGATGCGCTCACGCAGCAATCTGCGGTCGGTTTCCAGTTGGGTTTCACCGGGGCCACGCAGGCCGATGCCGCCTTTCTGACGCTCAAGGTGTGTCCAGCCGCGTACAAGGCGCGTTGACATGAAATCAAGCTGAGCCAGCTCTACCTGTAGCTTGCCTTCGTGGGTGCGAGCTCGCTGCGCAAAAATATCCAGAATAACGCCGGTTCGATCCAGAACACGGCATTTTAACTCACGCTCAATGTTTCGTTCCTGGCTGGGGCTAAGCGCGTGGTTGAACAGAATGACATCGGCTTCGTGTGCGGTCATCGCATCACGAATTTCCTCCAGCTTGCCTTCGCCCACGAACAATCTCGGGCTGGGCTGCTTGCGGGATCCGGTTACAACTCCAACCGCCTCAACACCGGCAGACGCAACAAGTTCCCGAAATTCCTCGGGATCTTCAGAGCCTTCATGAGACGTAAAATCGATATGGACGAGGATCGCTCGTTCACCTACATCCGGGCGCTCAAACAATGGGCATCAACTCCGAAACAGTCTGGCTGTTAACCTCAGAAAAACAAACACCCGCGGCCGTCAAAACCCAAAGGCTCGTCGGGAACGCGGGTGGCAAAAACCGGTAACCCCGGGTCAATTCAGTCTTCAGATTCATCCTCTTCTGCCGGATTTTGCTGCGGAATGCGAACATTCCTGGCAGGCACAACCGTGGAAATTGCGTGCTTGTAGACCATTTGGCTGACGGTGTTTTTCAACAAAATAACGAATTGGTCAAAAGACTCTACCTGGCCCTGCAATTTGATGCCGTTAACCAAAAAGATGGAAACCGGAATGCGTTCCTTGCGTAAGGCATTGAGGTAAGGGTCTTGTAACGAGTGCCCTTTTGACATGTTTATTCTCCTGTTTTTTAGTAAATGCAAATCGTCATTATTCGAAACTAAATGTGGCGTGAAGTCTGACTTTTTTCAAGGCTGCCTCAACGATAAACGGGCCTTCGCTGTCGAACCAGTTCAAATCAGACCACTTGCGAAGCCACGTTAACTGCCGCTTGGCAAGCTGTCGGGTGGCCGCGACGCCGTTGCTTACAAATACGTCATAATCGTCGGAATTGACCAGATAACTCCAAGCCTGACGATAACCAACGCAACGCATCGAAGGGAGGTCCGGGTCAAGATCGCCCCGGCCCATCAGTGCGCGAACTTCTTCCAGAAATCCCGCTTCCAACATACTTGCGAAACGCTGGTGTATTCGGTCGTGAAGCACTTGCCTCTGCGGAGGTGCAAGCGCGAGTTGCGTTATAGTATACGGAAGCGACGAAGTTCCGTCTGCCTGCCATTGCGTAAAATAAGTGTAATCCTCAACATTCTGACAACCGGCCTCTTGCTGCGGCGACTGGGGGGCGTCTGACTTCCAGAACGCCGAGATCGGCCGCCCCGTCAGGCGAACGACTTCCAGGGCTCTCAACAGGCGCTGGTGATTGTTCGGGTGGATTATCTTTGCCGCAATCGGATCAACGGCCCGCAACTCTTCGTAAAGTGCCGGCG
>LAZR01002747.1_pt1 | contig 9984 bp, 8 predicted proteins | sample 329461 | NCBI WGS metagenome assembly LAZR01 (sample SAMN03002196, study PRJNA259156) | marine sediment metagenome | biome: sea floor; feature: Hydrothermal impacted sediments; material: marine sediment; isolation source: Loki non-amplified sample from Loki's castle hydrothermal vent sediment ...
ACAAGTGAGGTAGGCATGCCGAGTGTGAGTAGGAAGCAAGCAGTGGCCATGCGGATCGCGGCCGCCGGGAAGTCCAATCTCGGAATTCCTCAAAAGGTCGGCCGTGAATTTGTGAAAGCTGACAAGGGCCGCAAGTTCGTGCGACGCAAAAAGCGCGCACGCCACCATGTAAAACGGAGGTCAACCTGATGGCCGAGCAATCGCTTGACACCCCTCCTGCCGAGCCCGCCGCGGCACCTGCCGTGCCGGCGCCCGCGGAGGGAGCAGCCGCCGCTGAGGCGCCGGCCGCACCAACGGGCACGAGCGATGCCATTGCCGCAGCGCGTGAGCGGATTGCTGAGGGCAAACCAGTCGTAGAAGGGGCGGAGCCGCCCGCTGGTGAAGGGGATCCGCCTCCTGTCAAAGAAGGAGAAGCACCGCCTCCTGGCGAGGGAGAGGCACCGCCTGCCGGTGAGGGAGAAGCACCTCCTGCCAAAGGAGAAGATCCGCCACCGGAACCAACAGCCGAAGAGGCTGCTGCTGCGGCTGCGGCTGCGGAACCACAGCCCGAAGCCTTTGTCGTGACGCTCCCGGGCCTCGAGGAACGTGGCGAGGAACCCATCGAACTCGAGACGTCCGACAAGGAGATGTTCGAGCGGATCAACCGGCTCAAGAACGGCTATCAGACCGGCCAGCAGATCAAGGCTGGGCACGAGGAAAACGCGCGCAAGGCCGCGGATCTCAGCGAAGTTGAGGATGCGATCGCGATCGACCCGACGGGATTCGTCCTCGAACATATCCCTGAGCAGTTACGGTCTGAGATCGCGATGCAGTTGCTCTTCGAACCGAGCGTACTCAGCCAAATCAAAGAACAACTCGGCGCCGGAGACAACCCAACCTCCCTGGCCGAGATCATAGAGAGCCCCGATGCGTTGCGGATTACCCAGGCCGAGTTGAAGGCGGACCGGTTGGAGCTTCGCGACAAACTCAGGGTCCACAACGAGGACCAGAAGGCGATGCGTGCCAACGGAGAGGCCATCGCCGCCGAGATACAGAATCTCATTCCCGAGGAGATCACCGGATCGAAGCGCAGTCTGCTCTTCGGTGATGCCATACGGGATGTGAAGGACCGCTGCGATCGACTCAAGTTGAGGAAGCTGGACCCCCGAGACGTGAAGTTGATCGTTGCAGATCGGTTCCGCGACCAGGGCATCGACTTTGCCAAGCCGCGGACAAAAGGCGAAGGAAGTTCGTCAGCCCGAGCAGCGCCAGCGCCAGGGCAACCTGCCGCTGCCACCGCCGGAGGTGAGCGCACCGGACCCGAACTCGTGCAGGCTAGAGCTGTCAAGCGTGCCGCCGCCGCTTCCGCCCCAGCAGGAGCCGGAGCGCCAGCCGCACAGCCCAGGCCCGAGCTGCCACCTACCACTGAGGAGCGGATCAAGCTGGCACGGAAGGTAGGACTCCGCCAGCTGCTGGGACGCTCCTAAACGGCTGGACGAAAGGAGCACCTCATGAAGCTGACTAGAGGCTTCAGGATCGGACTCGTCGCTCTGGCGGTGTTGGCGGTTGGCCTGCTGTTGCCGACCGTAGGGGTGTGGGCTCTGCCGATAGCTATCGGCGCGTCAGAGACCACGACCACCGCTCTGATCGACGAAGCGATGAAGGTCATCTTCGCGAAATCACTCCATAACGACATCGTAGCAGACTCGGAGTTGATGGATGCTTTCAAGACGGAGATGAACATCAAGACCGAGGAAACCACGGGTGGACGATATGTCGAACAGGGCCACTTCTGGACCCTGCCGGCAGGCGCTGGATGGCGGTTGGATGATGAATACATCCCCGAAGCCGTGTCGGCGACGTTCAAGAACTCGCGGATCTACCTCAAGAAGTTCCTTCTCACGCTGCAAATGTCTGGCGACACCATGCGGAGAGTGCGAACGGACGAGGGAGCTTTCCTCGACTACATGGACCGGGCCAGGCCCGCGCTCGTCGAGCGTGCGAACCAGGAACTCGACTCGGCGTATATCGGGTTCGGCTCTGGCATCAAGGCGCGTGTCGCAACCGGTGGGGTGACCGACAACGGCGACGGGACCATGACGTTCGGAGTAGTTGACCATTCCGGCGTGAGTGGTTTCTCGGATGCGTGGCTGCAGTTCCTTGAAGGGGAACGTGTCGTGTTCTCCGATACGGCAGGCTTCACCGCCCTCCGTTTCCCAACGACTCAGTCAGCCAAGGTCACCGACCTCGACGAGGACGCCGCGACGGTTACGGTGTCAGCCGCAGCGGGACTCATTGCGGTTGTGGCGGCAGGTGATTACATCGCCACCGGTGATGAGGCGGGGCACTCCGGTCAGAGTAGCGGGACCGACCGGGCGCTGTCTGGTATCATGGCCGGTATCGACGACGGCAACATCCTCCAGACGTACAACAACATTGACCGACTGGCGACAGGGAATCGTCTCTGGCGGTCGATCGTCATCGACGCGACCACGAATTTCGAGGGCGTGTTGAGTGAGGAGTGCCTGAACTTCGCGTGCCGGACGACACTCATTCGGGGTAACGGGAAGCCCGACATGCTCATCATGAGCCACTCGGCCCGGGATAGCTACTGGAAATCGATCAAAGGCGATCGGTTCTTCATCGACCCGGGCGGCAACTACACCGGCGGGAAAGGCAAGCTCCAGATCGTATTGGGAGACAGGGTCTATCCGTTGCGGGTAGCTCGCAAACTGCCGCCTGAAGTGTGTTTCGGCGTGCAGAAGGATCGGTTCGCACGCCTGACTCTGGGCGAACTCACATGGGAAGAGGAAACTGGCTCCATGTGGAACCGGGTGACTGACAGCACGGGCCGGAAGGACTCGTACTACAGCGTAGCGCACATGTACGAGCAGCTTTATAACGCCGCCCCGAGAAAATCATTCAGGATCGACGGATTGATCCCTGTGATCTGATCGTATTGGGTTGCTGGCTGGCTTCGGCCGGCCAGCATCCACTTGGGTCTAGCCGGGTGACCGGCTGACCCTCTACGCCTAAGCCTGCGGGATAGCAGACCCGCGAGGGAGACTGAGAAATGGCAATCAGAGATGCAAAGATGGATCGGGGCTCCAAGGGCGTCCGACACGAGTTTTTCCCGCCGATGCCCGATGGCCCGATCACGCCGGTGGTGTTGAGCATCAACGGCACGGCTGAGCAGTTCGATGTTGCCGCGTTCCTGTACGTGCTCGATAACGAGATCCTCTACCACGCTGCGAGCACGGGCCACACGTTGTCCGCTATCCATGCGACGGGTATCGGCGCCTGGTTGGGTTGTGCGGTGTTCGTCGACCGTCAGGGCACCATCTCCACTCTTGGCAACCCGGATACGGGCGACCAAGACCACGCGAGCGAAGCAGCGGCCTTCACGTCCCTGGACGCGATGATCGATGCTCCGCCAACCGGGAAGGCTGCGATCGGGACGATCACCCTCTTGACCAACGCGGCGGACTGGGACGGCAACACGGACGCATTTGACGAGGCGGACTTGGTGGCGGCCAACCTGCTTGGTTTCTTCGGCGATCGCCGGCTCGGGGCCTACAAGCCCGGCTGGCCCTACCAGGTGACGGCGTTGCGGACCGACTGCAAGAAGATGAGCGGCGTCAAGCATCTGGAAGTGCTGGCGCCGGACGCCGGATACACGGGCATCCTTACCCAGTGTCGGATCGAGCCTGACATACGGACCGTCGCCGCCGTTCCGGTCAAGCTGCGGTTTGGGGAGTTCGACTACGCCATCGCCGGCGTTGTCTACCACAAGAACGCGAGCAAGTTGGTCGCATTCACAGCCGCCCATGTCGTGAGCTTGGACAAGTGGGGTGCGGTCCTGTTCCAGATCAATGCGGCTGGGACGATCTCCACGAAGGTGGTGGCGACCCCCCAGGCGTACGCGAACGAGGCTGCTGCCCGGGCTGCGCTACCCTCGCCCGACGCGAGCAATGTGGCGATTGCCACACTCATCGTCGAAGCCGACGCGGGTACCTGGACGGCCAACACCGACGACATCAAGACGGCTGGAGACCTCGAGGCGTTCGATCTGTTGCCGGTGACGCACGACCGGCTCCTCTCGGCTCCGGGTCTGGTGATCGATCCCGCCGAGGCAGAGGATTTCAGGATCGGGACGTTTACCTACGTCATCGACGGGGTGAAATACTCGAAAACCACCGCGGACGGCAACGACTTCACCGCAGCTCACGTCTGTGCGCTGGACAAGTGGCTGGCGATTTTGGTGGAGATCAATGCGGCGGGAACGCCCGCGACAAAGGTGCCGCTCGTCAGCGGACGGTCGCAGACGGCCTCTCAGGGGTTCGACACCGCCACAGCAGCGATTGCGGCTCTGCCTCCGGTGACGCCGGGCAAGGTAGCGGTCGGCTACATCCTCATCGAGGCCGATGGCAGTACGTGGACGGCGAACACGGATGACATGACGGCGGCGGGTGACGTCGACAACGCGACGTTCGTGAACTATACGGTCCCGACCAACGAAATCTTCGCGGCCCAGACGGCTTTGTTTGCCGCTGAGACCCCGACGGACGCGACGTTGGCAACGCTGTACGACCCGCGGCGCGGGGCTGACCAGATGGTCGTCCTACTGGGTGGGACAACGGGCACCGTGAAGGCGCCCCAGGTTACGGTAGAGTATCGACCGTGGCCGCTCTCTGGCGACGTCTCGTAGGCCATGAGGTGGTGGCTGAGGCTCTTTGGTGGGTCGGACGATTCCGGCCCGCCTGAGCGCCTGATCGACATTCCGGAGACACGGGAGCCCTCTCTCGATCTCCTGCGGCGTCTGCGCGAGTTGGATTCGCGCGCAGAAGTCGTCTACGTCGGGAACGGCATGTGGTATGTCGGACGGGTCAAACCCGATGCGCCACGCCGAATCATCGCACGCCGCGAAATCCTAAACGTCAAAGAAAGCGACGGGTTCCCCGACGAGGAGCGGTGGCCGAAACTGCGCCAGGCTCTTCTAAAGGAACAGGGGTTCGGCGTTGTGGTGAGAGAGACTATCCGAGGCGAACCCGACGACATTCTCGTTGCCGAGTTCACCAAGGCGATGTTCGTCGAGCGTGGCGGTGAGATTGACAACGAAGAGAAGCGAGAAAAACGGGCACGACGCAGCCGTCAACGCGCTCGAGCACAATGGGAGAAAGACAAGGTAAAACAGGCGTACTTCAGCGGCCGCGGCAACTTCCACTTTGCGGCCAGAAGCGCCAATACTGGGAGGTAATCATGGGGGCATTTGGAAAACGAGTAATAGGCAAGGCAGCCTGGGAAGCCCAGGAGGCCGCCGTCAAAACCGCGCGCGATCGCGGAGTGGGTTTCGGCAGCCGCGTCACCGGAGCACCCACGGCAGTTGAGGAAGCACCCGGACGAGGCCGCCGTCGTCGAGGATGCAACACCGTCCAAGGAAGCGGAAGACAAACCCAAAGCGGTAGCACAGCTCTCGCTGAGGGAATTGGAGACCGCGCTCCAAGAGAACGACACGGTGCTGTTCTTTGACGAGATGATGGACGCGGAGCTTGCTCGCGTCGAGGGCCCGCGGAAAGGCGGCTTGCGGCTACTGCTGAAGAATGAGGAGGCGCAGGAAGAGCCTCGCGAGGCCATTGTCAAAGAACTAACAGCGGCGCTCGAAGTTTAATGCCTCCAACAGTCGCCTCGCTGGTTGCGGCCGACCTGTTCCAGTCGGCACGAGACGGTCATCCGCTCTTCGACTTTCGGCGTCATGGGGACTTGATATTGCTCCGGGCACTGAGTCGCTATCAACGGCGGCTCCTGCCCCGGATTACGCGCGTCAATACGAAGTTCCTCACCGCGGAACTCGAAACCGCATTGCCGCTCGACGACTTCGACGCTGGCATCACCCTGCCCGACTACAGTTATCCCGTGGGCGTGGAGGTGCAGACGACATCATCGGAGACGGAGATCATCACCGTAGAGCTCGTCGCCCGGGAAGCTCGGTTGCGGTATGGCGGCGCCGCGTACGTCTGGAACAACAAGCTGTACCTGACTGGGACTGCAAGCGATTGGGTGGGGTTTACGTACGTGCGGTTCTACTATGTGGCTGAGGTGGACCCGCTCACCACGTTTACCGGTGCCACAGGCACCCTGGTACTCCCCAACGCGGCCGAGCCGTGTCTGGTCGCGTACCTGTGTTCCTTTATGGCGAACCGGACACAGGCTGCCGAGGGGGTCGATCCTCCCGACAAGAAGTGGTTCCACCAGGCGTGGAAAGAGGCTGAGGAGGAACTCCTCGACGAGCTAACCATGCACACTCAGGCAGAGGTCTCGGTTATTCATGACGTGTTTTGAGCACGGGAGGAATTTCTAATGGCACGATCGCCAACCTACAATCGGTACATGGCCGCGTTTGATCCGACGAAGAGGCGTGCCGATCAGGCGCAGGACTTCTATCTCGAGGGCGCCACGAATTTCGATCCGACGGCGTCGGTGGAGCGGTACGGCCAGGCAGCCTACCGTGGATTCGAACGCAACCTGGGTCGCAAGATGGAAACGCTGAGAGGGAGTGCAGTCGGTGCCGGCCGTCTCGATACCGGTTTCCAGACAGAGGACGAGGATCGCGTCGTAACGGATCTCGGAGAGCGGTATCATGACAGCTTGGCGCGTCAGTCCCTTGGGGCCACCGCGCTCGAGCAGCGGAATCTCGAAGGTGTCGGTGCATACGGGGCGGGTCAGCAGAACTCGTATCTCGATCTCATCTCGGGCCAGCTCGATCGCGAGACGGCTGAGAAGAACGCGAAGAAGAAGCTGATCGGCGACGTGTTGGGTAGTCTCTTCGGTGCAGGGGGTAGGATCGCTGGCGGACTCGGATAGGGGGGAATAGAAATGTCCCGTTGGAGTCCTACTGTTATCGATGAAGGCTTCGACCTTGGCGGCATCATCGATCGGATCGCCCAAGGCTACAGCTCCGGCCGGCAGCAGAAGGAGGATCGTCGGCGCCGTCAGCGCGTAGAGGGCCGCGAGGACGAGGACCGCAACCTCTATCTGCGTAGCCTACGGGAGGGTGATCTCGCGCGGCCGGGTGGTCGGGATCTCGGGGAGTTTCTGGGCGACCCAGAAGCCGCACAGATGACACCGGAAACCCTGGCGCGGGTCGGGAGGGCAGACCAGCCGACCGTGCCGATCGCGTTCGAACGCCCAGCGCCTACAGAGATAACGGTCCCCGGTCAAGAAGAGCCGATCATGTTCCAGGAGCGTGCTCCGCACGTCACTGCTTCTGGTGTCGTCATGGACCCCTCTGCCGCTCGGGGCGAGCAGACGCTCAGTACTGCCTTGGACGAGCAGATGAAGCGGCGTTTCGACGAGCCAAGTGAAACCCGGATAGAACGTATTGGAGATGAGGCGGAGGCCCGCGCGCGAGGCACAGCAGCGGGAACGCCAGACAAACCACCCGAGGTTCCCGCTCCGTCTCTCGACGCAGTCATGAGAGCCGTCGGAGAACTCTATGGTACATGGGATCCAAACACCGAGGGTTACACTTATTCGTTCGGCCAGGAGCGGCTCCGCGAAATTGTTGGACGTTTAATGGGCACCGATTTCCCAACGGTCGTAGGGCCCGAGCCCGAGCCAGTCGAAGAGCCAGAGCCAGCGGAAGGCATCAGTTTTTGGGACAGTCTCCGCAACAAGTTCGTTCCCGGCCAACCCTATCCAAAGGATGCCGCTGCGCCGGCCGACACAACTGGTATGCGCACGGCTCTCGAGCCTGGGAAGCAGGCCGGTGAGGTAACTCGCTATGCCACGCCATCTCCGCCAGCCGTGAGTCCCGATCTAACGCTTGCCCAGAGACAGGAGATGGCAGCGAAGGAATGGGAGGAACTTGTCGACGCAGGCACCGAGCCGGATGAAGCTACCAGGCTCCTCCGCGAGAAGTACGGGCTCCCCGGTGGCCAATGACAACGCCAGTCCGCCCACGCCAGCGCCCAGAGAATCCGTTTGCTCTCAAGTTCACTGACGAGCCGGAGCGGACGTACCGCGAAAACAATCCATTCTATTCGCCGGTAGGACCGCCAGACTTGGAGGCTGAGGCGCCGGCTGCCATTGCCGAGCCACCTCTTCCGGTAGCGGCACCGATAACCGCCCGGCCGCCTCGCCCGGCTGTGCGTGGTCCGGAGCCTGAGCCTCCCACGGTTGCGGCCGCACGGACACCATCCCCAGCACGCTCGGCCGCCGCCGATCGCCTGCGTGGCCTCGGTGGGCCGGCCCTTCCCGAGCCGCGAGGGGATGAACCCTCTTCATTAGGCACGGCAGCGCTCCAAATGGGTCTCGCACAGTTGATGCCGGGACGCAAGCTACGGGAAAAGGCAGAGGAAAGGATCCTGGAGCGAACCAGGCCCGAGGAGATCACAAAGACGCTCTTTGCGGGTCGGCCGGCCGATCGACCCTATGAAGGAATGGACCCAGGGATGCGGGCTGCGGCAGGCATCAGCGACGTAGGCCGCCCGGAGCGGAAACCGATCACGGGTGCTGATGTCCTTGGTGCCGCTGCTGGCCTCGGAACGGCCGCGCGTGAGTACGGGTATCTCAGGCTCTTTGGCGTACCGGCGCGCGTTGGCGGTGCGGCGATCGGTCGTTTAGCCCAAGCGGAATCCAAACTGTTCCCCGCCCTGACCCGGCGTCTTGCGGAACTAGCAGGACGGTCAACCGCGGCATCCCGGACAGCTAGTGCGGTTGAAAGTGCGGCGCGCGGCGCGGGCGAGGGCGCTGTGTTTGGCGTGGCCCGGGAAACGGCGGAGGAAGGCCCGAGCCTTGAGAGCGCCGAGCGTGGGGCAGGCTATGCGTTGTTCGTCGCACCACTGGGTGGCCTGCTCGGTGCACTCACCGCTCTCCGCATCTCTCCCTCTCGTGCGATAATGGCTCCCCGCGAAGTCGCGCGGGCGGCTGAAGGTGCACGCATCCGTGCCCAAGCACGAAACCGTGGGCGGGTGACACCGGAAGAGGAAGCAGCCTTCGCTCGGCAAGTGTTGGGGGTGGAGGAGAACGCCACCGCCGATGAAATCAGCGCGGCATTCCGGCAGCGGGGATCGACCTTCCATCCGGAAGGCGAGACACCAGACGTCGAAATCTTCAAGGTGTTCTCCGAAGCCAAGAGTGTATTGCAGCAGGCGCGTGCCACCCCCAAAGCGGCGCCAGCGCGCCCCGCACGGGCACCTGAGCCGGCAGAGGCACCGGTACGTGCTCCGGAGGCCGCGGCACCTGCGTACAGCGAGAAGAATCCCTTCAAGCCGGGCATCCGCCAGCGCGTCGCCGACGTGATCGACCCCGAGCGCGCTGGTCGTATGGAGCGGTTAGAAGTCGAGCGTCGATCGGCGCAGCGTGAGGCGGAGACTGACGAGTTGACGGGTCTCGGGAATCGTCGGGCGTTCCAACGGGCACGTCAGGTATCCGAGGAGGACCCAGAGACCGAACTCGTCATCCTCGACGTCAACAACCTCAAGGCGGCCAACGATTTGGTCGGGCACGAGTTTGGCGACGAACGACTCACCCAGGCCGCCGCCGCTATCCAGCGGGCGCAGGCAGAGCTTGGCGTCCCCGAGCGTGCCTTCCGCACCGGTGGTGATGAATTCGTGGCGATCGTGCCGCGCGGTACGGGAGATGCTGTTGCTGCCCGCGCCGCAGATACGTTCGGCGAAGTGCCAGCCGGTGAGTTCCAAGTTTCACTGACGGGCACGAGCGGTGCGACCTTCGCCGACGCCGACGCCAAACTCCAGGAAGCCAAGTTGGCGCGGAAAGGCGAGGCGAGTTACCGACCCAGCCCTCCACATGGGGTTGAGCAGCAGTCTGTACCGGAAGTCCCAGAAGCCCCTGTAGGCGAGGCAGCCGGGGGTGCAGTACTCCCGAGTGGCACCGGATTGAGTAAGCCACTCAATGACATGACAGACAGGGAACTCACCGACCTCTTGGCTGTGACCAGGCGACGATACCTGGAAGTAGAAAAAATTTCTCTGGACATGGAGGAGA
>LAZR01002748.1_pt1 | contig 9983 bp, 24 predicted proteins | sample 329461 | NCBI WGS metagenome assembly LAZR01 (sample SAMN03002196, study PRJNA259156) | marine sediment metagenome | biome: sea floor; feature: Hydrothermal impacted sediments; material: marine sediment; isolation source: Loki non-amplified sample from Loki's castle hydrothermal vent sediment ...
GATGTCAGCGAAAGAGAAGAATTGTGGGATGATATTGCTCGGCTTGAAGATGCAAATACCGAACTCCAAGCCGAGAACACCGCACTCAAAAAAAGGACTGAATCTGCCGAAAGCGATTGGCAACTTGCAGAAGCCGAGAACGAGACCTTACACAAAAAGCTGCGAATACTTCGGAACGCAAAGTGCCCTAAATGTGATTTCAGATTTAAGATACAGAAATTAAGCAACGATGCAGACTAACACCATAATATGTGGAGATTGCTTAGAAGTCATGAAGGACTGGCCTGATAACTGCGTGGACTTGGTGCTGACTGACCCGCCGTATGGGATAGGTATGCACAAACAAATCGGACTCAAAAAGGGCGAAACGGGCAATAAGTGGGATAAATTTTCTACTCACAAATGGGATGATTTGCCACCAGATAAAGTATATTTTGAGCGTATGTTTAAGATAAGCAAAAATCAAATAATATGGGATGGTAACTATTTCGGGCTTCCGGCAAATAGATGTTTCTTGATTTGGGACAAGATAAATCGCTGTGATTATGCAGATTGCGAGATGGCTTGGACAAGCTTTGAAACATCGGCAAGGATATTTACATACGGGCGAGGCAATATGCAGGGCTTTAGATACCCCGAAAGAACGCATCCAACAGAAAAGCCTGAAGTATTAATGAAATGGTGCATAAAAAACCATTCCCAGCCTGTCGACCTAATCCTCGACCCCTTCTGCGGTTCAGGCACAACCTGCGTAGCAGCCAAGATGCTCGGCAGGCGTTACATCGGCATAGACATAAGCGAGAAGTACTGCGAGATAGCCCGCCAGAGGCTTGAGGCGGTCAATACGGGCGTGCCCGTGAAAGAACAGCAGAAAGGCCAAATGCCTATGTTTCCAGTAAATAAATTCTGACTTTTATCTTTACACGTACTTAGTAATGGTGGTAGAATGTGGTTATGACCGTAAATGCAGAATATTTTAACTTGAACTTAGCCCCTGCGGTGCAATCCTTTTCTGCGTTTGCGGTCAGCCAAAGGGGCTTATTTTATCTCTTGAAAGGAGAATGAAATAATGAAAGCATATTTACATAATTTAATAAGGCTTCATCACAGATTGATGGCTCATTATTTAAAGCGGCATAATTGGGTTGTGTTTTATTTAGAGCCTAAATATCGCAAATGCGACAAAGATTGTTGTTGGCTCAAGTTATATGAATCGGAGAACAAAAAGCTTCTTGGGCCAAAAGAATTGATGCAAAATGAGGCTTAAGCCATATACAGAAAGAGGTTTATCTCGTGTGCCTTGTCTAAGATGTGGGAAGCCCTCTGCACAGCAATGGCAGATATGTTCATTGAAAAATAAGTGGGCGGGGATATGTAGCAAATGTGATATTGAGTTAAACAAAGTTGTTCTTAGATTTATGCGGATAAAAAACTGGCGTGATATTATGCACGACTACAAGCCCCCCAAATAAACCGGCATAAGCCGTAAACTAAAGTGAAAAGGAGTTGAAGATGCCATGTATAATATGCAGTTATTGTCAATATGTCGGACAACAAAAACCAGAAGCAGAATATCTTGATTACGATGAAATGATTATGGATGTGTTGGCTCACGAAAACATCTGTGCAGAAAGGCCAAGCGTAGAATTTATTGAATTGACAGATAAACAGAAATTCGGAGGGTAATAAAATGTATTACTGTACAGATTGTGAACATTCTTTTGAAGAACTGAAAAAAGTGTGTGTACACGGCCAAGAGGAATGTGTTGTCTGCGTAGAGCAATTTGGCGTTTGTCCTTATTGTGGTTCAGAGAATACCCATTTTCAACAAGAAGACTGAATGAGAACTAAATACAGCCAAGACTTCGAGATGTTCTGGAAGAAGTGGCCAGGTCGCTGGAGAGACGGCAATAACCCTAAGAAGGTAGGAAAGGCCGAAACTTATGTGTTATGGCTCACAATGGACGCTGAGGACCGTCAGGACGCTATCAGTGTGGTAGTATCTGGCAAAGTAAAGAACGCAGGCACGCAATATCTTCCGGATGCCCTGCGGTGGCTTAGGCGTAGGCTGTGGGAAGATTTTATTTGAAGGGTAAGGAGTGAAAGTATGGAAAAAGCTATAAATGACGAAATGTCGGAAAAAGAACAGAGCTTCGAATCAATAAGGCTAATGGAGCTTGAGTTGATAAACAAAAAGGCGCTATGGCTGAAGAAATACGGCTGGGATCAAAGCTGTGATTTCATAGATTCATCCTGGCGTTGGTGTAAAGAAATAAATGGCAAAAAGATGATGTGCGATAGGGATGAAGCGATAAATATTGAATATAATTATTTGAGCGAACAATAATAGCCCCACATGCCAGCCAGCGCGAAAGAGAGGTATATATGAGTGAAATAATATGTGAATGTGAATGCCCATCTTGCGGAGAAATGATGCAATTTGAGGCGATAGGAGAAAATCTGTGTAGTTGCGGTGAGATGATTGGCGAGTTGACTGTAGAATGGAAAAAGGCGGATTAAGCCCCAGCGATAAGCAGAAAGGAGTTGAAGTATGAAAATCAGGCTTCTTAGATATATAGGGAGTTTAGCTATTGTCATTGGTGTCTACAACGAAGCAGGATTTTTCACAGGCTTATTTGCATTGCTAACATTAATATCGATAGAAATTATCACGGAACACTTAAAGATAATCAATAAGGTTTTGATGGATTTATAACCATGAGTATCAAAAAGCCATATATCCAGATTCACAAAACAGACATAAATTACTGCTATTGGAAGTTGATGTCAGGCAATGGTGTGAAGATAGCTCACTCACAGAAAGTTTGGTACGATATGAAGCCCTGCCGTGCATCAGCCCATAGAGCGGCAGTAACCCTCAGCCTTGAAGTAAGGAATGAAAAATGACCGTAGATATTAAAAAAGTACTGGCGATGCCAAAATGGGAACAGGCGGAATTCTTGTTCCAGCACACAAACCAAAAGCCTTACGAGGAACGTCGAAAAGGCCACTGGCACGCCCTTGCCGATGCAATAGATTCGCATGACGCGGGCAGTACAACAGCAGACCATTTATTAGATATGGCAATGTCACTTCTTGCCTTCCGCCTGCGGGACGAGGCAAAAAGCTCAGAAACAAGTTGGGAGTTGGCTCAAGATTATGTTTATCGGGCAGTTCATCCCTCGACAACTTATTTAGATGACCGGACGCGGTTGAGGTGGTTTGTGAATGAAACCTATCCGATACACTGGACACTGACAGCGATGAAAGCAAAGGAGAACGAAGATGGCGAGTAAAGAAAGAGGTTTAATCTGTACTGGCGAGAGCGTACGAGCCTTTCTCGCAGACCGAAAATCTCAAACCAGGAGGGTTGCTAAGTTGCCTAAAGAATGGCACACTGGGGTCGGGGCTTTTAAGAATAATCCACATGGAGACGAAGTATTTGTAATTCACGGCGATTGTGGGACTAAAACTATGTATTGCCCCTATGGTCGAGTCGGAGACAAGCTATATGTCAAGGAAACTTTTCAAATAGAACAATATACATTTAGAAGAAATTGCGTTGGTGGTAAATATCTTACTGATAACAAAGAATTCTGGACGGAAGTAACTCAACGAGAGTACAACTTGATTATGAAACGTAAATTCCCACTAAGAGTAACTTCTGGCCGATTCATGTATAAATCTCTTGCCCGTATCTGGCGTGAGATAGCAGGGGTAAGATTAGAAAGGGTGCAGGATATAACGCCGGAAAACTGTGAGAAAGAAGGGTTGAAATTAACTACAAACCCAAATCTCTTACAAGGAAAATATAGGCGTATATTAGAGGATTTTAAGAATTTGTGGGACTCCATAAACGCCAAGCGTGGCTATCCTTGGTCGGATGAGGAATTACCTGAAGGAATGAAAACGGGACACGGGCGGATACTTTATGGCAATCCGTGGGTGTGGGTATTAGAGTTGAGAAAGGTAAATGATGCTGAAAAAACAAAAGGGTAATATGTACGAATTTGTGACTCACATGTGGTCACCGATTCGTGGTAAATGTTCTCACGATTGTTCGTATTGCTACATGAAACAGTGGGGGGAACAGCCACCGCTTCACATTGACGAGAAAGGCTTGATGACTGATTTGGGACAGGGTAATTTTATTTTTGTATGCCACACGTGCGATTTGTTTGCAAAGGATGTGCCTGGTGAATGGATAATCAAAGTGCTTGAAATGCTGCGTATATATCAGACAAATCGTTATTTGCTCCAGAGCAAAAACCCAAGTAGGTTTATGGATTTTCGCGGTCTACTTCCTAATAAGGTTCTTTTGGGTACTACCATCGAAACCAACAGGGATATTGTCGAATCCAAAGCGCCAAGTGTTGCGCAAAGAGCGCACGCTTTGAATACATTATCTGTCCTTGGATACTCTACAATGGTAACGATAGAACCCATCTTTGATTTTGATTTAGACGAATTGCTTGACCTTATTGTATACGCCAACCCCGAATGGGTGAATATTGGGGCCGATAGCAAGGGCCACGGCCTACCGGAGCCATCAGCAGAGAAAATACATACACTGACAGACCATCTCGGAAAATATACTAAAGTAAAGCTGAAAAGAAACCTGAAAAGGATTTGTGCAGACCTTCAACTTCAGCAGAAAGGCGGAACCCATGAAGAATGAAAAAGCGATAGAGTATGTTAAAGAGGCAATTCGCATAGAAACAAAAATCTGGAATGAACCTCTTTGTGATAAATGCAATGTGCGAAATTGTACACCTCAAGATTGCAAAACATTTCAGCAATTCAATGCTCTTGGGGAATATCTTAGATTAGCCCTGCGACTGCTCGCAGAGCCGGAGAAGCCGAAATGCAAAGTCTGCAAAGACACAAAGAAAGTGCAAATAGGCTGGGTAGGCCAAGAAATAGATGTACCTTGCCAAGACTGCAAGCCGAAAGAGGCGAAATGTGATAATTGCGACAAGCCTGTGGACACGGAATTAGAAGGCATTGTAACTGAAAGCGGAGAATTATTGTGCATGAATTACCAAGACGAACAATCTGTTCAGAAGCCGAAAGAGGACGTGGCGGAGTTAAGGGAAAAATTAGCTGAGTTAGCACACAAACAATGGTCAGGCTGGATTAAGTATATGTTTGGCAAATGTCTTAGAAAGGCGGATGGGACAATGCTTATACCAGAATGGGGTGTAACAAGATGGCAGCGACAGGCATATACACCGTATAATAAACTATCAGAGAAAGAACAGGAATCAGACCGAGCAGAAGCAGATAAATTCCTCGCCCTGCTCACAGAGAAGCCGATTCGGGATATAGAGAAATCACCAGTACCTTGCCCAAAATGTAGAAGGGTAGATGGGCTAATGTGGGACGCCAGACCTAAAATTTGGAGATGCGTTTGGAAAGACTGTGAGTATATAGAACGACCTGAGAAGCCCTGCGATAAGTGCGGGGGAAGCAAGGAAGCGCGAGCGGACCTCGGTGTTTAGTAATTGTTTCCCGCTCTCAGCGGTCTACCGGGTACTGGGGGCGGGAATTTTTTATTGCCTTTGCTATGGCGGCTTCATTTAGAGCTATTGCATGAGTTGCTTGGCCAATATTCTCGGTTAAGAGTCTCTGGTTGTATTCGCACGCAGCCAGTAAGGCGTCTCGCTGCTTGGTTAGGGCGCCGTGGCTGTTCCAGCAGAGGACGAGGCGGCTTAATATTGCTTGTTCCTTTGCGTTGGGACGATGAAATGCTCCTATGAGAAGGTTTTCTCCGTTTTCCCAATAGTGGATAAACATGTCATCAATGGTTTTCTTTGTCTGTAATTCACCTTTTATTTTTATATAGTTGCTCATGGTTTTCTCCTTATCTTGGCTTTTCAATTACAAGAACCGTAGCTATGATTTTTTGGCTTGTAGCGGTGTATTCGTGGTTATTGTGGCTTAACACAGCTTCGCAATCAAAACCAAGAGCAACAATAATTAGCTGTTCAATGCAATCATTTATATTTGCGCCGCCTCTTGCTTCTGTTGCTATTTTGGTTATTACAATGTCTTTCATTTTTCACTTCCTTTCAATAAATGCCCGGCGTAAGCAGGGCGGTTAGAGTGAATGGCGCCATTTTTCAATATCATCTACATTATCCCCAAGTATTTTCTCCGTCGCGCCCCATTGTTGCCAGCTTTCATAACAGACCGTCCCGAAAATCTTAAAAGTGTGGCCGGCGTCATTTTGGCGAATAAAAACAACTTCGGCACTACAAATTTTCAGTTCTTCGGCGGTTGGCTTTCTTTGGCAAATTAACTTTGTATCTTTCACAGCTTCCATAGCTTATCTCCTGCAATATTGTTGACTGATAATACATCGGTTCTTAGCAGTCCATATTATTGAACTGCCAACGCGTAAAGCCTTAAAAAATGCAATAACTAACTTTTTGCTTTTGCCTATTTCCAAGTGCCAAAAGCCTTGATGATCGATAAACTCTACATTGATTTTCATAACGTTATCCTTTCTTCGGACCTGCCAGAGTCCAGGCCAGGGCGGTTAGGATTTAGCTTGGTAATGGCCTGCCAAGAAAGCGCCCAGCCAATGATACAATGCTCTTTTTGTGCCAAAGCCACCTGTACTAATAACGGTAATGCCTCCGCCGTCTGATACCATTCTGACAAGCTTTACGCCGCCGTAGGCGTAGTCTAAATGGTAATTGCCTATATTGCCCGTGAGCTTGCCGTTTGTCCTTGTGTACGGCGTTTCAGGCGATTCTGTGGCCTTGTTAATACTATCAACCATACGTTCTAAGTCTTTTTGTGTTATGCGGTCCATAATACTATCCCTTCATAAATATAGCCCGGCACAGCGAAATGAACTGTCAAATTCACGGAGGGACTGCGCCGGGCTGATTAAATGATTTGATTGTAAACTTGACAGTTTCATTCTGTATTTATTATCGACTACTAAGGAGGATTTGTCAAAACAAAAGAATTTATAACTTTATTAGCAGGCTTGTTACTTACCATCACATAAAGACTTACAATGATTTTAGAGGGCAAAGTTAGCAGGATAGTGTTAAAGATAATTATAATTAAGTTTGCAATTTGAAAGCGAGTATGGTAGTTTGTGATTTAATATGGGTTGGTCAATGACTAACAGTGAAAAAAGATATGACAAGCGAGCTTCGGGTCGTTTCAAAAAGAAGTACAATCTTGTCGGCAAACAGAAAAAGCGGAAACCGAAGAAACAAAAAAAGGTTGTTCAGATTAGTGAGCTTGAGGGGGCAATAACATACCGAAACACTAAATATTACAAGGCGTGGCGCAGACTTGTTTTCAAGAAAAACGGTCGAATTTGTAATAAATGTGGTCAAACAGAAGGTATCTTGCACGCTCATCACATGAAGAGCTACCACAAAAATCCCGAAGAGCGTTTATCTATTGCTAATGGTGAAGTTCTTTGCTTTGATTGTCACGATAAGATTCATAAAGGTTATTTGAGATATTTAAGGGCTAAAGCTAATTAAAGTTATATCTTTAGAACACCAGCTCCAACTGACCCACCCCGCCACCCTACAGGGTGACATAAAAAAAACAGATGTAAAGGAAATTCCTCTAATATGTCTTATAAGCAAAGGTTTTACTTATTGTGGGATAAAGAGTTACAAAGAAATAAATCTTTGTTATTAAAAAGATTAATAGTAGTTATAAGATATGCTTATAATGTCTTTAGGGATGATCCACAGGAAGAATCCGTGGTTAAAAGAGTAAGAAGATGGCAACAACGCAGCAGGAAATGAAAATTGAAGATATTTGCAACGAATTAAGGGAAGAACTGAAAGAAACTGGGTTTAAGGTCAAATTTCTAATGGACCACGGAGTATTTAAGGGCGAGCAAGGATATTTGGGCCAGCACGGAGAAATGAGAGCAAATATCATGTTGACGTACAGGCACCTGGAAGATGCTCGAATGAGGGTCGGCAAGATACTTCAAGCGGCTGGAGATGGAATAAGTATCTTAGATAAGTGAGGTTACTGATGTACAAGGACAAAGAATGGCCCTGAGAAGACTTTGGGAAGAACATTGCCCTGAATGCGGTAAGAAGCAAACAGGCAGAGTAGAGTCAAACAATAGGATATGGTGGCGGTGTTGTAATTGTAAACAAGTGCCCGGCCCCGTTGATTATCCAAGATTAGTAAATATACCCGATATAGAACATAGCAGGTTGATTAAATGCTAATAAAGAAAGAGTAAGGAGAATGAAGATGAAAAAGTTATTGATATGTATTGTGTTATTGGTATCGTCTTGTACTAAAATGAAAATAGAGCTAAAACCACCGGGATATGTATTCAAATGCCCGGAATGTGGCAGTAAGATGACTTTGGCTGTGGATGAAGATTTATCGTGCCTGGGGAAGTAATGGATAAACCAATGACCGCAACAGAGATAAGAGAAGGCTGGAAAAAAGGCTGTGATTGTAACCAGTGTGAATATTGTTATGTCCAGAAAAAGATAGAAACAATCCAAAACGGCTTATTAGAGCCATTATTTAAGAGGGTGCAAGAGCTAATCAATGGCAAAGGGTAAATGTAAAGATTGTAAATGGTGGAAAAGACAAACTAATCTAAAAAACCTTGTTGAGGACAAACTCACCGAAAACAGATGGAATAAAGGCAAATGTTATCGATTTCCACATTCTGAAGACAAAAGAGCAAACGAAAATTGTGGGGAATTTGAGGATAAGTAATGGCTGGACGACCTAAAAGGAAGTTTAGTGATGAACAAACGCAGGAAATTGAGAGGCTTGCGCGACTAAACTGCAAAACAAACACAATAGCGGTAGCGTTGGATATACCAAATAAGACTCTTGAACGTCATTTCGGCAAGAGATTAAGGACATGGAGAGCACAATATGTTGTTAGTTTAAGAGATAATCAAGATAAATTAGCTAAAACAAGCGCAGATATGGCTAAGTTCTTAGGCAAGAACGTGATAGGACAGGTCGAAAAGCAGGTTTTAGCTACTGAACAGCCTGCAACCGAGCAGACACCGTTAGAGAAAAGGGCCGGCATGGCCGCTGCCGAGGCGTTCAAGCGTGTTATGGCCCGTGGAGAGCAGCATGAAGCCTAAAAGACTGCATGAGCCGTATGCGGCCCTGGTAGCCAGGCACGGCAAGCGTAAGGCCCAGAAGATAGCTTTAGAGGCTATTAGGCGTAAGCACCCGCCAAAGCGTGAAAGGATAGTGATACCATGAATTGTATAGTTTGTGACAAGCCAGTAAGCAAGAAAGCCCGGACATGTAGTGATAAGTGCCGGCAGCGGAACTACAGGGGTGGAGTACGGCGGATAGCAGGTTTTGTCTATATACTACATTGCACTGGCTTTCCTTATTATAAAATAGGTATGACTACGAGTAGCGTTAAGAAGCGGAGGGACGACCACCAGCAAAGTATTCCCTTTGAGCTTATGATTGAATATGCTGTAGAGGTAAATGATGCTTACGGCGTAGAATATATGATACACCAACGATACGCCAGTAAGCAAATCAGAGGCGAATGGTTTATGTTAGATGATAAGGACTTAGAGGCAATTAAAGAGGATATGGTTTCTATGAAGGCGCCGCGTAAGTCAAGCATCGAGGCATTGGGCGAGGTAGTAAGTGCCGGCTCTGCATACATACCACCAACAGACTAAAATGAAACTAATACCAGTCATACATTATCAAGGCCTGTGCCACACCTGCCAGCAGGGCTATTACTATCCAGGTGGCGATTACCAGGCAAGGCCTGATGATAAGAGAGAATTGGCCTGTGCTTCGCCAAAGCATGCTTTCGGCAGGGGCCGGGGGCAAGGGCATGGGGGTAGGGTTGCAATAAGTACAGGGTTGAATCCCTGAACTATCAAATTTGAGGATTCGTTATGGACGCATTACAAAAACACGTATTTCGTAAGTTGGATGCTTTTATTGGAGAGGATTTCAAATACGTTGAGAAC
>LAZR01002749.1_pt1 | contig 9975 bp, 20 predicted proteins | sample 329461 | NCBI WGS metagenome assembly LAZR01 (sample SAMN03002196, study PRJNA259156) | marine sediment metagenome | biome: sea floor; feature: Hydrothermal impacted sediments; material: marine sediment; isolation source: Loki non-amplified sample from Loki's castle hydrothermal vent sediment ...
TCCACGGCTCCGTCGTGCGCCTTCCCATCGTTGATGATGACCACCTGGACGCCCTGATTGCCCTGGCCCTGTGTGTCCCCGAGTACGTTCGCAGCCTGTAGCACGAGCTTAGCGCTCTTGACGCTCACGAGGCCAAGCTGGGCATGAGAGTGCAAGATACGGGGTACGCTGTCGCCGCGGAGTAGTTCACGGGTACGGTCTATCACGGAGTCAGTGAAGCCTGGGAGCCGCTTCCATCGGCTGATGCACTCTTCACTGAGATCTAGGTGCTTCGCCAAGCTACGCTGGTCTGGGATGGTGCGGTCAAGCGGTGTCGACAGCCACTCGATTACATGAATCTGCTTCGGATTCCACTCCTTGACTGCTGATGCACCGTTACCGTTAGTCGCCGGCACCGCGGTCTGTGCTGGTACGAGGGCCTTGGTGGGCTCGGTCATACTTAGTGCTTCCGGTGCCAGGTGCCAAGGAACGTTGTCGTGCTATCGTTCGCTGTCGTTATCGGTTCAGGCTCCCAGTCGTCATAGAAGGCGTCGTCCTCGTTGTCCCAGAGCTTTGCCAGTACTGGGTAGTCCTCGCCCCTCAGAGCCTTTACCTTGGGCCTCAAGCGTAGCAGTCTGCGGAGTAGGTTCCACATCATGCCTCTATTATACACTTGTAGGTCAGCGCGTCAAGGTGAATGAAGGTGCCCCCCGAAGGGGAAAGGGCAGCCTTCATTCATAATGAAGGGGTAATGAAGGGGCTTCATTGGCATGATTCGAGTCTGGGGGTAATTATTTGGGGTGAATTGCGAAGCATAGCTCGCCCGCGGTACTGGCCGCTCGCTTGGAGGCTTGTGGTCTGCGTCCCTTGGCCAGGATAACATGTAGTGTCAAGTACACCATATAGCAAGGCGGGCGCGCTGTCTAGTACCTCGGTTAACAATGGGCCGTTCGGCACGCCCATCTAGGGCCATATGGCAGGTAGACAGCCACGTAGCACCGTGGTAACGTAAGGGTACGGATAGGAGCCGGTGCGACTAACACCAGCTCCAGCAGCCACAGGAGTACACCAATGGCCACCACCAAGATAGCACGCAAGACCAAGATAGAACGAGCCGCGCAAGCCCGCAGGACCACCCAGCTCCGCATCAGCGGCGCACGGTCAGCTACCCAGGCTTACATCTCTCGCGCACCGCGGCTCACAACCCTCCGCAACAGCTAGCAGCCGAAACGTGGCGGGGTCCGTCCGGGACTGCTCACCCGGCGCTGATGAGGCAGAGCACACTAGCAAGGAGATAACAATGGCAGACACCACACTCCGGGCGGCAGAGCACAAAGCCTTCAAGGAATGGCACGAGGCGTGCGACGAACGCGTCAAGGCCGAGATGCGCAGCAAAGAGGCGCACGAACGATGGTACGCGGCCTACTTCGCTCTCACCGAAGACGCACGGGCGAACAGGCGCCGGGAGCGTGGCAGGAGAGAGACAAGCGAAGCCACCGCCTAGCCGCTAGCACCAGCACAGAGCAGGAGAACCATGGAACAAACATGCTACGACTGTGGAACGAAGGGAAGCCCGCTGGGTTTCTCTATCCCGGATCCGAACCACGAGTACACGAGCCTACGCGGGGAGATCCTGAAGCACCGCCCCTCGCTCTGCCTGGCCTGCTGGGAGAAGCGCTGCATCGCTCTCGGCTGGGAGAAGATGGTAAACGAGCGCCGAACCAAGCAGCAGAAGTCCACCGCCTAGCCGCTAGCACCAGCACAGAGCAGGAGAACATGCCGCTCACCCGCCACAAGTATCTCGTTCTGGCCGGCGGACTTTACATGGCCTATCCGAGCCTGAAGCTATCCCATGCCGAGGCGGAGGCCCAGTCCTCCAAGCACGGCTACGCTGAGGTGTGGCAACGAAGCCCGTCAGGGACAATGGCCGAGATCGTCGATATATACGAGAACGGGAGGAAGTCCAGATGAACCAGCCCACAGAAGGCACCAAGAAACTCGCGCTCGACCTCCGCGCCTCGTTCAAGGACCGCTGCGACTCGGCCGCCAAGCGCCGCAGCCTCTCCCAGATAGCCTGGTGGACCGAGGCCGGCGAGGAGAAGCTACGGAGGGACGGCCCAGCCAAGGAGCAGAACCGTGAGTGAAGACCTACTGGCAAGTGCCAAGGAGACTTTGGCTCGGGCCAACCGAGAATGGCAGGCGGCCTTCGAGGAACATTCGCGACTCCTAGGAGGTGACAGCGCAGGAATAAGGGCATCCATTCAGAGGCGAGCTGCCGCCCGCACCGCAAAACAGGATGCCAAGCAGGCTGTCCGCGCCGAGATACGCCGCCGCGCCGGCTGCTACGAGCCCATGCTGGCCGCGCTGGAGGTCGCAAAGCTTGTGCTAGAGCGCCGTCACCCCAACCCGGTTAACCAAGCCAACGCTGCCAATGACGCGAAGCGGTGGGAGTCCGAAGCCGCAGCCGCTCAGACCCAAGTGCAAGACGCCATTGTCGCCGCGCGCTCAGAGCCGGATCGTGAGTGAGCAGAACCGTCGCGCCAACTGCTACCCTGCTCTGATGAAAGCCCTGGTAGAGATTGTAGAGCGGGGCACAAAGCAAACCGGCAGCAGGTCGTTCGTCGTCACCAGCATCGTCAAAGTGGCGTCAGACGCCATTGTCGCCGCGCGCTCAGAGCCCGCTGAGCAGGGCATGGGGCTAGAGGTAAGGGTCAAGCTGCCTACCGAGAACGACACGCCCTAGCGCCGCCCTCCCGGCCGCTGAGCAGCATTGTGGGGCTCCTCGACACGCGGGGGGGCCTCATGGCGCTACCGCCAAGGCTTCTTGCGTAGCCAAAGCTCATAGGCTATCAGCACTTGAAGCGCGCCAGCGATATAGGGGATACACCAGATCGGTATCCACGCCCACCAGGCTATGTGCAGCAGCATCACCCCGCGCCTCCCGCCAGCGCCCCGCCGCCGGGGAGCTTCTCCGTGGCGTCCCGGAGGAGGGCCTTGGCCTTTCCGTGTGCCACGACTTCTGGGATGACCCTGCCACTCGTTAGCTTCTCCAGCAGCTCCAGCGCCCCGCCTTCGCGGCAGAGGAGATCGATAGCAGTGTCGTACAGATCCTCGATGGCGTCCAGCGCCTCATACTGCCGACACGCCGGGCAGTCAGCCGAGGGGGCGTCCTCGCACCCCTTGTGCTGTGCTGCCGGACCGTTGGCGTTGGCCAGGTCACGCAGCGCCATCACCGCCCGGCACGCTTCGCCTAGGGGGGTCATGGCAACGGTACCTCCGTTTCTCGAAACCAACCTTCCAAGCAGTCGCGGCACACAGAGAACCGACCCCATCGATCATCCATGATCGCACTCTCTACGCGAGCTCGGGCACCGACTGGGATATCATGAGCCGTGGAAGAGAATCGGCAGGCATGCGCCTTCTGGGTTGTGACCATACGGCTACTGGATAGCCGTGCCCCTGCATCGTCCTTGTCATCAGCGAACAAGTCGATTCCAAGCAGATCCCTGTCGCTAATCGTGGATTCGTTCATCTCTCCTCCTCCAGCGCGTCTAGGCGCTGCTCAGCCTGCTCCAGGCGCTCGTCTACGGTGTCGTGCCTATTGACATTGATGACACCCCAGCCCAGAAGAATAATCAGCGCCGTGACCACGGATATCACGAAGGCTGGCGTGCTCATCTCAGCGCCTCGCGGCCGGCGGGGGTGGCGTGCCAGTCCAGGAACGGGCCTTCGATAAGCGTGCCCGTCGTAGGGCGCTTCACCAGCCATAGCCAGAACGCCAGATCGTCAGCCAGACGCTGCGCCTCACTCAGCTTGGCCATCGTGGGCCTCCTTTGCCGGCGGCATAAGCGCCGCGAAATGACACCCTCGGTAGCACTTGAAGCAGAATGTGCGCTTGCAGTCTTCGCAGAGGAATGCTACGCGCTCAGGGTCGAGCTTCACGTCGCAAGCGTCGCAAGTGCGCTCTTGCTTGCTCACGGCCCCCCGCCCCGCTGGTCCTGGCCGCGGCAGACTTGCTCGCTCATCCCATCACCTCCACTTGCACGCCAGCCTGGAGCGCAATGGCGACCATGTTCAACGTCCCCTTGCTGTCCTCCAGTCTGGAATGAAAGGCCAGCACCAGATCTGGCAGCCCATCCCGCAACATCTGGCGGTTCCGCATGCGGCCGGCGCCACGACCGAAGCGGTCCCAGGCGGCGGGATACGAGACGAACGAAAGGCCCAACTCCTCAGCCGCCCGCCGGGCCATCTTGTCTGCCCCTTGCGCCTCACCTTCGATGATGACGGATCCTTCCGGGAGCTGCCGGAGCCGCCCCAAGATGGCCTCGTAGTTCTCCCACTTGCGATCACCGCAGACTAGAACTCTCATGCGCTGGCCTCCTCTCCAATAGTTTGCCGGGGGTCCGTGTGTATATCGCTCAGACTCAATGAACCCTTCAATGAACCCTTCATTGGCCCTCCGCTCGGTTGGTCCTCGCGTAATACTTGTGAGTCTCCTGGTCATGGTGTAGCCGCCCCTGCTTCTTGAGCTGGGTGAGGTGTTGGGCGATGTTCTCTTTCACGTCATCCAACTGCGCCGCGATCTCCCACGCTTCCATGCCAGGGTGCTCCTCTATCACGGAGAGGACTTGCTGCTTCTTGTTCATCTCGCCCGCGCTACGCAGGACGGGCTTGGCCTCGGTCCGCTCTATCACCGTGGTGTAGGCGACCTCATCAAAGGTCAGCCGAAGCCCAATCGCAGCCTCAATCTGGCCCGTGTTCGTCCACTCGTGGGTCAGTGCCAGGTTCAACGTCCCCGCCTCACCCTCTGCGCCTCGCGATACTCGCCAGCCCGTGCGGGCACTGTTGCGGATGTACGCGGAGCCAAACGGCTTCTTGGCTCCCGGCTCCTTGGTGACGTGATGAATGATGATGCAGGGGCGGTTGAGATAGCGCACAGCCCCGAAGAAGGCCAGCGCAATGTCCGGTTCGTTCGGGTTCCCGCCGCAGGCCAGCCCCAGCGAGTCTATCACGAGATAATCGATCTTCGCCTGGTCTAGCTTGCGCTTCAGTGATTGCGCTTGGGATTGGAGGGGCGCCGAGCAGCGCCGGTAGGTGAGGGCGCAGTCGTCAAACCCATTGCCCTGGCCCAGCCGTAGCAGCCGGTCGGCGTGTTCAGCCTTCTCCCACTCCCAGTCTAGGAATGCCGGCCGGTGCGCGGCGGTCGTCATGCCCGCAAGTGGCTGCCCAAGCGCCATCGCCAGGCAGCAACCTAGCGCCAGCAAGGACTTGCCGGTCTTGCCGTCGCCAAACAACAGGGACGGCTGGCCCTCTGGGAACAGGGGGTGAACCGCGAAGCGGCCACTCTCCGGCCTTCGCTCCGGCAACAGCACCTCCAGCGGCTCCCCCTCTTTGAAGGCAGCATGGCTTTTCCAGGCGATAGTCTCTACCACGTCGGACCAGTCTATCGAGTTGACGCGCCGTTCCATCGCCTTCGCTAGCCCAGTCTTACCGCTCGTGCTGGTGAGGAGTAGGCCAGCCTCGTGGAGGTGGCCCATCGTCTCAGTCCATATATCTACCTCACCCTTCGGCCCCAGCCCGGTCATACGGACGTTGGACACCGTGACGGTCAGTGCAAGCTGATGCCAATGAAAGATGTGGTCTTCGCCCTCTTGGCGATACTCAGGTTCGGGCACGGCGCCTCCGCTTCTCAAAGTCCCGCTCGTTCGGCACGGCTATCTGCGGTAACGGCTCTGGCCTATCCCCTGGCCGGGGGCCGCACGCGCAATCAGAGTCCCACGGCCATACTGCCGGATAATCTCGTACACCTATCTGCCCGCCACACTGACGGCAATGAGCGCTGAAGCCGTCGTCTAGTCTGACCCAGGTCATGGGGCCTTGGGCTCCAGGGCGCGGACCAGCCTAGAGCGGCGGCGCTCCATCGCCTGGTAGTGACAGAGCGAATCCGCCGGGCAATCGTCGCGCGGCTCGTGGTCTACCCGCGTCGTCGCATACATAGCCTTCTCGTAGAAGACAAGCAGCCGTTGAGTCACCCTGCCCACCATCGTCTTCCGCTTCTCCTCGTCCATCCGCGACGTTCTGGGCCTGCGCCTGAGCGTAGCCCGTGCGGCGACCCCTCGCTCAGGGTGCCCCTCCGCCACCTCCAGCAGGCCGATACCCGGCTCCAGTTCGGTCACGTCAATCAGACCGACCGGCGCGGCGACGTAGAACCGATCGCACCAGTCCCGGTACCAGGCGAACTTGCTGTGCCCTCTACGGAAGTCGGTTCGGGACGCCTTCGCCTCCACTATGAAGAACAGGTCTCCGGTCGCCGCCCACGCCAACACGTCGGCCCGCAGCGCGCCTCCAGGAAGCGCAATCTCTATCATCGGCAGGCGCTTGAACGGATCGTGCAGCCAGGCAGCCGCAGCCTGAACCACTTCGGCGTGCGTCGGCGTCATCCCTGACCTCCATAAAAAACACCGCCCGCCGGGTAGACTCCAAGCTGCTGAGCACAGAGACGCCCGGCGGGCGGCTGGGATCGTATAGATGGCAATGGAATCTGTATCATCTCTGTACTCAGCAGCCTAATTATACCACCTGGCGCCCCTAGGGGCTACGGCACCAGCTCCCTCCGGCCCAGGTGCCCAGGCAGCGGTGCCTTCTGCGTCGGCCCGCCCAGGCTCTTGCCGAAGTACGCCACCCCCGCGGCCTCGCACTGGTCGCTGATCGCCTGCACCCAGGCCAGGTCCATGTCGCGGTGCCCCGGCCCTGACTCGCCGCCGACGATGACCTGGTGAAGTCGGTGCTTCTCTGCCAGCTTGCGCTCGAAGCCCATCTCATCTGTCTCCGTACAGGCCATCGCGTCCAGGTAGGCATTGAACTTGCCGGGCCTGCCCTCTCGCTTTCCGAGCTTGATCATCGTGAGATCCACGGCCCCCAGAAGTGGCTCCGCGCTCACGAACCGCTTTGCCGCCGGCGTCGCCAGCAGCTTGGGTATGCGCTCGTCGGCCATCGCCTGGTTCTCCACCGAGACGCCCAGGTGGACGTTGGGCGGCCACTTGTAGGTCATCGTCACGTCAAGCTTGCGCCCAGCGAACCAATGGGCCATCGCATCACCGTGGAAATTGACGGCAGCCTCGCCGTCGGGTGGTGGGTACAACAGGTACTCTTTCCAATGCGCCGCCGCCCGCTCGATGCGTTTCGTGAGCACCAGGAATGTGTGCTGGGAAGCCCTCTCCATCACGTAGAATACAGCGCGAATGAACTCTATCGGCACGGCCTCGTGGAACAGGTCGCCCATGCTGCAGCAAAAGATGCGCTGGGGCTTGCGGAGGTGCAGCGGGTAGTCCAGGCGGGCGGGGTGCAGCACCACGTTCTCGGCCGCGTGCTCCGGCGTCCAGGGGTGCTTGCTCCAGCCGAAGCGCAGGCTCATGGCCTCGGCGTAGCAGTGCGCGCACCCCGGCGACACCTTGGTGCAGCCCGTTACGGGCGACCATGTTTTGTCGGCCCACGGTATCTTCGTGTCTCCCATGCTCCCTACCTCCTGTCCTGCGGGCCGGCTGCCTTCCGCACGGCCTTGGCCACGGCGCGGCCCATAGCCATCGGCACCCCATTCCCCAGCACCTCGTTCTTGCCTCTCCGCGTGAAGGGCGCATCTGCCAAGAAGTCGGCTGGCACGCCCTGAAGCTCACACCGTTCCTTCCAGGAGTAGGTCGCCATGCCGCGGCGCACCTCACCCTCCCTGCCGCCGTGGACAGCCAGGACTGCGTGTTTCCACTCGGGGTCCTCGAACAGAGTCACGTCGATGAAGCGCTCCAAGTCCAGGTTGGAGTGGAAGTAGCGGCGCCGGCTTTGTTTCTCACCGAGCCAGCGCGGGCTGAGTGCCATCACGTAGGGGGCATCGTGGCGTATCACCGCTTCCATTACCCACCACGTAGGCGCGGCTTCTTGCACGATGCGCCAGAATTCATCCACCATCGTTGCGCCGCGGGTGCCGTTCAGCGCCGCTAGGTTGCTCTCGCCTTTGCATGGAGGCCCCCCGATTATCCCACCCCAGACGTCAGCAGGAGGATGGAATGTTCGTACATCGCCACTCCAAAGGAGGTCAGGCCCCCGAACTACTGTGTAACCAGTTTCTTCAAAAGCGCTGCCGAAGAGATCAATTCCTGGGAAGATCGAGAGTACAAGGTTGTTCATGTAGCACACCCCGCAGTCGCGCCTTCGCTGTAGGCCATGAACAACCCAGTTGCTTCGCGACTTGGTTGATGGAGAGTCCCTGTCGATAAAGAGCCACTGCGGCATCTACGGCGACGTCGGGGCGGTGCACCCATCGACCAAGTAGTGCGGCGCGCTGCTTCTCGCGAGCGCCCACGCTCACGCGCCGGCCCCGCTTGTGGCCACTCAAGTGCGCGGAGGTAGTGATAAGCTCCAAGTTCTCTAATCGGTTGTCGTCGCGTATCTGATTCTTGTGATGCACTTCCTCGGAACGTAGCAGCGTCCGCCCTAGCGCCCGCTCCATCACAACGCGATGTTCGAACAACCACCGCCCAGCGACATACAGCTTGATGTAGCCGCGCTCCGTTCTCTTGCGGCCACCCCCTTGGTAGAAGTGGTTGTCGGCCCCATAGCGCTTCTGTGGGCGCATCCTGATACCAGCCCTCTTGAACTGCTGCCAAAGGCTCTGTCTTGTTATGCCAAGAGAAGGCGCGATCTGCTGAAGCGACTCGCCCGCCTCGTAGCGGCGAATGGTTGTGGCTTCGAGGGTGTTGCGCATCCTGTCCAGTATACCACACACGACCCGCCATGTCAGCCAGGCCCAGCAGGTCGATGCCTGGGAACACGCTGAGTACCAGTCCGTTGCTCACTTTGCCTCCTGTGCGGCTGCGGGCTCCGGCTCCCGGCCCACCAAGCGGCCCAGTTCGTACATCAGGGCGAAGGTGGTCAGGCCCCCGTTCCTTGCCCGTGCCCTATGAAGGCGGTAGAACACCGTGTTCCTTGAGATGCCCAGCTTGGCGCCGGCCTCCTCGAGGTGCACCCGCGTGATGCCGACCGTCGGCCCACCGGGAACCGCCAGCGTGCCCCTCTCGGCAAGCGGAACGTCGTACTGGCTGATCTGGTAGCCCTTGGGCAGATCGGGGTAGAAGTAGTTCTTGCGGTGGAAGATCGAGCGCTCCGAGATCTCGCAGCCGAGCGCGAGCGCGATCCTAAGCCCCAAGTGCACAGCCTCCTCGTTCGCCACGGGAAGCGTGCCCGGGTGCCCGAGGCAGACCGGGCAGGTGCGCGTGTTGGGCTCCTCGCCGAACGAAAGCGCGCAGCCGCAGAACATCTTCGTGCGCGTCTTGAGCTGGACGTGAATCTCGAGGCCGATCACCGGCTCAAGCTCGACCGCACTACCAGTGCCCTCAGGCATCGAACATTTCCGGTCGCGCGTCAAACCCGATTGCCTGCTCGAGCGCGTGCGCGACGTCGAGCATGCCGTTCTCGGAGAACGCAGGTCCGGCGATCTGGAAGCCGACTGGCAGCTCCCCGACCCCGCCGTCCGGCGGCGCGGCCAGGCCCGCGGGGATCGAGATTGCCGGTATGCCGGCGAGCGGCATCGGTACCGTGCAGTAGTCGGACAGGTACATGGCCAGCGGATCGTCGGTGCGCTCCCCGAGCCTGAAGGCGACCGACGGCGAGGTGGGTGTCACGAGGAAGTCGAAGCGCTCGAAGGCCGTCCTGAAATCGTCCGCGATCTTGGTACGCACCCGCTGCGCGCGGCCGTAGTAGGCGTCGTAGTAGCCGCTGGAAAGGGCGAACGTGCCGAGCATGATGCGCCGCTTGACCTCAGCGCCGAAGCCTCGCGAGCGTGTGGTCTCATAGAGGTCGAGCAGGTCGCCGTCGCCCGAGCGCAGACCGAAGCGCACGCCGTCGTAGCGTGCAAGGTTGGCCGAGGCCTCGGCGGGCGCGAAGAAGTCCGGCCACATCGTGGTGTTCGTGGGCGCCCGGGGCGGCCCGGTCGCCCACGAAGACCAC
>LAZR01002750.1_pt1 | contig 9972 bp, 17 predicted proteins | sample 329461 | NCBI WGS metagenome assembly LAZR01 (sample SAMN03002196, study PRJNA259156) | marine sediment metagenome | biome: sea floor; feature: Hydrothermal impacted sediments; material: marine sediment; isolation source: Loki non-amplified sample from Loki's castle hydrothermal vent sediment ...
GTCCCTCTTGAGGCAGCAGTTGCAGTGCGCGCACGCCGTCTGCACGTTGCCCCACGTGTGGCTACCACCCCGCGAGAGCGGGACGATGTGATCGATGTTCGCGCGGTCGTCGTGCCATGAGCGGTCGCTCTTTGGATACTGCTGCACCAGGCCACCACACAGTTGACACACCCAGTCGTCAATCTCGAACAGCACCACTGGGTCTATGCTCTCGCTCTGCGCACCGCCCAGCCTCGCACGCCGACGATGGGCACAGACAGAGTTCCCCGCGGCGTCGTGCATCGCCCGGCACGCACCGCAATACTTCCGCTTCCCCCTGCCGCGCCAGGTTATCGACTCGCCACATTGCCGACACGCTGCCATACGTTCGGGCGTCGGCTCATACGTTGCGTGGTATCTGTCACGACCACTCTGCAGCCAGCACTCGCGCGAGCACAATCGCGACTGCCGCATAGATCGCTCAAACGGCTTCCCACACACCTCGCACACACCCGCCTTCCACAACGCACGCTCAGCCGCCACCCTCGCCTCTCGTTCGTTATGCCCCTCCGACTTGGCGTCGAACGCACAGTCCCGCGAACAATACGTCGTTCGGTCCACAGCCTTGGGCACGAACTCTCTGCCACATTGCTTACACTCGCACGGCGGCCTCTGCCTCACCTCCCGAGCGCACCGCCTAGAGCAATACGTCTGCGGCCGGTACGCCGTAAACGCCTTGCCACAGTGGGCACACCGCCCACCCCATCGCTTGCTGTTGGGCGTTGGACGGTTGGCGTGCCTGCACGCATTGCACTGCTTGCGCGTTCGCCCATTGCCCTCAAACACCCCCGCAGGCCCATCACACGACACACATACCCCCTCAGCCCGTACCGCAACGGCATCCATGCCTGGCCTCCTGTGCTTCCTTGAGTGACTTCGCGTCGTGGCACCGCGCGCACAGCGCCTGCAGGTTCGCGCGGTCGTCCGTCCCGCCCTGTGCTTTCGGCACGATGTGGTCCACCTCGGTGGCTGGCACGGGTCGCCCAGTCTTCATGCACTGCTCACAGCACGGGTTCTCGTCCAGCACGCACTTGCGGATCGCACGCCACGCCGCCCCATACCCGCGCTCAGTCGTCTTGCCGCGTCGCTTGCCACTCCACACATGCTCGGCCTTATGCTGGTCGCAGTGCGGGCCTGTGCACAGGGTGCGGCATCCAGCGTGGTTGCAGCGTGACTTGATGCGGGCGTTACGCACGCTTGGCCTGCTCTCTCGCCGCGCCCTCGCGCCATCCATCTGGCACGGGGAACATCTTGCTGTCCACGTCCGTGTCTACCACCTGGAACTCCATGCGCGCCACGCAGCCCACCTCCCACACGCGCTTGACCGTGATGATGTTCGTCACCACTCGACCGTCCTGGTCCTCTAGCCCGAACGTGCCATCCGCCCGCACGACCGTCCTCAGCACAAGGCTGTTGTCGTTCATCACACCGCCCTCACATACACGTTCACACTCAGCGTCTGAGCCACAGTCGCGTCCGTGGTCGCCGTGCACTTGATCTTGTAATACCCCGTGAACTCACCGCTCGTCTGCCCGCCTCCAGCACTCGCCCCGGTCACGCTGAACGTCACCGCGGCCGCACTCGCTACCGACTCGCCGAGGATGGTCAGGATCGCGCTGCTCACCGCCTTGCTCGCCAGCGTCAGGTCTGTGGACGTGACTTCGACGATCGTTGGCGTTCCTGTCAGCAGTTCGCCCGAATCGAGTTGCGCCGCGAACGACACCGCGATATTGCGGGTCGTGCCCGCCACCATGGTCTGCAGTTGCGGAGCGTCACCTACGTTGCTCATCCGTCCCCCCATTGCCCGCCACAGGCGTAAGCTGCGATTCGTGCGCACGAGCGACCATTGTGTGGCCCGCGTATGTCGCATTCCGATGCTCGACAAAGTAGAAGCCGTCTCGGTCGCGCGCAGGCAGCATGGGCGACGCGCACACGATCTGTCCCGTCATCTCTTCGCCGTTGTACAGCGATACGGTGACGATCGCGCCAAGTTCGTAGGGCTCTGCGCGTAGGTTGTCGAAGTCAACTTGGGTCATCTACCACCTCCTGCGCCGCTTCCAGATAGGCTGCCCATCGCCTCACCATGTTTGGGTCGTCCGCCGCCATCCCAAGCGCGGTGTTACAGTTCGTGTGCAGCAGCCCGCGAACCCGCCCCGTTGTGTGGTCGTGGTCAACAAACAACGCTTTGCCATCGACCGGTGGCTTGCCGCATCCCGCGCATAACCCCCCCTGCTTAGTGAGCAGGTCGTTGTAGTCCGACACCGACATCCCATACTTGCTTTTCAGGGCGTACGCGCGTTGTCGCGCCTTAGCCTGCGGTGTCGCGTCGAGCTCGCGACGGCGCGCCTTAGCCTTCGGCGTCGCTCTGTACGCGCGTTGTTGTGCCTTGTACCCCGGCGTAGCCTTGCTCGCGCGCATTTTCGCCATATTCTCCGGCGTTGCTTTGCGCGCGCGCTCACTCGCCCTAGCCTTCGGCGTCGCCTTGTACGCGCGCACTTTCGCCCTGCGATCCGGTGTTGCTTCGTACGCGCGCACACAGGCCCGACATCGTTCGGCTCGGCCCTCGCGATGTGGCAGCGACTTGTTCTTAGTAAAATCTTCGGGCGGCAGCCATTGCTTGCACGACCAGCACCACAGCATCTCCTCCGCCAAGTGCGGCACGAACAGCGTCGGCTTGGCGCACGCTACGGTCAAGTATCCCCCTCGTCAGCCGCGAAATGCAGCCGGTTCACGTCCGCCGCGAAGTCCACCGGCATGAACGGCGCTTCGTAATGCAGCGGCTCGCCCGTGGCCGCGAACTCGATGCCCTCGACGCCCACATTGCCCGGCCTTGCCACCGTCTGAAACGAGAACTCGCCGAAGTCGGTCACCCAGACGTTCCCAGGCCGCTTCAGGTTGTTGCCCCAGCGGAGTATCACGTGCTGGTGGTCCTTATGGTCACGAACGTGTCGTCAGCCCCGCTGGCCGTGAACCGCCACGTGATGACGTTGCCGTTTGTGTCGGCCTGCGCGAGGTTGATCTTGTAGATGCCGTTCGACAGTTCGGACGCCGAGTTGGCCATTGACGCGAACGCGCCCCCGTCGATCGACCGTGTGGCCGTGATGGTCAGCCCCGTCTTGGGCGTGAAGTGGTCCGTCGAGTCCACCATGAGGAACTCGAAGTTGGTCAGCGCGGTGTTCTTGATGATCCCGAAAGTGTCGAGCAGGGCGTCCACACGGGCCTTGATATTCGCGATGTCGGTCGCCGTATCTGTGTCGGCCGCGGCGCCGAGTTTCCCGGGGATGTCGTCGCCCTGCAACTCGTTCGTGTCCGCGACGATCAGAGCCGTCTCGGCCTTGAGCGCGATGATGTCGGCGGCTACATCAGTGCCAGCGGCGTTGGTGATGACCGCGGCTTCGATCTGATCCACGTTGGCGTCGATGATGTCCTGCTTCGCCTCGGTGGCGGCGCTGTCGGTCCCGCGCATCGCCGTTGTCGGGATCGCGTCTAGGAGAGCGTCGAGCCTGCCAGCATCGATCCAGTCGGTGAGCACAGCCGCGCGAACCGCTGTCAGCCGTACCGCTGCTGTGTTCATCGCGTCGAGATCCAGCCCGCCCGCGTCGCTGATCGGAAGGCCACCAGCCGCGTCGGCGGCGGCGTTCGGGAGCGCCGTCATGCCACCACGCACGGCATCGTCGAAGTCCATCGCGTGCTGAGCGCTCGCGTTGCCGTACGTCTCGATGACGATGACCTTATCGAGAAACACCTTGGTCGCCGCGTCCACGACCTTCAGCACCAGCCTTGCGGCCTGCATCTCGGTCGCGGTCAGCACGATCGAGTAGGTGCTGCCCTCGTCCGTGGCGGTGTTCGTGCATTGCGTGCTGGCCCCCTCGTCCTTCATCACCTCGCAGTCAGCGGCGGCTGGCACCCAGTCAACGCGCAGGTCAACCCCGTCCACTTCGTAGACCTCGAAGTCGATGGTGGTCTGGACGCCGTACTTGCGCAGGTGTGTGCTCTGTGCCATTATGCCGCCTCGATTCGTCGCCGAAGAACTACGATGCCGCCCGCCGCCGCCGTCTTCCACAACTCAACCGGGTCGGGCTCGCGGTAGAGGGCATACGGATCGGCAAGCATATGGGTGATATTGGCGGCGGAGAGACCTCGGTTGTTGTAAATGCGAACATCGTCAATAAGACCATCGAACAGCGACCCGCCATCCGCACCAGACCCAATCTTGAACTCGCCCGCAGACGCACCCCTGTCTGTGGTGCCGGTTAGCAAAGTGCCGTCCAGATAGCAATCGACGACAGAGGAACCGTGATGTACGCCAACTAGGTTGTGCCAATCTGTGGTGTCTGTAAATGCCACGCTATTCGACGCGAACGCACCGTCAAAGAGCGTGAACCCAATCTCATTCGCTTGGATCCACAGGTGATGCCCTTCGCTGTCACCGACATTGAAGTACGATAGTAATCGCTGTGCGGCCGATGTGCCTTTTGCCTTGAACCACAGACTGAGCGTATACGGCTGGGCGAGACTGACAAGTTTAGGAATCGACACAAAATCGCCCGCCCCGTCAAAGTCCAAGACAAACCCGTGATCGCTACCTACCCATCTTGTTGACGGCGAGGTGCTCGTAAGCACCCCTTCGTTTCCGTTACCTGTCAGATCACGAACTGACGACCCGGCCCCCTCATTGAATAGCCATGCGGCCACCAGCCCCCTTGCCTGGGGGTGCTCCAGGTTGATCCCCGGCCACCACGGTGTCGGCTTGGCGATTGTTGCTGGCATTACTCGAAGTCCGTCACTTCGATGAAGCGAACCCAGATCGCGACGTTCGCGCCCGTCCCGCCCTCGGCCTTGTAGATAACACGCCAGCGGGCCACGCCGGACAGGTCGAGTTTCATCGCGAAGTTCTCGGCGTCTGAGAAGATGTTGTCGGACGTGTCCTTTGCGACGACCAGCCCCTCGGTGAGGTCGATCGACGTGTTGCCGACGATGATGTCCACCTGGTGCCACTCGCTGTCCGCGGCGGTTCCGACATCCTGAATGTAGACGTAGTCGTTCGCGGCGAAACCCGTTGTGGACGCGACCGCCATGACCGTCTCGCCGATCGGCTCGGTCGCTGTCATGTTCTCGATGACCGGCGTTGCGTTTGTTACGGTAAACTGCGCAACGGTCGTCCAGTTCTCGCCGGTTGCCTCCAGGTTGGTCTGCACGTAGAACGAGCCGGGGTTGGTGTTCGCCGCCGCCTCGATGAACCCGTGGTGCATGTGGACGATTGCCCACAACGCACCCGCGGTCGGCGTGAGCGACGACCCATACACGCTGTTGGGGTGCGTGATCTCCTGGTGGGCGATCGCGTCGGCTACTGCTGCTTGGGTGAAGTCGCTCATGGCACGTCCACATTGCGCCCGTACTGATTCAGACGGGCTTGGAGTTGTGCGGTCTTGTCGGCCTTGCGGGAGTTGTAGAGTTCTTCGGCCGCGGCCTGCGGGTTGCCAGCACCCAGCCGCACGCTCTCGACGTGTTCGAGCAGCGCGCCGGACTGAATGAGCGCCTTGTCGGCCGCGCTGATCGTGCCGCCTGTTCCGTCGCCGTTCGGCAGGACTGTGGTGCCGCCGATACCGGACGCAACGAGTGCGCCACGCCACGGCACACCCGCCGCGTTGTTGCCCGCCGGGACCGGGAAGTGCATCGCGACCCGCCAGCGGTTGTGTGTGTCGCGTTCTAGGACAGTGATGTCCGCCATCAGTCACTCCCGATCTTGTCGTCGATCGACTTCAGTGGCATCAGCCGCCTCCAAAGATCAACAGTTTCGCAACCCCGACCACCACAACGCCCGCGATGAACCGCACCCACTTCAGAATCGACGCCATGCGGCCCTCGATCGCGGGAAGCCGGTAGTCCTCGATGGACGACAGCCTGAACAGCACGCCCGCTGGCGGGTCGCCGTTGCCGCTCAGGTGCCGCTCGATGTTGCCCAACCGCTCGTCAGTCGTCCTCACCCCGCCCCCAAACCCGCGCAACCGCGCACGATCTTGTCAATCAGCCCCGCCAGTAGTCGTGTCACCCCTGCTCCTCGTGTTGCTGAATCCGCGATACTCCCAGATCGATGGCACCTTCACCTCGTCCGCCCGCACGTCCTTTGGGATGACGATCCGCGGTGGCCACCCGCCGGTCTGCGGCGCGGGCGGGTCTACGCCAGCGGGCAGATACAGGCCCGTGTGTTCGTCGCGTTCCATCATGCGTTCTCCACGTCGTAGCGCTCCGCGTCCGATTGGGTCTCGATGTCGTACGCCTTCACTAAGCCCATCGCACGCTCGTCCTCCCCGTCCGCCCCACGCACGCGCGAATACGGGCGGCCCTTGGTGGTCTTATCGCGATACACAAGCGCAATCTCCCCCAGGTGCTCGGCCAGCACAGCCAGCGCCCGCTGCACTTGCCGCTCCGGCGTCATCATGCGGCGCGCCTTCTTCTTCGCCTTGGGCTTCTTCGGCTCCAGTGGATCCTTCTCGTCCGGCATCTTCCCGCACCCCCTGCCGCTGCGACCGTTGTTCTGAAACATCCGGCACCTCGTCAACACTGTGAAAGATCGTGTGGCCAAGAAAGAGCGCGCGCTCAAGTTCGCGATCGGCCCCGGGTGATTGCGCGTTATGCAGAAGCGCCGTCGCCCAATCGTCGATGATCCCGAGCGAGTGCGCCATCCACCGCTCGTACGTGATCGACCTGTTCTCGTACGTGGACCGGCACGCGATCGCGTGGCTGTGACTGTGCGGGCAGTACGCCTCGTGTCCCTTCGCCCAGCACCGCTCTGCAGCGTTGACCGCCTCGCGTACGTGCGCGGCCGTATCGTGGTGGTTGTCGGCCGAGTACGGGCCTGCGACATAGATGCGGTGGCGGGTGGGGCGCTCGGGCTTATGCGGCCACCGCTCAATCTTCGCGATTATCGCGTCGGCCGCATTCATAACTCGCCCGTCGTGGTTGAAGATCACAGAATCGGGCACAGTCGCATTCCACGTTTCAGACTCATGCCGATCTCGGCTGGGTGTCATGCCCTCGCCGCTCGGCGTCCATCCGCGCGGTTCCAAATAGAACACCGCGTCGAACAGCCCCGCCTCGTTCTCGTAGCGCACGTCGTCACAGATCAGGCATCCTTGCCCCTCGTAGGCCTCATGGAACATACTCGCCCACCAATCCGGGTCGTTCTCGCGGCACTTCGCGCCGATGTCTTGCATCAGCGCACGGTACAGCGTTGGATTGCCTTCCTTCGGCACGCCGATCAATTCCAGCGCCGCCCGCATCGGCTCCGCGATCGACACCACCGGCCAGCCCGTGCGCACGCCCAGGATCTTCGCCACCGTCGTCTTGCCGCAGCCCGCGACGCCTCGGAGTCCTATTCGCATACCGTCAACCTTCCGCCCCGTTCATCGCGCCCGCCTCGGGTTCTGGTTCGCACTCGGCAACGCCAATCCGCGAACGCGCCGCCATCGGTCCCAGTGTGTGCGGCTTGAGAAACACCTCCGCCGCCTCCGGACAGGTTGCCCACACCTTGATGGTGAATACCGGCGGGCCGTCGCGGTACAGTGTGACCCAGTATTCAGTCAGGGTTTGCTCGATCGTCCACACGGACCCGCCCGGTGGTGCCTTCATCGCGCCCGCCTTTCTTCCATACACAGACCGCGCCTGCCATCCCAATAGAACCTCAGCCAGTACCCCCCGAGCGGCTTCGGCGGCTTGCCCGTCTCGACGTGCCACCCCTTCGCGCCCGACCCGTAGTCGTCCTTCGCGCACCCCAGCTTCAAGTACAGCATCTCTCGCCGCTCGACCCGACCCTGATCGTTCAGGTGCAGCACGACGTTCATGTCCGACCACTGGTCGTGCGTGTGCCCGCTGCACATGATGTCCGCGTTGCCGACGAACTGCATCTGCCGGTTGCGCTGGATCATGTCCTTCGTGACCGGCCCGCCGCCGCCGCTGCCGTGGAAGTACCACAGGTTGCGGCTGAGCGCCTGCTTGTCGCGCTTGAATCTGAACTTGACCCAGCCCGAGTAGCCGCCGGTGAGGATGTGCGAGCCCGTGCGGTCGTTGAGCGTTGCCACCAGCCGCTCCAGCAGGTCGGTCTCGTGCCGCTTCTGGATCGAGGTCTCGTGGTTGCCGTAGCCGAACACGATCAGGTTGTGGGCGTACGGCGCCAGCCAGTCGGCGGCGGTCGTCACCAGCGAGTCGAGGTACGCGCTGGTCTGATGCTCGGGCCGCAGCATCGACTTGTCGGCGCGCTTATCCCACTTGCCCTGCATGGCGCAGAAGAAATCGCCAGGGATGATGATGCCCGCGCCGCGCTCGACCGCCTGGTCGAACACGCGGGTGAGCAGCTCGCGATCGCAGAACGGGTTGTCCCAGTGCTGGTCGCTGAAGCAGAGGAACCACTGCTCGAAGGTGGTCATGCTCTTGACGTTGCAGTGGACGATGGCGACGTTGGGGTCGTACTTGCCGGGCTCGAAGGTGAACGGCGGGGGGGCGGCGCAGCCTCGGCCATTGCGCTTACCGCTTACGCCCACTGTCCCCGCCGCTGTTGTCATTTGGTGCGTTCCATCTTCATCTTGTCTTCAATCTCTTGCCAGCCACAGTCACAGTCGGTCTCGTCATCGGGATCCCACAGGCACATCAGTGTGTGTCGCCCGTAGCGCCTCGCCTCCTCCCGCAGCCGGTCGCGCTCGTCGCGATACCCGCAGGCGTGCGCCACGAACTTGTCGCGCGCCACCCGCGTGGCTTCTAGGTCTGTCAGCGCCTCGTCGCGCTCGGCCGCGGCCGCGGCGAGGTCGGTGGCGTCGTCTAAGTGTACGTTTTTCCACGTTACCAACTCACCTATTCGCTTTTTCGCCGCGGCGAGTTTGGCTTTCAAGCGGCCCAGCACCGGATTGCATCGCGGACACTCCGGGTCATAATTCGGGTTGCGATGCGTCGAGCATACGTGGCTGGGGTATTCGCTCACGCCGTCACCTCCGCCCGCTCGGCCAGCAACTGATAGCCAAACACAATGCGGCTCAGATTGACAGTTGCGCGCGCGGTCATGCGGTTGCTCCCGCCGGCGTGCAGGTCCAAGTGGCGGGGTCGTACACCACCGTTATCTCGCAATCATCTGGGTCCGGCTCGTATCGGAACTCGATAGGTCTGGCGTACTTGAGGCACGCGCCGCAGTAGGTGTGGTAGAGCGACCAGCGGTGATTGCACTCGGGGCATCGCCATGTCGTGCGGACGTACGCCACTACCCGCCCCTCCGCCGCTTCGGCAGCCACCCCGTCACGATCCACGCGGCCACGAACGCGGCCGGGTACGCCAGGCAGACCGACGCGATGATCTGGGCGGGGAGGCTCATGGGCGTTCCCCCACGTCCACGTCCGGCCGCAGCCGCTCGGCACTCGGCCCGATCTTCACCCGCTTGGACACCGGCCAGCCGATCCGAACCTTGTCGCCGCCGTTCGCAGCCCAGACCCCGGCCGCCGCGAGTCTCGCCATGCCGATGTCAAAGCCGTGCCCGCCGCGTTCGATCGCCCTGACGCTCTCTCGCATCACACGCCGCGCCCGCAGCGCCTTCACCAGCGGCCAGTAGAACCACACGCAGATCGCCAGAGCGGCCAGCCCGCCGCCGATCATCACCCAGTCGCTGTACTTCGCCAGGTACGCCACGAGCCATGCCAGCACGATCAGGCCGCCCAGCCCCAGCGACGCGCCCCACGCCACACGCATGGACAGCCACGGCTTCCAGACCGCGAGGATCCAGATCGCCAGCACGACCAGGGCCAGCGGCTTGATGAGCCACAGGAGTTGGTAGATGACCGAGCCGAGCACTTCCTCGGGCTCGGGTGCGGGTTGGGGCTCGACCGTGGGCGGGAGTGCGATTGTGGGCGGCGGCTCAATCTGCGGCTCGCGGAAGACCGGCCCGGCACACCC
>LAZR01002751.1_pt1 | contig 9970 bp, 19 predicted proteins | sample 329461 | NCBI WGS metagenome assembly LAZR01 (sample SAMN03002196, study PRJNA259156) | marine sediment metagenome | biome: sea floor; feature: Hydrothermal impacted sediments; material: marine sediment; isolation source: Loki non-amplified sample from Loki's castle hydrothermal vent sediment ...
GAGGAGTCCTTCTCGACCTCTCCCAACACCAAGCGCGGGGAACAACGGGTGCCTCGGAATGGTGAGGGGAAGTTCGATGAACGGGTGGACTGGGCGGATGGTACGAAGACCTACCTGAGCGCCGAGATCAACCCCTTCCGGTTCAAGTTGCCAACGGCAGCGGGGGCCTAGAGTGCACCGGACGGAATAGCCAAAGCCGTGGTCGCGTAAAAGCCTGCCCCATAAAGGGAGGAGCACCCAATGATAGCGGTGTTCCTAGGTTCACTATCAACGGCGATGAGCACGGCGACCTCTACTCATCCCGTCCGGCAAGTTCAGATGACGTGGGCGGGGCAGGCATGACTAGCCATGGCAGCAAAGAGCGCTGCGGGACATGGTTGGTCGGCTTGCCCTTCCTCGATTGGAGGTGAGAGATGTTCAAGAAGGGTGATGTCTACACCATTGAGGGTAAGGAGCTAGTCCGATGGGTTGGGGTGTTGACCAAGGTCGATAAGGTGGGAAGTGCCACGGCTATTGAAATATGCTACAACAAGGTAACAGGGCAGTTCATAGCGGTTGAGGCTGCTGCCTATTTCAGTGTTGACCGCCCTGGGCAGCGAGTTTTGTTGCAGGTAGCTACAAAGGAGGAGGCGGAGGATGTCTAATCAATCTGGGACGATTGGAACGATAGAGGAAGCCTTGGATAAGTTGGCGTACACGTTGGGATTTACCCGTGGAAGCCCGAGAGAAAATGAGTTCTGGACTACCACTGGCAACTCAGTCTTGCAAGAACTGCACCGCTTGCATGACGAAATAAACGCCCTACATGGGAGGTGCCGTGCCTTAGACACAGAGGTGTTTGAGTCACGTTTGAGGTGCTCTAGTTTGGAGAGGGGATTAGCTAAAAAGCGCAACAAACTTTGGTAACATGCGGCAGCCCACACCAATCATGTTCCTCTCTGACGCGGCAGATTTGAACACTGGTCTAGCCAGAATCAGCCGAGACCTGGCCGTTCGACTCTCAGGCGAGCCAGCTTTCAGGGTCGGCTTCCTTGGCCTCCACGGTACAGGCAGTAAGTCGCTCCCCTTCCCACAGTATCACATCCAAGAGGAATCAGGTCTCTGGGGGGAGACCACCCTCGACCGGGCGTGGGATGACTTCGCTGGTTCAGAGAAGGGAATCATCTTCACCATCTGGGATGTCAGCCGGACGAGTTGGCTTGCTCGCCCACAACAATGGCTCCCCCCAAAGGCGCGGATCAAGGAGTGGCTGGCCGAGCGTCGAAGCAGTTTTAGTTTGTGGGGGTATTTTCCGACTGATGCCGTTGGGCCAGGGGGGAGGTTCACATCCCTGGCTGTTGATTCTTATCAGGGGTATGACAGGAGGCTCTGGTACTCCAAGGGGGCCTTGGAAGCAGCCCAACGGTCACTTCCTGATACGAGGGGTGATGATTGGCTCCCTCATGGCCTTGACCTCTCGGTGTTCAAGCCCTCCCCAATGGCTGAGGCACGGAAGGTGTTTCATCCTCGGGTGGGGGAGCATGATTTCTTGTTGGGGGCAGTGGCAACCAATCAACCTCGGAAGGACTTTGGGTTGTTGTTCGAGACTGCCTACATATTGCGGGAGGCCCTTGGCGGTCAGTTTCATCTCTGGTTGCATACCGACATGGAAGTGAGATACTGGAATGTTCATGCCCTGATAGCTGACTACAAGATGGAGCGGCATTGCACCATCACCACCCATGAGGCCCCGGATGGAGAGATGGCCATTCGATACTCGGCCTGCAATGCAACAATGGCCCCTGGGCTGGGGGAGGGGTTTGGGTACCCGATAGTTGAATCCCTTGCTTGCGGCACTCCAGTGGCTCATGTGAGGTATGCCGGGGGGGCTGAACTCATTCACAACCAGGAGTGGCTTGTCAACCCGATTGGTTGGAGGTTGGAGGGGCAACACAATGCCCAGCGACCCTTCGTGAAGCCCCAGGACTTTGCTGAGGTCTTGTTGAAGATGGGCGACCAGAGGGCGGAGGGGTGCAGGGAGACGGTGGCCCATTTGAGCTGGGAGCGGTTGTGGCCTGCGGTTTGGAGACGGTGGTTTCTAGGAGGTGTGACATGATGGAAGTAGTCCGTAGTTCTTGGCACTTCAAGGTCTACCGTACTTGGAGGCTATATTGGCATGGCTGTGAGCCTCGGGGGATGGTCAACCTTTGTCCCTACATGCGAGCGGTGTTGCTTTGGGCACCCTTGACTATCCTGATTCTCCCTTTCAGGGTTCCGATTGCACGCGCTGTCACACTTGGGGCCTTGATTGGAGTTCCTCTGCTCATTCCCTATGGAGAAGTGGCGCTGATTGTCGCGTTTCTCTATGTCATACTCGTGCTGGGAGGTTTAGGCATGTTACTGCTCGTCCTGCTCTTGAAGGGCGGTGCTACCGTTGTTGTGGTCAGTAGTGGCACACCTTTCTGGAAGTTACTGCGAGCAAGGGGAGTTGCTCTTCACGACCGTGTTTGCCCTGAGTTGAGGGTGCTGTGAGGAAGTGGTTCTTGGGAGGGTTGACGACATGAGCGTCTATATGCAAACAGATAAAGGCCGTGGAGGTTGGGAGCGGCCCACATACATTCACCAGAAAAATACGTGGGAGCAGGTCACCGCAGCACTTACAGAGGACATCCGAAATATCTTGGAGGGCGCTGTGAAGAGTCAGATGCTCCAATGTGATGTTCGAGAAGACATTCGACGTATACGCATTGCGTTGGAGAAGTTAGCTAGGCCCAAGAAGAGGAAACGGAAATGAAACTCCTCGCATCCATCATCCTCCTGCTCGCCTTCGCAGGGGGGATTCTCTATCATGCCACTGTTGCCTCTCCACCACTCCCACCTAACCCTGTTCTGCCTGTATCGCTATCCAAGGGAGAATTAGCGAAGATATACTTGCTTGGTCGTGAGATTGCCCGCACCCAAATGGCCGCCCCCGAGACCTTGGATGAATTGGATGATGCCATGATTCGCAACATGCTCCTCTGGGGCCATGACTACAAGGGGTGCCAGAAGGAGTCGATGGAGGCGACCTACAGGTGTCTGGAGACTATCACCGATGAAGAGGTTGCCTTGGTACGGAGGGCTTGGAAGAAGGAAGGGGATTTTGTGGTGGAGGTAAAAGCTCCTTGAAGAGGACTTGTGTATTAGCGTTTTCCTTAGTATAATGCTTTTGCTATGCTCAAATACGGCGTTAGGAAGTTCATTGATGGTGTGTACAATCCAGAATATGGTAAGCGTCAGCGGAAGGCCAACGCGCAATATAGCAAGGCCTATCAGGCACGCTGGAACGCCGCCAATAGAGATAAGCGCAGAATCTACGAAAAACGGTGGCGCGCCACTAAAACTCCAAGCGAGCTACGTAAGATTTGGCGAGAGAATTATAGGCGGTGGGCAAAGGGACATCCGGAAGTGCGTGACCAGGCCAGCCGCAGAAGAGTGCTGTGGGCTCACGGTTTGACACTAGAAAGCTATGAACGATTGCTACGCAAGCAAAGGCATCGATGCGCAATTTGTAGAGCACGGCATATCGAAGCCCCAATGAGACGGCTGCATGTCGATCATAACCACAAGACTGGACAAGTACGCGGCTTGTTATGCAATAAGTGCAACCATCTCCTTGGGAATAGTCAAGAAAGTGTGGAGGTTCTTCGTAAGGCCGCCCAATATCTCCAACAACATCTACTTAGTGCGGAGGTGAGAGAGCCATGAATAGTCAGGAAAACGTTGTACTGCATTCCGTAGAAGAAGTAACCAAAGTCGTTTGTGCTTCATACCCACATAAGTGTAAGGGGTCAGAGCACGCACTGTTTGTACATTTAATTGCTGTGGGTATCCTCCCACAAGTCACCCGCACCAAGAAAGAAGATTTACCAGCGGCTGTTTTGAAGGAACTGCAACTGCTGGTCGCAGCGGACAAAGAATGACAATCGTCGTCCCCTCAAGGGGCAGCGGAAGACCCTGCACCTGGTTGTGACGAAGAGGAGGAAGTAGATGAGTACATTGATGACAGCCAAAACTGACCTACTAATCGCGGTGGTCTTTGGTCTTGTGGGTGTGTTCTTACTTAATGATGCCCCGCTCAACCTTATGGGGGCAGTTTTACTCGCCTTTGGGGCCGTTCATTTTCAAGAGTATCGTCGGAAGAGAAGAAGGTGAGAGAGCCATGATCACGGTTTCAGGATTTTGGCTTCAGCCCTGTGCCTTTAGAACTGTTGCACCCAGCACAAGCTGGGATGATGTTTTCAATGAAGTCGAGGCCGCCCTTAGACACAGGAATGATATGGTCTCGGGTGAGTTTCTTCTTTCTACCACAATAAGCGCAACGGTAGTTAAATTTGCGCTTCAACTTAATCCACTCCTCTCTCGAATGTCGTCCACCATTTGCTCTTCTACGGCTACTGTACGCAGCCTGGTTCCAGCGAACCTGGAGCGTGTGTGCTCGGTAGTAAGTTCGATAGTACACACGCAACCTCTTACGGTACTTTCGTCTATATCTACGAGCCGCTTCCCGAATCTTACGTTTATGTGTGACAGGCGTTCTTGCCCTGGACTGTCGCCACTTGAGTTTGCGTCGTTCCCAAAAGCAGGGCAAGCAGGTGGATTCTCGGGAAACTTTCCCGCGCTGCTTAAACCTGAATTGGTTGATAGGCTTCGTGTGATTGCAGTCCGCACATCGCTTGCGCTTTCGCTTCAACACTCTCTTATGCCTCCACGCATAGACACAAGCCATGTCGCACATGAACTTGTGCCCCCTATTCGCATGGTGCGCCGCGAATCGTCCACAGTTGAGGCACCGTCCATAGACATACATCGACATGACACAATAGGATAGCAGAAGATGCCCGGATTCTCAATCGTCGTCCCCTCAATGGTTCCTGAGAGAGCCCACAAGGCCATCGGTGACTGGCGGGCCATGATGGAGAAGCCAGCAGAGCATGACTACTTAGTCATCGACAACAGCGCAGTGAATCTAGGAGTGCTGGCGTCTATGCAGAAGGGGTATGAGGAGTCGAGAGGCCCAATCATCGCCTATATCCACGATGATGTGGAAGTGAATGAGGAAAACTGGGACACCCGAGTCGAGGCTGAGTTCGCTGACCCCTCTGTTGGTGTAGTGGGCTTCGGTGGTGCTCTGCATCATGGCGACCCGGACATCTACAAGGTTCCTTACTACCTTCAGCAACTCGGACGATCCTACTATCGGTCGAACACTGATAATGCTGAGAGTCATGGGGAGCGGTTCACAGGGGCTTGTGATGTAGCAGTGCTTGACGGGTTTGCACTAATTGTGCGGAAGGGGCTGCTCGATAAGGTAGGCAAGTGGCCGGTTGACATCATGCCGATGCACACGTATGACTACTGGTTTTGTTGTATCGCCCACAGGTTCGGGTATCGTGTTCGCCTTGTAGGTGTTCGTTGTGTTCACAATGGCGGCAGAACCTCCACAACTCCAGAATACATTGAGTGGTTGAAGGCTCGTTACGGAAAGACAGACGAAGAGGTGCATCAAGAAGGCCATAAATATCTATACGACGAGTTCTGTGATGTCCTGCCCTGGAGGTGTCAGCCATGAGCAGGTGCAGGTGTGGTAGCTGGTTCTGGCCCATCATGGCTATCTATGGTCTCGCTGGCCTCCTTGGCTGGCTCTGGCTGGCCCTTTTCCTTTGGACGTATGTTGACTGAGGTGAGAGGATGAGCAAGCGCAACAAAGGTACTCACGGCATCTATGACCTAACCTGTATCTCCGACAAATGTAGTAGGAGGTTTAAGGTTATTTGGGATGTGCGGACGATTGCCATTGAGATCAAAGCCAATCGGGTCGATGAGCGTTTCACTTTTGGGCAAACAGTTGGATATGCTAAACTCACCTACCCCTTCAACGGCTGCCCTTTTTGCGGGGCATGGTGGCCAACGGGGCCGCTTGATGGTGAGGCGTATCCGAAGAAGCCAAAGCCGTTGAGGGACATTGTTTTTGATCCCGCTCCTCTCCAGGCTTGGATAGATGCTCAGGGGAATGAGTTGGCTTGACATGGGCACCCTAGAACGCGCCGCGACCCTCTATGCCGCCAGTGTCATGTTGGGGCTGATGGGTCTCGGGGCTGGGTTGGCCTTGCTAGGTGTGTGGCTTGTTATGAGTAGGGAGAAGACAAGATGACCACGAACATTACATTGTTAGTTCACAATCGCCCCCGCCATACTGAGCAGGCCATCACCTCTCTTTACCAGAACACGCCGAACCAGTCCTTCAACCTCGTGGTGGTTAACGATGCCTCGGACGAGGAGACCTCTGACATGTTGCAGCGTTTGACTGACCTCTACGGTTTCTACACCTATACCTTTAAAGATACAATCGGAATCGTTGGGAAGGTGAGGAACCATGCGGTCAGCCTTGTCCAGGAAGTCTATGGTCAAGGTGCCCTGCTCTACTGCTCCGACAACGATGTCTACTTCACCGAGGGGTGGTTGGCTGACTTGATACCTAACTTTGAGCTTGCTGAAATGGTTGGGTTCAAGCTACTCGGGGCTTACAGCCATCCCTATCAGCAAACTGAGAGGGTCTACGCTGGGATGGGGGACTATGGTATCCATGAGAAGCAGGCTGTGGCGTCGCAATCATGGTTGATGCGGTGGGAGACTTGGTATGAGTATGGGCCGCTCGATAGCCATGCAAAGGGAATCGGGCAGAGTGAGGACGTGGCGTTCACGAATAAGATCAGGGACTCAGGGTGGAAGATTGGGACTGTCTATCCTGATGTTGTTTACTCAACTGGGGTGACAGGTAGCTTTGGGAAGCCTTGTCCGGGGGCTGACTTGGTGAAGAATGCTGTGCCGAAGGGGGTTTGGTGTGAGTAGAACTTCTTTGTATGTCAAGGAGGGAAACACATTGAGACTCCAAGGTAGAGGCAACCATCACGGTTGGCAAATAATCGGAAAGACGGGTGAAACAGCCATCCCATCTCCTCTCAATGGAATGTCTGTCTATCTTCCATCTGTAGTAGGAAAGCGGGACAACCAAGAGAAGGTCTTCCAACAAGTATCCCCAAAGTTCTGGTTGATGGTGAACCATGAGTAGCCCTATCGAATCCAAACTCGCCTCCCTCTCGGCCACCGACAACCTTCAGTACGGCGGCTCGTTCAACCATAAGCTCTATCAGAACTACCCCTTCCCGGGACTTGACCACTTGCCAGCGCTTCGCAACAACACCCAGCAGAGGTTGGACTTCCTGTTGAAGCACCTTGGTGATGTGAAGGGGAAGCGGCTGCTCGACATCGGGTGCGCAAATGGGGCGTTGACGCTTGGGATGGCTAGGGCAGGAGCGAAGGTGCATGGGGTAGACACTAATGCTGATGAGATTGAGTTTGCCTGCCTAGCTGCCGATGTCCTCGGCTTGCCAGGGAACAGGTTCTATTTGTGCAATGCGCTAGCTCTCCCACTCGCGGTGATTGATGACATCACCATCTTCCTCTCAGTATGGAAATGGATGGTCAGGGCTCATGGCTTCGAGGCAGCCAACGAGGCCCTCCAGAACATCGCTGACCACACCAAGTTGCTCATCTTCGAGTCAGGGATAGCGGACTCCGGCATCGACCTGATTGATTTCAAGAAGTCCCAGGTGGAGCAGCTACTCCATGACCACACCTCGTTCAAGCACATCGAGATGGTCGGTTGCTTCCCCAGGGACTCGGCGCATAACGTGGATAGAGAGGTTTGGAAGTGCTGGAATGAGTGACCAACTCCATCGGAAGACATATCGGGTTGACCTTGTGTGGCAGTTGCCGAGGGAGGTAAAGTTCTTGCAACAGTTGGCTGGCTACAATGGTTTCCCAAAAGTGAAGGGGTGGGATGAGGGGGCTGTGTGGATGACTCATTGTGGCAGGTCAGTCAATGCTGGAACATGGACTCATGGGAGTTGGGACTACCTTGAGAATCAGTTGGCAGTGTTGTTGTTCATCCTCGGTCGTGAAGGTATCCGCCATCGGGACATCACTGCCAATAACTTGCTATGGCACCCTGAAAGGGGGCTGTACCTGATTGACTTTGGGTGGTCTACTTGGGTTGGTGAGGATGACACGCCTACACCCATCCCCCATGTGATGAGGCCGTGGATGTGTGGGCATAGTGATGAGGAGCAGGCGGTTGAGACGTTGAAGGGGCTGCGGGTGGTGCAGGGTGACCGATAAAGAGGTTAAAGGAGTTTTCATTATGGCGCTCATTGGTGCCATAGGCTTTGGACTTTGGGTTGGCAGTATTGGAGCTGGCATATTGGCTTGGGTAGTTTTGAGCATAGCGATAAGTAGAGTTATGCGATGAGCAGAGTATTTCACCACGGCGGCAAGTTTGGCGACCTGATATTCGCCCTCTACACCATGAAGGCGCTGGGTGGGGGACAGCTTGTAGTGAGCGACTATCATGGGGTGGGTTGGAGCCTTGAGATAGCAAGGACTATGACCAGTTTCCTTCTTGCTCAGCCTTATATTGAGTCTGTACGGACTGTCCCCTATATAGCCGCAGAAGTTTACCAAGTAGACTACGACCTCCAACACGCTGAGGATGACAAGAACCCTGAAGCCTTCCCAGAGTGGCATGGGGGCTCGTGGCCGGGGAATTGCAACATTCGCAAACGCTATGCAGTCCACTTCGGGGTGGAGTATGACCCCGAGGCCACCTGGTTGAGAGCGCCATACACTAAGAACGTGGATGTAGCGGTTCACCTACCAATGCGGAGGAGCGTGAGGTCTAAGGGAGATTGGGATGAAATATTGGGTGGGCTGTCAGGGCTGGGGGTGGTCATCCTCGGAGAGGAAGGGCTGGGCACTGATAGCCTCTTGGAGACCGCTGACTATATCAACTCAGCAAAAGTGTTCCTTGGAGTAGTCAGCTCCTGTAACGCCCTCGCTGAGGGCCTTGGGAAGCGCCGGTTGGTGGAGCAGGCAGATGGCTGCGACAATGTGAACGTTGGGGGGAAGATGGGCTTGTCGATCAATGGGTTGAGCAACCAAGAGGTGGTTGAGATGGTGGAGACTTGTTGTGCCATATGATGAAGAAGCCCTCGGGCGCGTGAAGATAGGGCATTTCCTGAAGCGGGGGATTCCCATCAGGGGAATCATCCACATCGGGGCGGGGGATGGGTATGAGATTGATTGGTATTTGAAGTTGGGCATTCGACCTATCCTTGCAGTGGAGCCTGAGCGGGAGTCCTACAACAAGTTGAAGCAGAAGTTCCAAGAAGCCTCAGATGTCCACATCTCTAGCATGGCCCTTGGAAATGGAGACAGAGCGACGGTTGGGACTCTCAGAGTTCCTCCAAAGGATACGGGTGGCTCTACTCTTCTCACCGAACTTCCACATGGCCCCTCGGTGACAGGGGTAACCTATGACTATAGTGAGTGTCAAGAAGTCGTGGTGACAACTTTTGAGAAGCTAGTGTACCTATTCTCGGACATCATCGAGTTGAAGGACTACAACTGCCTAGTGGTAGATGTCCAAGGGATGGAGCTTCAGGTGCTGAAGGGCTTCGGCCCGCACCTAGAGAAGATGGACTGCTTGAACATCGAGTGCAGCCGAGAGCCCATCTATGAGGGTGGGGCCCCCGCACGTGAGATTCTCACTTGGCTGGCTATACGAGGCTTTGATGCTATCACCCCGATTGAGGCTCACAATGACATCTTGTTTGTGAAGCGAGGTGTTGAGGAGGTGTTGAGTGGCTGAGAATGATAGGTGTATCAAGCGGAACGTGGCCGTTGATATTGAGTTCGACATTGTTTATGTTGACCACCACGAGTGGCGATTCCTACGGCAGGCTACAACGTACAATGAAGTTGGCACCGAGGTCATGCATAGCCTCTACTACTGCATATTCTGCTTGAAACTGGCTGAGCGAGAAATAAAGGTTCAGTGATGGGATTGCTAATTAATTGCGGGAGCGGTCAAAGACCATTCCTCACAGGCGGC
>LAZR01002752.1_pt1 | contig 9967 bp, 6 predicted proteins | sample 329461 | NCBI WGS metagenome assembly LAZR01 (sample SAMN03002196, study PRJNA259156) | marine sediment metagenome | biome: sea floor; feature: Hydrothermal impacted sediments; material: marine sediment; isolation source: Loki non-amplified sample from Loki's castle hydrothermal vent sediment ...
GATACAATGTTCTTTTAAAACTTCTTTAACATGTTCTGCAGTTAACATTTTGAATTACTTACTTTTTAATTATTTTTAGATAATCGTTTTCTATAAAATAAATCTTAGGATTAAATTTAAGTTTTATACTATTACTCTAAAATCGTTTCATGTCTATTTTGAATAAACTCAAAATTACCAGATTAAGAAGAAATTATGAACTTCAAATATTATTTATTTTATCTACCACGCATTCACATAATAGAAGTACATTCTTAATGCCTACTTTAGAAACTAAATTCATATTATCTTTTCTAGTATGGACACATTTTAAACCAGGTTGAGAACTTATCCAACACGCTTCAAAACCTTCTTGTACAATTGGCATATAATCAGACCAAGCGCCAGTAGGTACGTAAATATCTTTTATATCGATTTTTAATTCTTGGGCACTACGAAAGAATAGATCTTTCAATTTCTGAGAGGAAACTTTGCGAGGAATCCCATATGAAGTAACTAATCTTATCATTTCATTACCTCCTATAAGATCTAGGTTAATGAAATAGGTAGAGCTTTTATTTAATTCATTTTTATACTTCTGAATGAAGACTTTTGCTCCGCCTAAGTTTAATTCCTCAGAACTAGTACAAAGGAAGATTAGATCTACATTATCTTTCGGGTTATTTTTGTAAAATCTTGCTAATTCAATAATTGTTCCGACTGCGGCAGCATTATCATAGGCTCCAGAAGATTTGTTTCCAGTTTTATTAAAGTAATTAAAATTACTAATTAAAGCAATTACAACACAAATAGAAAATAGAATATTGTTTAAAACAAGAGAATTAAAAGGCACAATTAATTGTATGATGCTTAAAATAAGAAACGTGGCGAGCATTATTAAAATGCCAAATGCTGATATTATAAATATCAATATCCTGATGTGAGATGGAAATGTTTGTGATTTAGTGTCCCAATGAGCCATAAATACTACTTTTGCTTTAGAATTGTTACTTTCCACACTACTATAAATATTCTCAGTTTCAAAATTGTTTTTCTCATTTTTAGAATATCGTATTTCACAATCAGATGCTAAACTTAAAGCTCTTTTGGCTATATAGAAATTCAATAAAATTACTCCAAGAGAGAGCCAAGGATTAATAAAGAATACTAATGCACACAATACTAAACAAATCCCAATCGGGAAAAACATGTATCTTAAAACAATCCAAATATAAAAAGATGTTTTAAATTTATCCCTATGAATTGTATTAAACCCCGCTTTACCAAATTCCTCGAGTATAATTTTAATTGCTTTTTTTTCTCCTTCTGACCCAACTAATCTAGGGAAAACAAGTTTTTCTGTTATTCTATATACATTTTCATCATTAAGACTTAAGTCAGAAACATATTTATTCGGTTGTTTCTTTGGGATTCGTGTTTCTAATTGTTGTACATCCATTTTTGATTTTAATTCCATATCTCTTATTTAATCAACATATATTTAAACCACTCGATTGGTAAGGATTCGATGACTTTATCTAGAAATTCTTGAATACTAAAAACTCCTAAATCAGAAATAATTCCAGAAATATATTCTGGTGGTGTAATGTCAAAGTAATAATTATGGACTTCTAAAAGCTTGTTTGACATCTCTTTATTATAAACTTCCTTTATTGGTTTTTCTTCAATCAAAACACTATACCCATAATGGCTTTTTAAGTTGTATTTATATGAATCGCAAACTGCAAAAACATCGATTTTTTTGGTTCTGGCTAATAATGATAAAGGAAATGTGCCAATTTTATTAATAATCGAACCATCTTTTAAAATACTGTCAACACCTATCAAAACTACATCTATTTCATCAATAAAATTAGCAATAGCTGCATCTACTATTAGATGTGTTTTAAAGTGTGAGGATATGACTTCAGCTACCCTTTGGCCCTCAAGAAGAGGTCTTGATTCTAACACATAAATTTCAAAGTTAAAATCTTTGTTTTGCAATAATAGATTAATAATAGTTGAGCTATATGATATCAACATTATTTTCAGTGGAAAAATTTTGCTGTGCTTTAAAAAAGTGTAAAAATTTAACTCTAAAGATTTTTTTCTCTTTTCTCTATTGATTTTAAACTGATTCAATCTTGCTTTTATGACAATTTTAGTTATTTCATCTAAATCGTGAATTAAATATCCTATTGTATTGATAATAGGAGCCATACTTGGACGAGTTTCAATTATTTGGTTTGATAAGTAAATAATTTCATCTCTAATATCTCTATGAGGATCTTCAATCAAGTCTAGTTGTGTTTTAATTATTTCAAGAGCTTTATCAATAAATTCATTAGCTCCAGAGTTATTATCCTCTCTTAATTCTCTAATTAAATCATGAATATTTTGGATTTGTAATTTGATTTACTTTAATTAGCTTTTGAATTATTGTCTTATAATTGGATTAATCATGCATAATTTAAAAATAATAATGATTATAAAAAAACTTTTTAAATATTGCTAAGGCAATCTAAGGAAGTATCTATATCTTTTTTATGCATTCTCTTCATCGAGCTCCATATCAGTAATACTTTTTTTTGTATTTTAGATTCAAGCTTTTGGATTTCCATTTTTGATGTTAGCACCATATCTCTAAATTTTTCAACAAATATTTAAACTGCTCTCGCAAGAATTTCAATTTTCGGGGTCATTTCAACTATTTAATCTTCATTTTCAGGGAATTTTCGATTTTCTCTGAAATTTTTATGGATTTAACTCTCGTTAATAATTAACCAATTGTCTTTTTAACAACATGATTGATTAAGATAACATAATATAAAAATCAAGCTATTCATAGAAATTTTTAAAAATTCGACAAATACCTAATTCAGTCTGTAATAGAAGATATTTATCTTTACTTCGTAATAAATTCAGAGCTGCAACGTAATACATTAATTCCGTTAAAGTTCCAAATAAGAGAATTTTTTTATTCATTTTGTAAATACGAATAAAATAGGGAATTAATCCAATAATCGCTATTGAAATCCTTATGCCAAGTTAAAAGAAAAGGGTAACTTCTTGAGTGAGATTTTTAGTTATTATGAAAGGTGTGCCCCACAGTAAAGTGGTAAAATTAATAAGATGTTAGCTATTATTCTATTCCTATTTGATAAGGTTGAATCAGACTGTGTGCCATGTAATCATCAATCTATATCTTTTTATTAAGAAAAATTGGATTCTAAAAAAATTATTCTAATTTCTTACTCTTGTTTAATATGAAAATATAGTTTTAGAAGAAAAAATCAAAAAAAAAATTACAAGATATCTTATTTTAATTACAGAAATATAAATAAAAATTAGTTGAATTAAAAAGGATTAAGATTTGATTAAAAAACTAAATAAAAAAAAAAAGGATTTAATTTAAAACTTTTATACATAGAAAAACACTAAGTTTCCCGCGGGAAGGATATGATCTTTTCTATTGCTGAGTATTAATACCATAGATTCAGTATTCTTTACGGGGGTTGCCATTACGGGGAGTTGCCCCATCTGAACAGTAGGTCCGTAGAACCACCACCAAGTCAGGTCTTGATACATACTAATATTTTGCACGCTCAACAATTCTCGTTCAGGTGAAGGCTCGCTTGGATTTGGCCCATTTGGATTTCTCTTTGTCGGTTCCTTAAAGGTTTCAATGACGGTTGCTTGCCAATTATTTACCGCATAAGCTACAGAAATGCTCCAACTACCTCCTCCCTCGAAATTCGGGGTTGTATCCCAATCTTCGGCGGCTTCATCTTCAACATCATCAAAATATAACGGATTTCCATCAGCTGTAATTGAAATATTGTCAACGTACATCTGTTGCAAGGTAAATGCGCCATCTTGCCAGGTGGTAAAGTAAAGATCAATAACATGTCCAGCAAAAGGAGTGAGATCCATAGAAACTGGGATCCATCCACCGCTATTTCCAGAAAAAGCATGCCAGCGTCCAGTAGCGTTGTAAGCTGTAGGCTCACGACCGTCATCAGTATTAGGATTGTCTTGAGCATGAGCTATATAATCTACCATAGGAACAAGAAGCCCATCATCGTCATACATTACAACTGAAGGATCGTCTAATGTATACCATTCTTCAGTATTTTGGTCATAGACTTCTACATAGCCATAATCCCAATCCATTTCGATTTCAAAATAAGTGTAAAAATCGAGAGTGACATCTGTATACGATGTTAAATTGAAGGTTTGGGATATACTTCGCCATGACCACGCCCCTACACCAGAAGCCCATGAGAATTCACCACTGTATGGTCCAGGTCCTGAAGTGGTTTCACCTTCAACATAGATCAACAATGGTATATCATCTTTTTTAGCTCCGAAGCGGTAATATTGAGCTGTATAAGGCTTGGCTGAAGATAACCATCCACCAGGAGCTTGTGTTACCCCTGAAGACACGATGTTATCGAGTACCCATCTTATAGAGTAACCCCATGTATCATCCGTACCTATATCGAGAGTATCAAATCCATAAAGACTACCAAGAGCTAGATCATCAAAATAAACTGCAATTGTCCAAGCATCATATATTTCATCAAATGTCTCACTAAATCCGCGAGCGGCGAGAGTGTCTTCAATACCTTTAATACCATTATCTTGTTCAGCTACTAAAGCGGATATGAAAGCTGCGCCTCCAAATTTCTCATACAGATATAGTTGGAATAAGTAGCTAGCTCCATAATCTTCTAGTCTGCCACCCCAAAAGGTAAGGGAGGTATCCTGATGGTAAACCATATAATAAGCAAGATGTCCAGAAGAGTGACCATAGCCACTTAAATATCCTGCTAAGTCAGCTAAACCTTCATCTACCCAAGATGGTTCGTTAGGGTCTTGATCAAAGTGAACCATATGCTGGAATTCATGGGCAAAAACCCCTTCATATAGATAAGGACGTCCTCCATCAGGGCCAACACGGTTTTGCCAATCATATGAATCGATGTGAAACATGTTTTTGAACGCTAGAGAATTTTCACTTGCTGAGAAGTATCCAGCAACATATGAAGTCTGTTTAGGATCATAGTATGACTCATCCCGGATGTTGTGAATGAGAATCCATACTTTTTGTCCCTCATCCCCTCGGTCAGTCAGATTCCCAAATACACCAGTTACGGTTTCATATATATTATTATCAAACTCGGCTAAAAGACCAGTTAATTGAGCTGTTGAAATTCGATCTTCTTCACGCCAAACATCATTAGGATTTGCAAATACATATTCATCTGTGGTATCATCATAATTATTATAGGCATCTTCTTCGATTAAAATGATGCCATTAACACCATCCATAACAACTACAAAAGTTTCATCATAATCAATATCCAACCCCATATCAGATACTGAAATGGTTATATTTTCACCTACTACTACTGGTTCGCCAATAGGAGAAACACCCGTCGCGATAGCAGATCCTCCTTCAGCTGCTCGCTTACGAAAAGCGACTTCTTTTTCTCCTATCATTTCTGGAGTGGCATCCATTGCAAATGGTCCCATTGTATTTAAATCAGCGGGCATAGCAGCCGCGGGACTTAAAAACATGGTAAATAATAGCCCAAAAGAGCTTACTGTTAATATAGCGATAATAGTAATCGTTGTCGTTTTATTTTTAATTTGTTTTTTTCTCATTTTTGTTTATTCATCTCTTAATTTTTTAGGTTAAATTTTTTTATGTTTTAATGTGTTTTTGTTCTCAAAATCATTGAGAACTTCCCAAAAGTCAAATAATTTCGAAAGATCCTTTCAAATTATCGACGGTTTAGTGAGATTAAAAATTGAGATCATTATATAAAATTTTCCCTTTTTTTCTATAACTAGGTTGACAATAGTGACAAAAATGTAAAGAAAAACAAATTTGACAAAAAAGTAAATGTGGACAAAGATGTATAAGGAAAATTGGCAAAGTAATTGACAAATATGTAGTTTTTAACAATTTTGATAAAAAAATACGAAATTCGAATAAAAACCTTAGAAACACCATTTTTCAGAGGTTATTTTGATATTTCTAAATATTACTTCAATTCAGAAATAACACTGTTTAGTTATACTCTCTTGATAGAACAAATCACGATCGGAAATATTTTATAAATGTGAAGACTATGGTTTAGTCATGTAATATTTCTCATTTATTACATCTCTTTTTTTTTTTACTTTTAGGTTGAAACTCAAATAATTAATATGTTAGCTAGAGTTTCATCTAGTTTTTTCAAGACCAAGAAAACAAGAAAGAAAAAGAATTTTGAACTACCGCTATTTCTCAACCATTGCCATATCGAATAAAAATACTCTCCCAACGACTAATTGATCTAGAAGAGAGAGATATAAATGTTTATTATTTAGCGGGATAAAAAGTTCTTGTCTTTGATGATCATTTGAATTTTTCCCCCTTTTTCCCTAAATCTCGAAATGTAAAAAAAACACGATAAAACATTAAATTATTGGATTTGACGAGTTTAATGTCGGAATTAATTCACGAGGATTAAAAGTTATTTAAATTTATAACCTATAATATTTTAAAGCTTTAAACCTTCTAAAAAATTACTTGTTGTGTTTTGTTTAAAGAAATTAAATCAATATGGCAACGATAGGAATTTGTTGATTCAAGGTAGAGAATTTTGACAATGTTCAGAGCCGATTTATTTATAACAATCAGAGTTGCAGACTTCAATTTAATAATTTCAAGCGAAAAATTATTCAGTATCTTAAGTAAGTTATCTATATTACAAAATGTTCAAATGACAATAGTAAGACAAAATAAAGAAGTTCACGGAAGAATGGTTATTAAAGAATGGTATGAAATAACGGGTTCTTTAAATATACCTGAAAGGGGTAATTCTTTCTGGGTTCTTTCAAAAGTCATTAGTCAAGAAGAGCCTTATAACTTCTTTATGAGAATTGATCGAAACATTATAGCTGAAAATTATGATGAAGCTCAGAGTAATGCTTCAGATTGGGTAAAAGATACACTTATAGAACCCTTAAAAATAGGTTTCTCTATGGAGGAAATAGAAATTAATTCACCAGGAAAATTAAGGAAATCTCACTAATAATGAGGGAATTTCGATGACTTTTGAGATTATTGAGACTGATATTTTAGTCATAGGAGCAGGAGGAGCAGGATGCCGTGCGGCAATTGCTGTCTCAGATTTAAATCAGGATGTTCTTCTAATAACAAAAGATCTTCTTGGTAAAGCTCATACGGTTATGGCAGAGGGTGGATTCAACGCCGCATTAGCGAATTTAGATCCTGATGATTCTTGGGAAGTACATGCACGTGATACATTAATTGCAGGAGCTTATCTCAATGATCAAAACCTAGTTGAAATTTTAGTAAAAGAAGCCCCCGACCGAATTCTTGACCTAGAGAATTATGGAGCTATTTTTTCTCGTACTCCAGATGGGTTAATTATGCAACGACCATTTGGGCATCAAACTTATCGGAGAACATGTTATGCAGGAGACAGGACTGGACATGAAATTATGGCTACTTTAACTGAGGAATTAAGAAGACGCGATATTGTTATAATGGATGAAGTTTTTGCTACCACGCTTCTACGAGATAGTAACCGTGTAGCTGGTGTCACTTTTGTTGACATTCGAACAGGAAATTTCAAGATTATCAGAGCTTCTTCGGTTATAATGGCTACGGGAGGGGCAGGTCGAATTTATGAAGTTACAACTAATGCACAAGCCGATGTTGGTAGTGGTTATGCCATGGCATATAAAGCAAATGTAGAACTTGTTGATATGGAACAATTTCAATTCCATCCTACTGGAATCGCTGTACCACCTTCAGTCCAAGGACGTTTAGTCACAGAAGGGGTTCGAGGGGAGGGGGGAATACTCTTAAATAAAAATGGTGAACGATTCATGAAACGATATAACCCTCGATTAATGGAATTGGCAGGGCGAGATGAGGTCACTAGGTCGATTATATCTGAGATTTTAGAAGGGCGTGGAACAGAAAATGGAGCAGTGTTTCTGGATATTTCGTTCTTACCATCTAGAATTATTGAAGAAAGACTTCCTACCATGCTGGAGGATTTTCTTGATTTTGGTATTGATATCAGAAACGAACCGATGGAGGTAACACCAACAGCTCACCATATGATGGGAGGTATTAAAATTACTCGAAAAGCAGAAACGAATCTTAAAGGTTATTATGCCGCGGGTGAAGTAGTTGGAGGGATACATGGAGGTAACCGCCTTGGAGGAAATGCTCTTGCAGACACCCAAGTATTTGGAAGAATAGCCGGAAATTCTGCTGCGACATTTGCAGCGAGTGTATCTCCTCCAAAGCTTAACCGAGATTTTATAAAAAAAGAATGTTCACGTATCAGAGCTCCGATTGAACGAGAAGAGGGTGTCAGTTCTTCAACTGAAAAAATTCAACTTCAAAAGAATATGTGGAATAATGCGGGCATATTCAGAAATGAACAAGATCTAAATAATGCTCTATATTCCATTAAAAAACAGCAAGAACGAGTTGATTCAAAACTGATGGTAAATAATAAAGCAACAAGGTACAATACTGAATGGATAAATTCCTTAGAGTTGTACGATATGTTAATTGTTTCTGAAATGTTAGTCCGTTCAGCACTTTGTCGTAAAGAATCGCGAGGATCACATTATCGAACAGACTATCCTACTCCGAACCACGACCGATGGTTCGTAAATATTGTAATTAAAATGCAAAATCGACAAATGGTTTTGGAAAAGAAACCAGTCATAATTACTAAATGGAAACCAAAATGGATAAGGAATTCAAATTAAAAAGTGAAATTCTTGATAAAAAAACAAATAGTTAAGTTTCGAATTTGTCACTATAATCCGGATTTAGACGATAAACCTTACTTTATTGACTATGATATTCCCTATACAGATCGTCAAGTAATTATGGATGCCTTGCATTATATCTTTCAAAATATTAATTCCTCTTTAGCTTATAGATGGAATTGCAGGAGTGGGCAATGTGGATCATGTTCAATTAATATTAATAGTGTTCCAGGTCTAGCTTGTCGAATTAATGTAGATCCATCTAAGAAATACGTTTTAGAACCATTATATAACTTTCCAGTGATTCGAGATCTGGTAGTAGATCTTGGAATAGGCTTTAAGCGTCTAGCAAAGTTGCGTCCATATCTTGAGCGTATATCAACTCCAGATCGTCCAGAGAAGTTGACACGAGAAAGTCTTTCAACAGCTATGGATCTTCATTCCTGTATTCAATGTTTTTCATGTTATGCTGCATGTCCAGTAGTGTCATCTACTAAACAAGAATTTTCCGGTCCTATCGCAATGCGTGAACTAGCGCGTTTTGAATTTGATCCCCGTGATGAAGGTGATCGAGTTCAAATGGCAGTGAGTAGTGGGCTTTATGATTGTACAAGTTGTGAATTATGTAAAGAAGTGTGTATCCCAAAGCATATCGATACTCGGCGAAAAGCAATAGAAGGTCTACGCGCTCGGGCTGTTGAGCGAAACATGGGTCCATTGGAAGAACATCAAAGTTTTATAGACAAGATTAAAAATACTGGATATTCAATTGATGTGATTACAAAACCTTTTACTGACCAAGTTCCATCTATAATTGATGTTGAGGATCCAATTGATGAGGTAACTTTCTTTCCAGGATGTTTGATTAACTTAAGACTTCAACACGTAGGACACAACATTATTGAAGTATTGAGACGAAATTATATTAAATTACACATTCCAAAGGATTTTGTTTGCTGTACCAGCGTAGCTTTCCGAACTGGTTCTCGCAATGTTACGTCTGACATGATTCTGAAGAACACAAAATATTTTGAAAAGTTAGAAGTAAAAAAATTAATTGCGCTTTGTCCTGGTTGCATGTCTACTATTAAACAAGATTGGCCTGTCGTGTTGCATGAACAAGGGGCTCAACCTTACCGATTTGAGCCATTCGATATCAACGAATACTTAA
>LAZR01002753.1_pt1 | contig 9965 bp, 8 predicted proteins | sample 329461 | NCBI WGS metagenome assembly LAZR01 (sample SAMN03002196, study PRJNA259156) | marine sediment metagenome | biome: sea floor; feature: Hydrothermal impacted sediments; material: marine sediment; isolation source: Loki non-amplified sample from Loki's castle hydrothermal vent sediment ...
GAACTCGAGGACATGGACATAGCCATACAGATGGTCATCACAGATGCAGATAAGAAGTATTGGCTTTCTGTTAAAGAAGGTGCCTTAGATTTTGGAGAGGGAGATGTAGAAAATCCTTCATTTACAATGTCTTCAACGCTCGAGGTTGGCGCTGGAATTTTAATGGGAGAAGTCGATGCTACAAGTGCTTACATGGCCGGTGATATAACAGTTGAGGGCAATTTGCAGGATGCAATGGCCTTCCAGGAAGGAATCTTAGTCTAAAATGCGAAAATCTCGCAATTCCCTGAAATAATTGAACTGGCCTTAGAAGCGTATGAAGATTTGATCGAAGACCTTTAGAAAATTTTATATTTTTTTTTTACTTTTACTTTTATTCTAGAAAAGTATTTTAAAGGAGTGTTGTAATAAATTCATTAAATCTCTCAATATCAAGACTTCCATGATTTATATAGGTAATTTACTATATTTAGTTAAAGAAATAATAATAACTAAGAAAAAATGCAAGAATTCAAGGTTAATCATCTCATCACGCTAAAACTCGAAGGAAAGGATACAGTTATCTATGTAGCTGGAAAGAGATTCCAACAATGTAAATATCTCCTTATAAATATTCCTGAAGATAGTTTAGATTCGACTAAGGAAATCCATTCAATTGACGAGGCCGCTAATATTTTTGATGGATACCCAGGGACACCTAAAAATATCCCCCCAGAAACGAGGTTTTGGGCACATTGTTCAAACCTTGAGACATGGGCAGAAAATAATTACGACACACGTCTTCTACATTCTAATTTAGCATTTCCGTTATTGAAAAAACTAACGGAATCCGAAGACAAACAGGCCTTAAGTGCATTTAAAGAAGAAATAGCTAAGAGGATAGAAAGCGGATATTTTCCCACAATTCAATTTTTGTGGAATGAAGGATTCTTTAAGTATCTCACAAAAGAAGAATTGACATCCATACTACCATCTAATGGTAAAGAATTTAAAGCCCTTGTTGATATTGAACAGCTCTTGAATAGGAAAATCCTTTTGAATAAGAATTTTAATGAAAGTATGGATGACCAATTATGGTTTTTAATGAAAGATAACAAAATTACTGATTTGGAAATTACAGGAAATTATGACAGAAAAATAGATGGATTTATTGATTTAAATTATATTCCACAAGCGATCACAAATTTTAAGGATCTTAAATCTCTAAAAATGGTTGAAAATATGATTAAAACAATTCCTAAGCCTATTGGAAGATTAAACAAATTAGAGCATCTAGATTTTCAATTTAATCAAATTAAGACTGTCCATGGATCAATAGGGAAATGTAAAAAACTTAGATCTTTAAATTTATCTTGTAATTGTATCAAAATAATACCAGACACCATTACAAAGTTAAATAAACTTAAATCTTTAGATTTATCACGTAATTTTATCAAAAAAATACCAGACTCCATTGAAAAGCTGGAAAATCTTAAGACATTAGACATTAGTCATAACAAATTAAAAAATTTACCTGACTCAATCAAAAATCTCAAATCTTTAACTTATATTTCCATTGCTTATAATAAATTTGGAGAATTTCCAAAAGTTTTGCTTGATATTGAAAGCTTAGTTGAAATTACTATTGAATATAACAATTTAACTTATGATTATGATGATATAAATAGTATTAACTATAAATATGGTCGAAAGAAAAAGGAAGTTATTACTAAAAAAAAAAAAAAAATTATTAACACTCTTGATCTAAAAGGAAAATTTCCCTAGATTTTAGTATGTAGTTGTAAATTATCCCAAGCTAGATTTTTCATATTTTACTTATTAAATATAGTAGATTAGATGAAATAGAAAAGGTCTATTATTATTTCCAAATTATTACGATAAAATTGGAGATAATCCGACAAAAATCATAAAATAATTTGATTTTAGGTTGAAAATTTAATCTCTTCTATTATAAACAACAATATAATGGATAAACGCCTGAATAAAATTTTGATCGAATAAAAACTCCTTTTCCTTTAAAATTCTTGTCAAAGATGTCTCGGTTGCCAATATTACAGTTGAATTAAACCTCTCAATTTCTGACAAGAAAGATGTAAGTTTAGTGCCCATAGTATCTTCAAGAAATGGTTTTGCAACATCAGAATAATCTTTATCAAAAATATAAATATTCTTTATTTTTTTTTTTAATTCGTCTTGGAGATTTTCCTCTGAAAGGGGATAATTGAGGGTGTTTAATATAAAAACCTCCTCACTATATTCTTTTACAATCTCACTTAATTCTTCAAAATTCTTTTGAAGATACGGGTTTAAGCTAGCCCAGAAGTCTTGGAGCAATGGGTTTTCCTTCCTTAAATCAAGAAAATTTGTGGGTAATTGTAACATCATTGCTCTATTGATATTTTGATCATACCTAGATTTTTGGACAATTACAGAATCAATATTTATGAATGACTTATATAAAGTCCTGTTAATTAGTTTATGATAAATATTTTTTGCGATTGGTGAAAGTGAGCACATAATTTCAATGAAATGAAGAAAATCTCGGTCTTCCATAAGTTTGAAGTGAAAAAAAATTTTCCTTAATAATTCATCAAAATCGACTCTATCTTTGAATTTTTTAAGAAACTCATTCATAACTATATCGATTATGATCTTCAGCATCGTTTCAGCAATTCTAACCGTTCTATGATATGATATTGTTAAGTAATTGAATTGTTTACCCATATAAAATTGAAGTACTGAAGGTAACATCCTTTTATTAATAGTTAATTGATTTTCAAGGGATTCCCCATCCTTTGGTATTGGTCTTATTAGATAACCATTGATTATCCTATGTAAATCTATATTACCGAAGGGAGTTCCAGTAAAATAGGATTCTCTTAAGATATAATCCAATTTGTCGACATCAAGTGGCCCATTAATCAAGGTTCCTATAGGTTCGGGATCAGATATTTCTGGGCAAATTAACCTTGCCACTTTTTGAAATTGAGGTTTTTCAGTTATTAATTGAAAGAATTTTTCGAATGGGTTCGTTATCTTTCTTCCCGAGTCATTTCCTTTTAGATTTCCAATGATATCTTTACCCAGGATTAAATTAGCTGTTCTTAATTCATGGTTGGGAATACCATTTCTTTTTATTTCGGCAAATCTCTCTTCAGTTGGAAGGTTATCAATAAATGTTTTAAAGCAACGTTCCCCAATATGTGAGAAGGGATAATGACCAATATCATGCAATAATGCTGAAATCATTAATTCAGCATTGGAATATTCTAGATTTTCATATTTTGAGGGTATAGGTGCATCTTTCCGTTCTTTAAGAGACTTTATTACATCGCAAGTTAATTTATAAACTCCTAGAGAGTGTTCGAACCTAAAATGGTTTGCGGTTGGGTATACTAGATAAGCCAAGCCTTGGTGGTGAATTCCCCTAAGACGTTGCATAAAAATTGAATCCAACAATAAGAAAATGTAATCATCTTCAATTGAAATTATATTATGGATTGGTGTGTTGATAATATCTCTTTTTTTTAATGTTTTTCTTACTGATTCTTCCTTGTAATCATCAATTTGTTTGTTAAAAAGTTGGATTCCTCTGTTCCATCGGTCCTCAAGAATAACAAAAAAATTATTTAGTATATCTAAGATATCATCATTTGGCATTTATTGTAATATATTTATCTTCTTTCTTTAAATATCCTTTATCAATTAGTATTTTTAATTTTGTGTCAACTTGTACCTTAATCAATTTCTTTTTATCTTTTCCATTTTTCCCCTCTACCTTGTGTATATAACAGTAATATTTAAGAACGTCATCAATTGTAAATTTTCTACGATTTTGGCTAAAATCGAGCAATGAAGATTTAGTTATTGTTATCTTATCTTCCGTCCATCCAAATGCATTCCATCCCATTTTTTTCACTTATAATCTTTTTTTTTTTAAAACTATTATTGCTATTATTATTCATTCACAAATATATTAAACCTATATTATCGATAGGTTGTTTAATAATAGCTTAATAATTATCATGTAGAGGTTTATAAAGAAAAAATCAGTGTCATAAAATTGTGATTTACATTTCACAATATTAAGAATTACTTCAAATTAAGAGTAATATTAATTACAATATAAACCAAAATAGTATGCTAAAAGAAAAGACAAAAAATGAAACAAAATAAAAATGCATTTGTTATTGAGCAGATTAACAATATTCAGGGAGAGTTTGAAGAATTAAAAAAAACTTTTAAACCGTTAGGACATCCTTCGATTAGATATCTTGATCCTCAAGAGGGTGCAAAAATCACAAAACTATACACACAGGCAAAAGCATTAGTTTCTAAATATATTGGAAAAGAATCTGAGTACTTCAAACAAATAGAACAACACAGTTATAGATTAGGTAGAAGTGATTTAGGTTTAGTTATTGCTGATTTAATTGCACTGAAGGAAGATTTATTAAATGAAGGTAATATTTTGGAAAATTTAGCAAAAAAGAAAGAAATTTCAGATAGAATTTTCATAGTCCACGGCAAGGATAACGAAATGAAAATTTCTGTAGCAAGATTAATAGAACGGTTAAAATTAGTAGCAGTTATTCTTCATGAGCAACCGAGTGAAGGTAAGACAATTATAGAAAAATTTGAGAAGCATTCTGATGTAGGTTTCGCTGTTATACTTCTTTCTCCAGATGATAAAGGATATTCTTTAGAAGAAAGTATAGATGATATTAAATTTAGGGCTCGACAAAATGTAATTCTGGAATTAGGGTTTTTTTATGGTAAATTAGGAAGAGGGAGAGTCGTCGTTATATATAAAGAGATTGAAAATTTTGAATTTCCAACTGATATCGCGGGTGTTTTATATATCCCATATGATGATAAAGGGAAGTGGATGTTTGATCTAATTGGTGAGCTAAAGGCCTATGGATATAACGTAAGTAAGGATGATATCTAGTGGTAAAAATTTAAAGGTTTCAACAAGTCAGGTAACCACAACTGAGCAAAATTTTCATTAGAATCTTAATTATTAATGTAGTAATTCTTTTTTTAGGAAATCTAGGAATTTAATCATATTTCTTAAAATATCATCAAAGATTAAATCATAAGGTTTTTCTCCTATTTGAAATACTAAGGCAATTTTTTTATAACCTTCACTCTTTCTATGAGCAGTACTTAAAGAACGTAGGTCATAGAGCTTCTTCAAAAATTTAATATGAGAGTCAAATTTCAAAACGTGTTTTTCTTTGAGGTATGCTTCTAACTTATTAATTCCTCTTTGTTTTTTATCTGAATCTTTAAGATCTTTTTTAATTTCTTTTTCATTGATAGATTCAATGGTTACTTTCGATAATGCCATTACTTGTTGTTCAAATTCTAAGGCATTATCTGTAAGAGGAATCCTTAGTGAACTGAAGTAATGAGTATCAGCACTTCTTAATGTTTTAAATAGATGCCAACCAAATTTTATTTTCCATTGATTTGAAAATAAGGAAAATTTATGTTTAAATACTAAATCACTTCTTTCTGCTTCGGAGAACTCATTTAAGAGTGATCTCTTTAATGTTGTAGAACTCAAACCTCCTTCAGGAGGAACATTAAAAGCCTTCCAATATAACTGCTCGTCTTGAGATAATCGGGCTCCTAAATCTCCAAGAAAAACTATCACATAATCTTTATGATTATTATCAATCTCTAATCCCCAAAGATTACCACAACGTATGTAGTTATCTTCCACTTTATATTTTTGAGGATTGTCATAATATTTTTTTAATACTTCTTTTTTAAAAAAAACAAGTTTCAAGTATTTATCCGGTCCTATATTCCAATCATTACAAGAATCATAGATATTTTTACCATCAGAATCAATATCAACAATAAATTCTTCATATTCTAAAGTTTCATAGTCTCGATAAACAGAAGGTTTAAAAGATTTTGAACCAGGTATCAATTTTTTGCCAAGTAATCTAGATGAACTTTTTTTATTCAGATCTTTATAAAAGAAAATTGGTTTATCACTCAATCCTATGTAGAAAATATAATCTTGACCCTTGTAAACGTCATCTGAATTGGTTAAACCCAATTTCTCCAAGCTAGAATCAGAACCTCTCCGAATTTCAAAATAAATGGCCAGGTATCCTTCTTTTAAAGCTAAATATTCTTTTAAATACTTTAATTTAACTTGGACTATTTTTTTTTTAAATTTTATGACAACATCCTCATTTCCATCACTAAGTATTTTAATATAGGTTTTAGAAATAGTATCGTAATATAAATTGAAATAATGAATAAATTCCTGCGATATTTCAATGTAAGGTTCTTTAAGGTCATAAAAGTCGCGGTAAAAAACGATAGGTTCTATATTATCAAAATTCCCATACCTAAGATAATGAACTCTATTCTCTTGATGATCCCCTCCAAAACCGGGGAGACCTTCACCTTTGGTAATATCCCAAGACTCTTTATCTAAACTCTCTTTAACTTTGTCTTGTGGGATGATTCCGGAATATATCCATCTATCCTCATTTTCAGTAAGATTATCTTCATAAATTGTAATCCAAATATCATTCCAAGGAGTCTTTTCAATTTTCTCCTTCCAATCATTAAAATCGATGTTAATCATAAGAATTTTTATACCCTTCTTAATTTTTTTTTTCTTTGATTGGGATTTGATCCAAGTTTTCATTCACCAAACATTGTTAGATATTCAATAGGTAATTAATTATCCCCCATTCTAAAATCTATGTATCTTGCTTTTATTGATGAATCTGGAACAATTCAAGAAAATGACCCTCAAAGCAATTATTACGTTCTTACAGCGATGGTTATGCAAGAAAAAGGGATGAAATTTCTTCACAGAGAAACTCAAGAATTGAAAAGAGAAATATGGAGATTAGTGCATGGACCTAAAAACGTAATGCCACGTAATTTTGAAATTCACATGAAGGATATTCTAAACGCCAAGAATAAGTATAAACCTTTACGTGGCAATAAGCAAAAAACTGAGGAAATTCTAAGGAACACATATAATTTCATTAGTAAACTTTACATTACTATTATTTCAATCGTTATAGTTAAGAAAGATTTTTATGCTAAATATCAAAAAAATGAATTCCTACCTTGGGCACTTAGATTAATTATTGAAAGAATTAATGGGCATATATCAATAGAAACTCTAAACGATGAGGATAAAGAATATGCTTTACTGTTAATGGACGAAGATTTCAGTACTGATAATGAAAAACGGGATTTCATCTCTGAAATGATGGAGGAGGGTATAAAATATAAAATTGGTGTTGTAGATAAAGTGTTAGACACCCCGATTTTTTTAAAATCTGAGCTTCATAATGATATCCAATTAGTTGATTCAATTGCATATTTAATTGGTAGGTATATACGAAAGGTGCTAGATGGTCATGGTTCGACACTTTTTGATGATCTTTCTGATTACTTTCTTCTTAGCTTAGTTTCAAGATTTTATGGGGGAGTTCCTTCAAAAAACTTGAGTAAGGGTATTAAATTCTTTCCATCTTATGCCCCTTCAAAGTTTTTTAATGTTTTTAAGGATATTTGAAGATCTTTAGAAATCGAGAGAAAAAAAATAAATTAGAAAATATCTAAAAACACTAAATTTAAAATCTGATAAAGAGGTTAATATTTAATAGTTTAAAAAATTAATAAACACAAGACAATTCCCTATTCTTCTTGATATTAAAAATGGGAATATATATACTTTTAAATCGATATTACTTCCAAACTCGAAGAGGAAGATCTAACCAATTTAAGGAACGTAGACGTATAATCGAGAAATTATTAAAGAGTAATATGTTCTATGGTTTTTTTTCTCCTGTTTGTTATTATTTAGATGGTATTGAATTAGTAAAAAAGGAGATTAATGAAAATGAGACTTCTAAAGAGATATTTTTGAAAATCAAAGAAATATATAATAAAGTAAGATTCGATTATTTTGAATTTAGCAGTAAAATAAATCTTTATCACAATGATGATTTAGATGAACTACTTATACCTGTTAAAATAAAAGTTAGAAAATTGAGAAATATTCAAGGGCATATTACTATTGAATTCGATTCAGAAAAATCAGATTTTAATGATTTTTTTATTGGTAGTGAGAAATATGCTGTATTAAATAAAAAAAATATTATAGGTTTAATAAAATCTCTTAACCAAACAGCATTAGGTACTGTAACCTACCTATTCAAAAAAGTTAATATCGGAAAAAATGCTTTCCCTTTTGAAAATGTAAAAGTTGCTTTCTTTTTTTGGCGAAATAGGAATATTGACGCCTATAAGGATGTAATGATGTTTAGAGAACAAGTAAGAAAAGAATTGAGCAAAGTTGATTTAAAAAAACTTAGTTTAAGAGAGAGAAATAAAAATCAAAAGTATATTAATGAATTAATTAAACCCTATGATCTATATTATATTCCCAGTAAAACTCTAAATGAATTAACTATAAACCTAGTATTAAAACATACTCATCTTCTGGATGATTACTTTCAATCAAAAGCTTTAGTCGAACAAAATTCTTATAGCCTCCAAACTCCAAGCGGTAGTGATGAATTACTTTTTCCTATTTTATATGAGATGAATTTAAAAATTAATCAAGTATTCAAACTCAAGATTCCAAAGAAGAGTGATGTGGATGAGCTTATGACAGAAGGATTATTCGAAGTTTTTAAAGATAAAACTGAATATTTTAAAAATTTATCAAAAAGAAAGGAGGAATTGCTAGATAAATTTAATAACTATTATCAAGATAAATTGAGGAAAATTTTAACTTTAACTGAGGATTGGGATGAGAATGATTCAACTCGTTATAATATTGTGACTTTAACAAAGTCTAAGATATTTGTAGAATCAATTTTAGAGAATTTTTTATTATTATATAATATTGAATTAGATCTTCCTAGAATTTTTCCAGGAATAAATAGCGACATTGATGTTGAGTGGAAAAACGAGAAATTTCAACTGTTAATATCTTTCCCCGAGAAAAAAGATGAATTAGCAGGTCTTTACGGAGATAATTTTAGTGATGACGTTATCAAATATGATTTTAAAACTGGTGACCCTCACATAAGGTTATTGGCATGGCTGAAAAGGCAAATCTGATTAAATGGGAAGTAGAATTTATCCCCGATGAGGATGATCTCTATTATCGAATGCATGAGCAATATTTTAAGGAAGATTTGGAACTCATACCTGCTTCTGGATTTAGACCAAAAGGAAATTCATTATCAACAGATTGGAATAAATATTCAACTCCTAAAGAATCAAGGTTGAGGACGAAAAAACCTGAAGAAAATAGAATAGTTCAAATGAACACTCGGGATGTCAGGGATCAATCGTTGAGAGTTCAGCATAATCCGTCTGTAAAATATAATAATCGTGCTCATACAGAAATATTTGGTCTAGTCGGAATTCCAAAATCTGAATTAAATGAAGTTAGAATGAAATTATCCTCAATATCTATATGGGTAGATGATTAGTTTTAATTATATTTAGTATATAAAATCATATCAAGTAGAAAATAAAGATAATTATATTTTAAAAATATTTTTTGATCTTTAGAAATCGAGAGAACAGAAAGAACATCGTAATATTTTCTACTTTTTTTTAATTCTTAAACTCTATTTTTTAAGTTTTTTTTATCTTTTAAGCAGGATAAAGACACTTTAACTTTTCAAAAATTTATTTGAGAGAAATATCTTTAGAGATTTATGAAGATCTTATAGAAAAATTATAAGTGAATTAATATATCCCTCAATTTAACTAATTTTCAGTATTTCTATTTTTATTTTTTGAATGATTTAGCTTTCTTCATGCCTTAGTTACTCAATTATGTCAATAATACAAAAATCAAACTGATACCGTAAAAGAGTCCAACTCTAATCTTTTTAATTGGATTGATATTCGCGAAATTAATAACAATATTTTTATTCTTTGATGATAGT
>LAZR01002754.1_pt1 | contig 9958 bp, 10 predicted proteins | sample 329461 | NCBI WGS metagenome assembly LAZR01 (sample SAMN03002196, study PRJNA259156) | marine sediment metagenome | biome: sea floor; feature: Hydrothermal impacted sediments; material: marine sediment; isolation source: Loki non-amplified sample from Loki's castle hydrothermal vent sediment ...
AATGTGTGCATTTATTTACGGTAAGAGCCAATCATCTGGATTTATTGAATAAAGCTCCTTTAGTTCGTTATTCTCTTCGTCGTCGATTGCTACTTCAAATTCAATTTTTCCACGATAAGGATTTATGTCATAAAAGGGGTTTCCGGCTTCTCCACAGAATGGACAAAAGTCATGGTCAATTTTAAATTTTTTTTTATAAACTAACAATTATTTAACACCTTTTTTAATCTCTTACTTTTTTATGACAAACAGTTTATATTTTACTCTTTCTATATAAATTTAGTTTCAACTTTAAACCTAGTTACTTAATGTACTTTTTTCTATATAAATATTTTCATTATGCACATGTTATTACGGATTTGCACATATAAGATCGCAATTAATGGATATGGAATGGTAGATAACTACTAGTGAAATTACTAAAAGGCGAAGTCTTCATTTTCAAGATTGATCATTATGAATCATTTCATTATCATATCAAGATTAAGTTTATAGAATACACCTTTTTAAGGGATAAATGTTCATTATTTGGTAAATATTTGATAAAAAAAGTCTATAAAACAAATAGTTAGAATAAATTAATTCAAAGAGAAAATGGTGTCGTAAAAAATCAAGTGAGTAAGTTTATTTTTTTTGATACTAAATCTTCCATTTCTTCCAAAGATTTTACAGAATTCATTTCTTCCTTAGTGATAAATATTTCAAGGTTTCCCTCATCTTGAATGTAAGCAGAAGGATATTTTGGGTCTTTTATTTCAAATCTTTCCTCAAATTCGTCTTTATGTAAAAATTCTGTCTCAATGTCTAGATTTTGAATAAAGCTTTTCCAATCTTTCTTCATTCCAAACGCACTGAATGTTTGAACACATAAATTGCAGTTGTATGTGCTGGGTTTAAGTAACTTATGCCACCAGTCTTTAACAAAGTTCACAACTCCGGAATCAGCATTAAAAACGAAAATGACTTTTTTATTTTTAGTTTCACTCATTTTTATCACATTTGAAGTGTAAATAAACCTTAATAATTAAATGTATTATTTTTAATTTTAATCTGGTTATTATTTAGCATAAATATAATAGAAATCTTTACAAAAAAATATATGAATAAACATAGAATCACTAGTATTTTATTAATTTCTTTATAAAAAATAAAGGGTAGAAATATAATTACATTAGGTATAATTTTCTTATGTTTTTCATTCGTTTCCTATTTACACCCATATCACTCCAACCGACTCTCGCAGCAGAACGAAAATGTATAATTTTCTCAGTATCATCAAAATAAAACTCAACATCATCTACAAATTTGAAAGTACGTGTTCGAACTTCAGCATGGATGTAATTTTCTGTTTCATTAATTATTATAGTTCTTTTTAATGATTTGATAATATCCAAAATTTTTAATTTAGCTTCCTTAAGCGTTGTATTATATTTCAATGGTTCAATTTTATGTCTTTTATCCGAAACTTGAGTTGAAACACAATTTGGTGATTTAGGGCAAGGAGCTAATTTTCCATCTCTTAGTCCAATCTGATTTTCTGTATTTGAAATTTAACTCACCTGTTTTACTTAAAATACATTGATAATCGTATATATATATATAGATAATGAAAGTAAAGTGAAAGTATTTTACAAAAACAGCCAATTAAGATGAAGAAAAATTAAGATTAGCTAATTATTATTAAATATCAAGTATATCTTTTATTGTAGCTTTTATCTTTTTCTCGTCAAATACAGAAAGATTTCCTGAATGTTGAAAAATTTGTATTTCTTCTCCATAGTGAGACTCAAATTCAGTTAATAAATATTTCAATCTTTCCTTTAAACTCTGTTTAGCAGGTTTTGAAAGGAAGAGTGCTAACTTAACCCATTTACCGTAAGCTGCATGGATATAAAAACCTTTATAACTAATTTCTTTCATAGATGTAGTACCACCGATTTCAGACACAAAAGAATCCATCGCGTTTAAAAAACCTGATACTAGATCATCCTCCATTTTAACATTTTCGTCAGAATATGAAATTATTGGTAACCCAGCTTTCGTATCGATTATAATAAGTCGTCTAAACACATCAGTATATTTAGGTTTTTTACTCTTTGTATGCTCTCCTTTCAAAAACTCTTCTTTTGGATGAAATCCGTACATTACATAAGATTTAGGATTATATGATTCACTTTCGCTAAAGTAATAATTTGAAATTTTAATTAATCTGGAGGGTGCGCGTATAGGTTCATGGGGTAAATTTTTTATATATTCATCCCTAAGAGTACTATCATAACTTTTTGTTTTTTTACCCTTTTTAATCCCAAAAATTTTTTGATGTATTGGATCAATTACATAAAACCAAGTATTAGATTTTTCCATATCTGAAATTAACCGATCTAGTCCAATGTTGTATACTCCCTTCGGAGTTGTTACAAAAACTGTCCAAGATGCGATCTTTGAAGCATTATTTATCAAATAAAATACATCCCTATAACCTTCTTCCGTCATTTGAGCTCCCGTCCTAACAAAAACTGCTTCAGTTTTTAATAACGGCTTTTTTTTAATTAAATATAAATCTACTGAGGGATCTTTAATTTCAGATGTATCGTATACCGAAATGCCATAATCAGCACAATAATCAGCAAACACATCAATTACTTCTTGCTTTGAAATGAAATCAAATCTAGATAAATACTTGGAAATATTTTCGTCACTTAATAGCTTTGTAGCAATATATAAAAGAGGAGTTACGAACGAGGTCTGTAAATCAGCATTATTGATATATTCTTCATAATAAAATAGGCTAATTAAATCAAGAAATTCTAGTTTAGTTGGATTTTTACCAGAAGGGATATTTATACCATTTTTTCGCATAAATTCTTCGATTTCCTTAAACCGGCTCCTAGCAATAAGACAATTTAAGCAAATCATCTCGATCTTTCCCTCGCTTCCTTTTCGTATCTTTCTCAACACTCCTTCTGGTAAATATAAATCTTCAGTGCTCATGCGAATGTTGTTATTAAAATTTGATAGTTATATTCGTTATATTCGATCTTAGAAATTAAATGTATTTAAGATTATATTATTTTTCGGGTTTTAAAAATAAGATACGCATCCCTTAATCTTAAAAGTGCAGTTATAAATACTAAAACAGCAAAAATTATTAAAAGGATAAATCTCAATAATACCAAAATCGTAATTAGTAGCAGAAAAATAAAAGTTTCAGACCTTTCTATGAGTCCATGACGGTAATAGATAACTTTCATTGATTCTTCTAAATCTGTTTCTTTTATTGAGCCTCCAACAATAAGGAACATTGTTATACATAATATTATTGCTCCTAATGAAAAAATTCCTGGCCACATTAAAGCTGAAGGATCTGTTGAAATAAGTGCCATAATAATTGAAACTTCAACTGTCCGATCACAAAAAATATCTAAAATTCCTCCAAAAATCGATGGTTTTTCTAATCTGGCTACTGCTCCATCTAATACATCAAAAAAGAACGATAATGCCATTAATATTATAGAACTTATAATAAACTCAAATGTCCATGGTGATAATTCACTTAACAAAATGAAAAGAGCGCTTAATAGTCCAATAAATAATCCTATAACTGTAAGTTGATTTGCAGAAATCTTTTCAAAGAAAAGTTTTTTTGCTAATTTTTCTAATCCGCCATTAATTTTGGATTTAGAAAGCCATTTATCTATCATGATCTCAGAATTTATGACTTAATCTAATATTTTAAGTAATTAAAAACTTTATATAAAAAATAGAAGAGTTGTTGGTATTAACCCGCACAAGGGTAGTCTCGTTCAATCTCTTTTTTTATTGGACGTTCATCCTAAACCAACGTTTAATTCACGAGAGTATATCTCGCTGCCTTTCGCATCAACTACAGTGATGTGAGCGGCACATGATAGTCAACAATCAAAACAACGTACTATCATTTCTAAAAGATTCAAAACTCCTTCTGGTACATCATTCATTTTTCTTATCTCTTTTTTAGTTTTATTTAAGTGCGTGCGTTTCTAATAATTGATTAACTCTTGCACGGTGGAACTTTAATCCTAATTCAGCAGGATCGAACCCATATGCTAATGCCATTAATTCAGTAATATAAAGAACTGGAATAGTGTATTTAATTCCTGAGTACTTCTCTAAGTCTCTTAGTTTACTGTCGAATTGTTGGAAGCATTGAGGACAAGGTGTAATAAATGCCTCTGCTCCAGCAGCTACGGCACTCTTATACTTTTGGGCGAGTATCGCCATAGCCGGTTCTTTTTCGGCATGTTCGGTTCCAGCTCCACAACAGAGAACTTCTGTATCATAATCTACAGGAATGGCTCCAACTGCTCTAACTAGTGCTCTTAATTTTATCGGTTTCATGGGATCATCAGTTTGTACTTTTTCTGAAGGTCTCATATAGTGGCAACCTGTATGGCATGCTACTTTTAATGCAGATAAATCTTTAACTACATGTTCTTTAATTTTTTCCTCGTCAATATCATATAATACCTCAACGAAATGGCGAACTTCGATGTTTCCCTTAAATTCCTTTCCAATTTCACTTAAAATTTTATTAATCTTAGTTTTCTCATGGTCGCTATGTTTTAATTCATGGTTTACTAACTTAAGGGTTTGGAAGCAACCATTACATATACTCATTATATCTTTTCCTTCTGCTTCAGCAATAGTAAGATTATACGCTCCCATAGTTAACCAACTTAGATGATCTGTTGATGCTTGTCCTACAGGATCAGGACAGCATGCAAAAGGTGCATCAGAGATTTGTATTCCTAATTTGTCAAATACTTTCCTAGCAGATGCCTCAATAAAGGGGAATCCCTAAATAAAGGGGAGATCCGTTATTTTTTCGGTTCCCAATAAAGCATCCTGGAAAAAATTTAAATTCCTTAACTTGTGTCATTTTTCTCTCTCTTTTATTCTTTTTTTATTAATTTAGTTAATTTAGTTAATTTTAAAAGTTTTTGTACATCATCCGTTGATGGACTCTGTACTGGTGGAAGACCAAATTGTTGTCTCCGTCTTTCAATCGCAGGTTGAGAAGGTATGGCTTTTCCGCTATCGTATATTGCGGATGCTTGACTTGTAAAGTAGTCTGGTCCTTCACCTTTGGCAAGGCTCATATTTTTTAAAATATAGAAAATCTCAGTCAACTCTATTTTTTGGGGGCATGCTTCATCACACGTATCACAAATGGTGCAACCCCAAATATTATAACTTGATTCTAGACCAAAAATTAAATCTTTTAAACCCAAAAATGAGTTCAGTATTAAAGTTCGTGGGTTATATCTGTTGACAGTAACTTTAGCGACGGGGCACACATCTGTACAACGATTACATTGATAACAATACTTCAGCGTGTCCTTAATATGAGCGTCCATTACTTTTTTTTTTAATTCGTAATCTACTACAACCATTTTCTTCACTTTTTAATTTTTTAATGGTTTTTTGTTATTAATTTTAAAAAATTTAATTGTTATTTAATTTATTTAATCCATGGATCTGGAAATTTTAATTTATCTAATGCTTTGTCTTCAAATATTTGTTTAGCTACATGCATTAAAGTTTTCTCAATTCCCGCAATATTATGATTCGTAGCAACTAAAAGATTGGCTTTTTTACAAATCCCGTCGTTATCTGACCAAATATGATATATAAGCAAGCCTCTCGGGGCCTCAACGATTCCTACACCCTCTGCTTCTCTCGGTTCTATATCTAATGTTTTACAATCAGGGTTCACAATGTCGGGGTCTTGTAGGAGGGTTGCGATCATTTCAATAGACTCGACTAATTCAATCAATCGTGCCCAATGATAAGCAAATGTATGATGCGAAATTGCTCCAATCTTTGCTCTCATTGCAGTTAATGCATCATTCGCTAAAGGTGTTGCCATTTTATCAACTGAATTAATATTTCCTAAAGGACCTGCTCGGTAAATACCTTCAGGATATCCTGCAGGTTTATAATACATATGTGTGGCATAAGAATGTTTGGGTATATGCTCCCCTAATGCATCCAAATATTTCTGAGGAGGATAATCGAATTTTTCCCCAGTTGGAGAAACTATTCTTATATCTCCTTCGTAGATATCATGAACTCCACTTTTTGTCATACCTAAATAATAGGTAGGAACGACTCCAACATTAGCGACAACATCCCAATAATCATCTATAAGTTTCAGACCAATATCTACAGTTTTCTTTGACCATTCTACCTGATCTTCAATTTGCTTTAAAAACAAATCTCGCGCACTTTCATCCATAGGTTTCTTCATTCCCCCTATGATTGCAGAAATGGGGTGAATTGATTTACCGCCTACTGCTGCGCATAGTTTTTGCCCAAAATCCATCATTTTCAATGCCATGGCACCAACATCAGGTAATTTATTGATTACGTGGACAACATTCCTTAAACTTGGGTCTGCCATTGGGCCTAATAGGAAATCAGGGGCTGCCAAAGCATAAAAATGGAGAGCATGTGAGCTATATTGCTTTGCGTTTATTAATAATTTTCGCAATTTCAAAGCTGGAGTTGGAATTTCAACCCCCCAAGCATCTTCTACTGCTTTCGTTGGAGCTAAATGATGTGGGATAGGACAAATTCCACAGATCCGGGGAGTAATCCTATTAATGTGTTCACAATAACGTCCTTCAAGAAATTTTTCAAAAAATCTCGTCGATGTAATGTTAAATTGAACATCTTCAACTTTACCATCATCTCCTAATTTAATTCTTAATCCTCCATGACCTTCTAATCGTGTAACAGGCTCTACTACTAATCTTTTAGGCATTTTTAACTATCCTCCGTTTTTTCATGGTATTTATGTCCTAATGTACTAGCTGCTAACGTGAATCTATTAAATAACCCGGCAGGATCTTTAATTATTTCCATAACTTCTTCCGGGTCTCTATCTTTACAAAGGGAACCCAAAGTACTAATAAACTTAACACCGGGATCCTTAATTCCAGTTGCAGCTCCATAACATCCGAGACATGGTGCGTTTGCTTTATTTGGACATGTTGTTCCACAACCGGCTTGTGTCACTGGTCCTAAACAAATGTATCCTTGTTCTAAAAAGCAGGTATCCATTGTAGGTAATCCTTCATAATCACGTTTTAATTGAGTTGGAACTTTATCAGCAATTTCTCGTTCACAATGACTACAAACAGATTTAGTACTATATTTAAAATTAGGATCATCCTTTAAGAGATATAACATACTACCAATAAGATCATCAAGGGACTCAATTCCTGTTGGAGAAACTTCTAATGCAAATCTTAAGCCCTGTTCTGTTTGGATTTCTTTTAAGTTAAAGCTTTTTGGTTCATATGCCAATCTTTGGATTAAATCACCACGGAAATAAAAGTTTGTAATGTTTGCTACTCCTAAATATAAATCAAGGAAATGTTGTAAACTAGCTGCTTGATCTGGAGATAAAAGTGCTATAGTATTAATTATTTCCTTCAGTTTCTCCGTTTTTTCACCCAATTTGTTTGTAGGTTTAAAACATCCATAACAATAATCTCCATCATTCGGACACATTGTTGTACACCCTGCAGCAGTAACTGATCCATAACACAAACTTCCGCTATCTAAAAAGCAGCCTTCAGCATTTAAATTACAACTATTACAAACAGTCTTTTCTTTATTGAGAGATTTTGGCCCCTCTCCGACTAAAGTAAGTAAATATGTAATTGCTGCAATAATATTATTTGTTGTTGGGGGGCAGCCTGGGATAAATACGTCTACATCAACAATATTTTTCACATTAACAATAAATTCCTCAAAATCAGGAAGATTTACATCAGGTTTTTTTGGGTCCTCAGTTGTAATTGATTCTGCCTCAAAAAATTTGCGTTTAATAAGTTCTTCCATATCATATAAATTTGCTAAACCTGCTACACTACCGTAACAAGAACAAGCACCAATGGCAACAATAATACTGCATTTTTCCCTCATCAATTTAATGTTTTCAGTATCTTGTTTTGTCCTAGCGACACCTTCAAGAAAACCTACTAAGATCTCACCCTTTTTTCTTTCTTCTAGGGATTTTCGCTTTAGATCTACGACAGCTGGCCAATATACAATATCCAATTCTTGCAATATTGGGAGTAAATCAAGGTGCGCATTCAAGAGGCTCTGGTGGCAACCCCAGCAACTACTTAATTGCATGAAAGCAACTTTTATTGGCATTTTTTTTTTAACACCATAATTTTTATATTAGCTAAAATTGTGAATTTATTAAAAATTTGTTCATTTCAAAATTGTTATATCCCACTAAATAAACCTACTTGAAAAAAATTTTAAATAAATTTTATTGGAAATCATTTGATAAAATTTAGTTAAAAATAGAAAGTTTTTTTTTTTTAAAATTATTTATTTTAACTATCTTATAGAAATTAACTAAAATACATTTAATGTTGATTAGAATCTATGACGGAAAACAATACTGATAAAAAAACTACACAATATGAATATTCATTTGATTATATCCAAAAGAAATTAGAAGGTAAAAAGGATTCATATGGATTACTTGTGAAAGATATTATTCGAACGGGAATTTGTACAGAATGTGGAACTTGTGCAGCTGTGTGCCCTGTTCTTGAATGGGATTATCTTGCAGGGCAACCTAAACTGATAGGTAAATGTAATGGGTGTGGAATATGTTACAATCAATGTCCTCGAACAATAACAGATCCCGTTCAATTAATGGGGGAATTTAAGACAGGGGTTGTATCAAATACTAATATTCCTGAAGTAATTGGAGGACAAGATGGTGGAACGGTAACTTCTCTTCTATGTTATATGTTTGACGAGCACTTAATAGATGCAGCAATCGTAACAATGAAAGATCCAAACAATCCATGGCACCCTGTTGCTCAAGTAATAACTAATAAAGCTGACGCAATATCATCTTCTGGTTCAATTTATACTCATTCTCAAACGGTTGAGGCTTTAATGGATTCAATTAGACAAGATTATAGATCCATAGCTTTTGTTGGGACTCCTTGTAATATTGACGCTGTTGATAAAATGCTAAATTCACCTGCAGGAATGCTCAGATTTTTTATGCGTGCTAATGTTTTTAAAATTGGAATATTTTGTATGGATGCCTTTTCGACAGAGACTTTGTATAAAAAGTTTGAGGATGATGGATTAGATATATCAAAAATTGTAAAAATGGATATTAATAAAGGTAAATTTCATTTGTATACTGAAGATAGTGGTGAAGAACCAATCAAATCTTATCCTATCAGTTCATTACATAAGTATAAATCTCCTAGTTGTGCTTTTTGCACAGACTTAACTGCTGAAAATGCTGATCTCTCAGTAGGGTCAGTAGGCAGTGGAGCAAAGAAAAATACTGTTTTTGCGAGAACATCTATAGGAGCTGAAATTTTGGAAGATGCAGCAAAAAAAGGGTATATTACTATAGAACCATACAATGCAATCAATTTAAACGCAGTTTTAAACTTAGCTAAAAGAAAAAAAACGGCTCAGTATAATATCCAAAAAAGAAAGGTATTCGTTGTGAGAGAGGCAGAGGCAGAGGAAGAAATAATAAATATCGAAACTATGCCTGAAGCGGAAAAACCTAAAATTTTAAAAGGTAATAGAAAAGTCTTAAGTGCTACAAAGAAACTAGACGAAGTTAATAAAATTTTAAATCTCACAATAACTAATACAATAGGATTTACGCTAGACGATTTGAAAGTTAGGGTTTCCGCTGTAGATGAGCTTTTTGAAGCGAACCCATGGATAACAACTATAAAAGAATTCTTCCCATTTGAAACAATTGAAGTAGCCTACCCACTCAACTCTTTAGAAGGAAGCGTATTAATAGAAGCCATTTCTGAAACTTATGGAAAAATATTCTCGCGGACTTTAAAATATTCACCAAAAAAATAAAATTTTGAGATTCAAAGTTTTTTTTGAAATCAAA
>LAZR01002755.1_pt1 | contig 9958 bp, 19 predicted proteins | sample 329461 | NCBI WGS metagenome assembly LAZR01 (sample SAMN03002196, study PRJNA259156) | marine sediment metagenome | biome: sea floor; feature: Hydrothermal impacted sediments; material: marine sediment; isolation source: Loki non-amplified sample from Loki's castle hydrothermal vent sediment ...
GTCATGAACTGTCCCCTCAACGTAATATACCAACCTCGTTCGCCAGTCACATAGCTCCGTTGATGGACCGTCGCCCTTAACTATGTTGCCCGCGTCCGTCATGACCGCATCAGAGTGCTCGTCAATCAACTTACGAACATCATCGATTTCACTCTCAACAAGTGGCTTGATCCAGACAGTCTGTATGTAATGCTTCATCTTCCATCGAACCAGTAAGAGACTCCCCCTATCGCGAATCGCGGTTTACCACGTGACAACCGTCTCACCTTCTTACGAGCATCAGCGACGTGTTCTTTCGTCCCTTGCACAGCGAATACCGTACTTGGTTGATCCCCAAGAGTCGACACAATGTACCAACCAGCGTCTTTAATCACTTCTTCGACAGTTCGCTGATCGTCTCGATCGTAATTCACAAGCATTGTAATCTCGCTCATGTTACCTTGTGCTGAAAGGCAGAGTGCCAATAGTACTGACTATTTTAAACCGTATTTTGCCCCTACTCAACCGTCTCACCTTCTTTTCGAGCGAACGGGGCAGCACAGAACCTCGATACCCAGCGGTGCCTACGAATGACACCGGCGGTTTTGATTCTTCCGTATCAACACTGAAACAGATCAACTCACCGATATACTCATGGACAAGAACCTTGCATAATGATTTCATCTCACTAAGAATCAGCTCGACGACTGGACCAATGTCCTCAGGTCTATTCAGTTTGATTGTGATGTAATATCGTTTCATCTTACCACATCGCCTTGAACTTAATCTTTCCCTTTACTATCACACTCAACAACGAATAGATAATTCGACACCAGTAAGACCTGAGGACACTGGTCCAGTCGTCCACCTAACGTGAATAATCGTGTCACAGTGTCTCTAAGGCGCTACGTGTCGGCGCCCGCTTCTTGCAGCGTGATATCATTGCAAGCATCTTGGGCGACAGAGACAAGCGTTGCCTGTATCGTTGCATTAACGCGTCGTACTCGGGAGAAGGAATCACGATCCTCATGCTGCTAGGATGATTAGGAATACAGACCAAATAGTGGATACACCACAAGCGATGATCCAACATGCAGTAATCCACTTAGTCGATGAATAAGGATCAACGCGCATGATATAAAGGCTATTGATCGATGACAGCATCCAGCCTGATGCAATGCCTGATATGACGGCTGCGAGTAACAGTACGAGTTGTAAATGCATTATATTCTCCTATACAAGGGAGCACCGGTTCGTTTGTCTCGAACCCAAGGTTCAGGCGGTCGTTGTGGTCCTTTTTGGTGACGGTGAGGTATTGGTAATCCTGGTAATCCTACGGACACTATCCAGCCTATCCAGCCAAAAACGATAACGATCAAGAATATTACCATTAAATCGTGTATCATGTTTGTCTCCTAATTGTTTTCCATCATGTCAAGAGCTGCAACGATCAGTACTATGATTATACCAACCACTGCCCCCAGCCAGCCAATGCCAGCATATTGGTCACCTATTACGTAACCGAATGCTCCGAAGATAACCATGCCATATATTACCATTAATTTGCTCCTGTGATGTAGTCGTTGTGAGCGAGGCCGATGCGTACTATGATTATACCAACCACTGCCCCCAGCCAGCCAAGGCCAGCATATTGGTCACCTATTACGTAACCGAGTGCTCCGAAGAGAACCAGACCAAATATTATCATTAGTTTGCTCCTGTGATGTAGTCGTCGTGAGCGAGGCCGATGCGAAACCGTTTGTCCCAGCGATCATCTGCTGGGTGTGACCATTCGACTTTGTACAGTCCGTCAGGCAAGATAGCTCTTATGATGCCACGAGCACGACAGTGTGGATTGAGCACACGATAAGCATGTTCTGACCATTTCACTGTGTCACCGATTTCAAATGCTGTGCCTTTGAGCATCATAAGTTTGCACTGTTCACAATGGTTCATCAGGTGATCCCAGTCATCAACTGGGTGGTCGACTAGTCCACCACACCGTTCGCATGTCACTGGAATCACATTCAATGCCCCTGACCCGTAAGCATGATCGATCATCAGTTCACGGATCGATTGGTTGGCATCCTGCACACTGTTATACTTCGTAGAATCCTTGAAGCAAGTCCACGTGTATCCAAAGTCAGTTGCGTGTACTTCCATGACATACACCCAACGAGACTCGTTGGTACTGGGAGGCCAGCTCAATCGTCTAATGACGAACATTACTGGTTGCCCTTCATCTGATCAACGTCTGTCTGGTCCCCGTGCTTGAAGTTGAGATTGTCGTTGCAAATATTGGTCAGCATGCGACATACCCATTCAAGGTCATTACTGCACAGCACGCCCATGCGAAACCAGTTGTGGCGCGTCCTGCCCAATACCTCGATGGCCGTGGTTAATTTCTCTTTCTCAATAGTCAATGATGTTGACATGTCGTCTCCAAATAGTATTCGGTACAGTAAGTATAAGCGATTAGGGTGCAGAATACAAGGGGTTGAGGTATTTTGAGGTATTCGGGTGATGCAGAGCGAAAGAAGTTGGCTCTAGTTGGGGTTGTATATTGCAGTATGAACGACATACTGATGGGACGGTGTCAACATCCACCTATAATCAACAAGTTACATGACCGTCGTACGATCGGGCCACATAATTAATTCCGTCCGTGACCGTTGACCTTTTCACGGTATGGCATATACTAAAGTCGGAGGGGCATGTCGTTTGAATTCCGTCGACTTACGGATATTTCTTTCCGGTCTTGATGAACCTGATCAGGTTACCACGCTGCGCCGGCCACGCGAACGCATTTCCATCTAGGGAGAAGTCGGAAGTTACTACCGCGACGTACACTGTGTCCGGGTCGGTCTCCTTAACCAGCCTCATGAATTGTTGTAGGTGAGTCTGTAAGTCCTTTTTGAACCCTTCATATACAACATCGTCAAACACAGTCACAATGCGAACGTAACCCTTCTCATAAGCCACTTGGTACAAGGGAGAGACTCTCGCGTTAGATCTCTTAGGATATTCACCACCAATCAAATGCAACATCCACTCCTCATGCCCCCCGTCGACATCGACGGCATGGAGCTCACCTTTGGGTGATAACCAATATCCATATTCAACAGCTGAGAAGACCTCACATACTTTCATAGACATATTTATTGGTGGTACTGTTGGGCCCAAGAGCAGAAGAGAGGATGCTGCGGCGAATGAGACGTCGGGAGGTTTACTTAGGGTAATATACCCTCAATAGCCCCAATAATAATACCAATAATTATCACAGCGATAAACAACCATACTGCACCCATTATAGTTTCTCCCTATTGTGGTTTGGTAGGTGGGCGTAGTTTGTGTCTTCGTAACCAACGATCCGTTGTTGGTCGTCTGTGAGTCTAACTCTTAGGACACGACCACAGCGAGGACAAGCTGCCTTGTACGGCCAGTTGATCACTCCGTCGAGGTATTTTTGAACCTCAATTGTTGAGCCTGAGCAAACTGTCTTCATTTGGTTCCCACACTGTCTTGGAGCCAGAGTAGAGTTTGGATACTGCGATTTCCTGCAGGCCACACAAACTCTAGCCATCCGTACGAGTTACCGGTGTAGATCATCCACAATCCTGGTCCACCGTACATTGCTGTCATCACGTACACTGCTGCCATCAGCTCACTCATGCTACCCACCAAATGTAAGGCTCAACCAGAGGACCAGGCAATAGATCGACCACGTGGATCTGCCTGCTATGGCGAAATAAAAGATCATGATGAAAAAGAAATAGCTCATGGGCCCCAAGGGTGATCGTCATCAATAGTCTTTTGGTAGGTGATACCGCACCGAGGACAAACCTTCGAATCATCTGTAGAAGCTTTGTGTCCGATCCAGGCACAAACCAACAGACCTTTAAGAAGGTTTGATTCTCTTATTAGGACTCTAAGACCTTTAAGAAGCTGTTTCATTGAGTGAGTTCCATCGGTTGTCCCAATATGCTTTGGCACCCAGCTCTGCGTACCTCTTCAGTCGGGACTCGGTCCAGAACGGTGTGCCGCGTGCGCGGAGGGTCATGGCATGTGTGGCCACCTTCTTTCCACTGAACTGCTGTCGTCTTGTATCCACACCGCGACCATAGCTCCGTCTGCGTATCTTGCGAGGACCCCAGTAGCCCATACCAAACGACCGCACTCGGTCAGCTGGTGTGTTAGCGATCTCTTCAGGGGTCAGCCTATTCGCTACTCGTTCCTCTACTGTCTTCTTCTTAGCCATAAGGTCCTCTCTGGTTAAGTCTTCTGTTCAGATGACAGACTATTGGTTAGGCGTCCGGTCTGTCTGCATGCTAGATGCTTCACGGTCCACTGACGAAGCTATGAGCTCCACCTGTCAATAAGTAATGTGAGGTAGGATTCGAACCTACGAGCAGGGCCTTTATAACCACCCCAACAAGAGACCCAGCTGTGTCATGTGTCTCTTGAGGTCGCTCACATTGATAAGGACTATGCGCTGTTCGATCCCAGCGAGGACCTGCCTACATAACCCTTATCAATGTGACAACCCCATTAGAAGCAGGACCAGGCCTAGGACGAATAGAGCAGTAGGAACGATATAGTCCATCATCTTCTCCCATCATGTGTCTACATTAAGAAGCCCACCCCTTATCGATCTGATCAAGACCGAGCCGTTCCGTGAGTCGTCTGAGGCGAAGGTACCTTCGGGTCCGACGGACCGAACCTGCCAAGTAGAGCCTTGCTCTAGTGACGGGCCGAAGCCAACGCCTCACTCACTTCACCCTCTGCGACGAGACAGAGTTGCAGGTAGGCTTCTTAATGTGGACTGCTCCTAGCCGCATCTATGCTGACGCGGCAGACGAAGGGAGCAGTCGCACACATTGATAAGGATTGTGCAAGAGGGATCGAACCTCTATCTCTCCGATTATGTGAGTGTTTTTCCTAATTAAACCACCACACAACCCTTATCAATGTGGGCCTGACTCATTCCAATCTCCTACTGTGCACATCAGAGAAAGGGTCAGGCTCGTTCCACATTGAGAAGCCCACCCCTCTGATCAAGACTGCGCTGTTACGAGACAGAGCAGGTAGGCTTCTCAATGTGGTTCATTGAGAGGCACTCTCCTCTCCGCTGACTAGGCTTCGAGTTAGGTCGTCGACCTTGGAGAGCACCTGTCAATGAACCCTTGTGATGGTTCCCGTCAGCCCTCAGTCCCTCATCTGCGCATCGCCCAGGACGGACTTGCTTCCTACACCCGCACGTGGCATGCCACCCGCTGACTGGCTCCATCGTTCACTTGTACTTATAGAAAGCATACATCATTGTAGGGTCATAGACAACTGCCCGAGCTGGTCACGGTAGCACATGGGCACTGACCAGAGTGGGCACTGGTACCGTAACGTATTGAATTGTATACAGATGTTGGGGGACCAGGACGGGGTGGGCGGTATGACTGCGGTATTTCCCGGACACTCAAGAAAATATTTGAGCTGTTTTTGTGTACCAAAAGCATCCCGCTTGTTTAAGCCGAAAGTGAGGTTGAATCGGAGTAGGAGTGTGATAGTGTTGTTCACGACCCTAGATGGGCTTATACTTACCATATGACAGAACTTAAATTCAATATCTCAAAAGCTCTCGTGTTGCTTACGAATGGCACTGACGAAGTCACGTTATACACTACACTTCCAAGTCCATATTCAATCGAAATCACAGACGAACCTTTGAAGATTTCGTTTAAGACTCCAGGGGGTTCAGGTGTTGATTATGTTCGGGATAATTTCAACATGGAACCAGAAGTTATCGATGTAAGAGGTATCGTAAAGTCCGTCGCTGGAAACCTACACTCTGAGTGAGTTAATTCCAGGTGGCTCCCAGAGATTGTATCAATTGGGCGTTTCGAAAATAAATTTGAAATTTTCCTTTTACATAACCTTCAGCACGGACCCAACAATTCTCTACTCTCCACTCTTCTCCTTCATCAGAAATTAATTCAATAGTACAGGGACTATTAGCTAGAAAGGATTCATAAAATTCAGAACTGCATGTTATGAGTATTGGGAGCCAGCTATGGGGTCCAGGAATATATGCACCCAACTTATTAGAACTCATTACATGCCATTTCTCAAACTCTATTTTAGGTTTAGTTACCTCCTCTACTTCTCCTACAAATTCTGCATTACCTTTGTAAGCACTTTGCACTTTTATTTTCCACATAATTTTTCTTATTTTCTCTACTCTAGATGGGGCGCGGTTAGATATGTAAGTCGCTGATATCTCGTACGAAAGCAACTTGTGGTATTCCAAAGTGAGGTTTGCCACGCGATAATCTCCGTAGTACTTTTGTTGCTTTTTTAATCCAATCATCTCGTGAGGCTTGTAAAGAGATGCCCCACCCGGTGATGGCGGCGATTGAAGGTTTGTTCGATGGGTAGGTATCACTAGAAAGAGGAACTCGAAGAATAACCGCAATCGGATTGAAAGTATATTCTCCATAATGATATGGTGGTGATTCCTTCACTTTAACTACTTCTGCACCAATTCGTTCTGCAACTTGTTGTGCTATATGTTCAGCCTCTCCCTCGACTTCATCTCTACTGAGTTCGAAATATAGGTACCCAAAGTCTTGGTCTTGTTCAAATAGTTCAGAGGTTTTCATAGATGTATGTATTTATTCCATGCGTCTAAATATCGAGCATGAAGATCACGATAGTAATTTTGGACACTGTTGAGAGTTACTAAGTAATTAGGGAAAGTAAAGAATCCCAGTAAAGAATTCCCAAAATAGCTAATAATATCCATATTGGTGCTAACCCTAAAAAGAATGTGCCCCAACCATTGTCTAATAGTTGCATCATTAGTTTGTCCTTCGCCAGGAAATTTCCTGCTTATCTTTGAGGTGCTCTTCTAGGAGATATCCTTTGGGCATGATATCTCTCAATTCTTCTTTATGCCTTTTAGAATCAATTAGTTTCTTGCAGGATTTAATCACCCTTGAAGAAGTATAGAAAGGAAACCAGAATGGAAAGATAGCATGAATGATCCCGACTATCCCAGCCAAGATCAGCTTAATACTATTCGTCATACCAAAGACGGCATGCTCCCAATAGCTTTGGGGGTTTTCAGTATCATTTGGGTGTTTAGTAAAAATTGATAATATTTTCATTTTTCTCCAGGCTTCACTATCAACGATATCCCTAACAACGGTTTCAATAGTGCACACAAAAACCATAACTTAACTTTCTGGTATGCATTCGGAGCATATCCTCCATCGTACACCCAATGGCTCTTGATGAACTCTTTCATGTTAAGATTGCTTAGGACATATTTAAATTTATAGCCCTCATAATGTAGGGTTAATTTTCCTTTAAACTCGTCATGATGGTAGTTGAGCCGTCTAGCAATGAATGATGTGGCACTTTGTTTATCTTTGGTAAATTTTTTAACGGCATCCTGATAAGAATATGCACAGCGTCTGTCGTGCACTACTAGACCCACGTCTGCGTCAACTACAGTGAATATCAAGAACCAACTGGTCACCCCAACAATAATCCAAAACCAATTTTCCATTTCATATTTCCTCTATGGATCAGGGACCGGACGCCTGTGTAACCCCCGCAGTCACGCCACTCAGTTAAACGTCTCCAATCCCTCAAACTCAGTCCCAGCGCGTTTCAGCCATGACACCAAAGCAGCACCACCACCATCACAAGCAAGAGCAATGTCGTCGACATTGACCATGTAAAGAACCCTGGATCTAGGATCATCTGGGTCAAGAAAATCTACGACCTCTTTCTCACAATAGCCGATTGCAGCAGCTGTGAAAGGACCGTTGTCAACAAGGACAACAGGAAGCTCATTAAGCTGACGAGTCGCCCATACACGAGATGCATCTTTGTCATAATCCAGTGGATTGACAAGAGTGCCGTGTTCTTGAAGGAATTGCTCCTTCCCCATATTAGGTGGATTGATATACAGACCCATGATTGTTCTCCCAAATGATTTACATGATCAGTGTAACAGAATGAACATGTTAGGGCAACAAAAATTCTGAGCTAAATGGATAAATATCCGTATGAAAATTAACGACTTATTTGAGACCTGGACGGACCCACAAAAACAGGCTCGTGTTGAATTTGAATTGATACTATCTGACACATTCGATGAAGATGATGCGGATCAGGTCGCTCTGAAGGTTGCTGATCAATCAGGTGGTGAATTAGATGAGTATGACCCAGGGATGCATTACGGGAAGTACTTTGATGATGTGGTGGGTCATCGTCTAATTGAATATCGTATTATTTCCATTCCCAAAAAAAATATATCTATACCAAGAAAGATCCTCCGTAGGCTACAACGTGGCAAGCCTAAATTTGATGTGCGCTTCTTTCGTGCAATCATCGACGGAATTCGACATTCACTAGTGGTCTGACCGCACCCATCGAGAACCTCACTTGATCTACCGATTTGGGGTGATATGCATGGGGAGCCGTGGGTGAAGCGGTAAGTCCTCTAAGTCCCCTTCTGACCCCCACATACTGATGATGGTGAATTTTGGTTTGCCACGACTCAGTCGTCTGACTGTTTTCTTTATCTGCATGCATTCCTTGTATGGTCCATTTATCCATAATTCCTCACCACCGATCCATGCATACCGTTTTAGATTGGCACGTGGAATATGTTTCCCAATCCACCGTTTAATTGAAAGTGTGGGATTTTCAATCTCAACTACTATAATCGCTGGGTGATCCATATCCATGACTATACATTACCCTGTGGTAAAAAGCTAGTTGTTAAAAAATTTTTCAAATAAATAGCAGTATGAAAGCTCACGAACTATTTGAGGTCCAGGAAGGACTTGAGAAAGTTGTTCAGAAAGCAATTGAGCAGGCTGTAGACCACCCCGACGTTATTAACTGGGATCGTCTATACTACCCGTTCGATAGTTATGAGCAAGCATTGAGTCAAACAACTACGGATATATTGGATGTGGACTACAGTTTTGCACCTTTTATTGGTCCAGGGGAATATCCAAAGGTCCTAGAACTTGTCCATAAACTAGCTCGGCGAAGAGCAGTAGCGTACAAAAGACAAACACAATGAAAGCACACGAACTATTTGAACAAGAGAATGAATTTACCTTGGTGTTCTTTGAGCTTGATTTGGAGGATGACGACGAGGCGGCTGAGATAGCAGAAGAAGTAGCAAAGAGAGTTAATGGTGAAGTATGGGAAAGTAACTTTGGTACCTACGGTCGTCCAATTGAGTTTCAAATAAAAGTTCCTCACCAATATCCCTTGGGTCCAGAATGGGCGCGCGAAAACAATTCATTTAAGAAGGTAAAACAAGCGTTGCGAAGAATATCACGCGGTAAAATAAAGTTTTCAATGCCCGACGTCTACTAATGAGAACCTTCACCCGGAATAAATACACCTATGAAAACACATGAGTTGTTTGAATCGCTGCGAGATGTTGTTACGAGAGCAATTGAACAAGCTGACCGTAGAATGCCAGATGTCATTACTTGGGGGTCACATAGTAGCCAGTGGCAAGGTGATGAGGGTGATTATATTGGTTACGAGGAAGTGTTGGTTGACGAAACGTTTAAGGTCTTAGGTAAGGTAGGTCGATGGCCACACCGAGACAGACCCCCTGAGCTTACATCACTTGTTTTTAAGATGGTTCGAAGATATGTATTAGGAATGAAAAGGAAAGCTGGATAGTAATGAAAACCTACGAACTATTTGAACAGAAAGAAGTTAACGATATAGTTAAGAATTGGCGAAATAGAGATGCAGCCGAATACGCTGAAAAAATGATTAAAACTTTTGGAAAACCAAATGAAGTAACTGATACTTTGTTAATGTGGAGAAATATAGAGTCGTTTAAAGAAACTACAATTAAGGATGAAAGTATTCCGCATGATTTTCCAAAGACTCATAGAGATTATGTTTATAGTACAATGCATATTGAAGTTCCTGAAGA
>LAZR01002756.1_pt1 | contig 9955 bp, 9 predicted proteins | sample 329461 | NCBI WGS metagenome assembly LAZR01 (sample SAMN03002196, study PRJNA259156) | marine sediment metagenome | biome: sea floor; feature: Hydrothermal impacted sediments; material: marine sediment; isolation source: Loki non-amplified sample from Loki's castle hydrothermal vent sediment ...
TCACTAATCGAATCGGTCGAGGAGGTAACGCGAAATGTCTGACTGGCCAGTCAAGAAGAACGCAACTTTTGAGTTGCAATTCCCAATGTACGATGCCGATGGAGACCTCGTATCGGCAGCAGCCTCGTTGGATACGGAGGTGAGCAAGGATGGTGGCACGTTTACTGATGCAACCAACGAGGCTGCAGAGATCGCCACAGCGTCCGGCTGCTACAAGATTACGCTAACGTCGACCGAGATGAACGCCGACCGTGTCATGACCATTACGAAGACAGGGACAGCCGGTGCAAAGACTGCAGTAAACCTCATGTACACAGCAGTGCGGCAATTGATCGACCTTGCCTTCCCTGCTACCAGTGGGCGCAGCTTCGTTGTAGAAACTGACGGCGTGGTGCATGGTGATTTGAAGGAGTGGCTCGGGGTAGCCCCTGCCGCCCTGGTTTCGCAACGTGTCGACGTAACTGTTGGTGCCATGCAAGCTAATGTCCTGGATGCGACTGCGATAGCATCAGCGGCAATCACTGCGGCCAAGTTTGGGACCGACGCCATCGACGCAGCCGCAGTCGCGGCAGACGCAGTTGATCTCATTTGGGACGAACCACTTGCAGGTCACCTGACGTTGGCAAGCATTGGACAGTTAGTCAATGCCCTGGGCCTTACAGGGGCAGTGGCCGATGCAGGGGCACTTGCCACCGACTTCGACACAGACGGGTTCACCGAAGCGACTAATAATCACTTCAACGGACATGTTATCGTCTTTACGTCTGGAGCGTTGCGCGGCCAGGCCCGCATCATCACCACGTATACAGGCGCAGGACAGAACGTTGCGTTCGATCGAGCCTTTACCGAAGCACCGGCAAACAACGATGAGTTCGTGATTCTTGGTCCGCTTGCTGGCGGGCTGGGTCGGCTCATTGCTACCGAGAGCGACGGGCACGCCCACGCCGATGTCAAGGAATGGCTGGGGGCGGCACCGAATGTCCTCGTGAGCAGCCGTGTGGATGTAAGCGTGGGAGCAATGGCCGCTGATGTAGTGACCGCTGCCGCCATCGCTAACGCAGCCATTGACGCAGCAACGTTTGCTGCAGGCGCGATTGATGCTGCCGCTATTGCAAATGGGGCCATAGACGCGGCCACGTTTGCAGCAGGGGCCATCGATGCAGCGGCAATAGCCAACGGTGCGATCGATGCTGCTACGTTTGCTGCAGGCGCAATCGACGCGGGCGCACTTGCTGCCGATGCTGCAAACGAGATAGCCGATGCCGTATTCCAACGCGACATGGATGCGGTTGAAGCTGGGGCACCGAAGCACTCGCTCGCATCGGCTGTGCTCAAGGCAGTATCCCGCATCCGCGACAATGCCGGTTCGTTGGAGGTCTACCGTACCGACGGCACAACCATTCACTTTACCCAAGTCGTGACGACCGATGCTGGGCTCGACCCGATCGATGAGCTAGCAGTAGGAGTGTAAGAAGGGCAGCAAGCAGAAGGAGGACCATTGTGGCAGTATACGGTTACGTGATAGTCATCACAGGACAGATTGACGCCCCGCACGACGTCAATGCGAAGCAGCAAATCCTCATGGGGTTATCCCTTACGGGCAGGTTGCTGCAGAACCCCAATCAGATTGCCGTGAATCTGAAAGAGGTGACCCAAGCCCAGCAGCAGGCAGTGGTCGATACTGGGAAGGCTCCTCGACAAATCATGGAGCAATCTGAAGCTGAAGCAGCAGTGGAAGAAGGTAGCTAATGGCAGCGGTACGTGGCCGGTCGTTAGCATCGATGGGGGGGTTCCTGACGCCGGTTCTTGTGTCTTCATCGGGGCCAGGTGTAGGCCAGCCATTCCGTGTTCGTGGGTGGGGCATACCGACTAACCCCGCATGGTATGAACGCCCGACCAAGTGGAATACGGAACTGTTGCCCCTCCCTCCATCGCCGTCGTTTAGGCCAGCATCACAGGGGGCATAATAGTTGGCTGCGATTAGAGGGCGCACGGCGAGCACGTTCGGCGGCTTCTTGATGCCGGTAGGCATATCGGGTGGTCGAGTGTTCGTGAGAAGTGTTGTGAGCTTGTCAGCCTCCTATGTGCCAACCAAACTGCTAGCTGCTGAATACGATCCAACGATAGACAAAAATGCCGAGTACGATCCGATCATTTCACTGGAGGCCAAATCGCCATGAGCATTGAAGCGCCAATACTACTCAGTGACAATTGGTTCATCGGTGAGGACAAAACACTGCGCTTCACGGTGGTTGATTCGGCTGGGGCTGTCCAGGTTATCAGTGGATGGGCGCTGGAATGGGTACTGCGGAATAATCCTGGATCGTCGGCGGAGCTTCTTACAAAGACAACGGCCGGCTCTGGGATCGCAATTACCAACGGCGCAGGGGGCATTTGTGAAGTAACAATCGAGGACGGCGATACATTGGGTATCGGTCCTGGCGATTTCTTCCACACGCTGCGCCGTACTGGTGATGGGAACGAGGTCGTGCTTTCCTTTGGCCAGGCTATCTTGCAGGTGGCCGCAACAAGGTAGTTGGACTAGATGCTTCTAATGTTGTATACTGCTAGCCCCTAGTAGTTAAGTTAGCGTGATGGAGGATCCATGCAAGTCAAAGACCTTTCGTACCTTGCCGAAATATCCCGACTGGCAGAACGCGACCCAAGCATTGTCCAGTTTTTTTTGTCGGAACGCACAGCTCAGATCAGAGGTATGTACTGTGCTGCCATACGGAAGTCCCCGCACCGTACCGGCATAGACCGGACAGTAGACCTTGATGGCCGGTTGCTGGCGGGGGCTATAGGGCTGATGGACCCTGAAGCGGACCTAGCGCTGTCTATTGCCAGCACGTCCGTTGTCCTGCGTGCCGGTGGGCGTAGGGCGGTGCTTAGAATGAGGACTGATGCTGCCCCTGATGATTTTCCATCATTGGAGAAGCGGAGGTCCGTTGCAGTGAAAGCGTTGCACACTGCCGTATCGTTCCTGCGCGAGTGTACATCCGATGCAACACTCAACCCCGTGCTAACTGGTATCATGTTTTCGTCTAGCAAGCATGGGCTCATTCTCTCCGCAACCGATGGGGAAAAGAAGTTCGGCACTGTTGCCCTGCCGCTCAAGATACCAGCACAGAGGCAGGTGGTTCCAGCAGCCGATCTAGACGCTGCGCTGGGGCTGCTAGGAGATAAGGCAACAATCTATTTCGATGGCGGCGCGATATTTTTGAGCGACGCGCACACGTCCATACGTCTTTCATTATTGCAAGGGGAGTTCCCCAGCATGGGCTCTTTGCCTAAGCCCAAGTCGTACAAAAACGAAGTGCGCTTCGATGCTGAACATCTCAAGCCAGCGATAAAAGCTGCAACCCTTATGGATGATGAACGCATGCTGTCGCTCGTTATCAAAGACGGCAGCGCGGCCTGGATCGTCCAGGGGCAGGAAGTGGGAGGATTCAGGATACTAATTGGTAAGCGCAAGGCTGACGATATGAGTATCTCATTCAACGCTGACTGGGTTGCTGCCGCGCAGTATGTGGGTGACAAGATGACAATGAAGTACAAGGATGGCAGAACGCCTGTACTGTTTGTTGGACCTAATAACTACCTCCTCTGGGCATCTACCATCGTTCGATGAAGCTGAAGCTTTACGCCCATCAAAGACAAGCCATTGCGTGCGCCCAGAAATTGGGCCTGCGTGCTGGCATCTTTGCTGAGATGGGGACTGGGAAAACTCGTATTTCATTAGAGGCGTGCGACCATTTGAAGCGGATACTGGTGGTTGCCCCTCTCTCCGCCGTCGGTGTTTGGCGCAACGAGATCAAGAAATGGGGCAACGGGGCGCGGATGCTAAACTGTACAAAAGGATCAGTCAAGAAACGAGCTGCACTGCTACGGCACATGATGGAGCTCCACCCACGGAATAGAGTGTTTGTGGTGGTAGGGTATGAATCGTTCTGGAGGGAGCCGTTACGGAAGGCGTTACTGTCGTGGGAACCGGAACTCGTCATTTACGATGAGGCGCATCGCCTTGCCAGGCGGCGAACGAAGCAGAGCAGGTTTGCGCATTACTTAGCAGCAAACGAGAGGGCGTACACGGTGCCTCATCGCCTGGGGCTGACTGGGACGCCTGCTGCCAACGGCCTGCAGGATTACTTCTCGATATTCAAGGCATTAGACCCGACCGTGTTTGGTAGTAGCTGGCCTACATTTGAGGCCCGTTACATCGTGAAGGGTGGATACCTTGGGTACGAGATAGTTGGGTACAGGAACGAAGATGAGCTAAGCGCCTACATCAAGAAGCACGCTTACCGTATCACAAAAGCAGAGGCGCTTGATCTGCCTCCGCAGGTTGACATCAAGGTCCCCATACGCCTTAGCCACAAGGCAGAGGAAATCTACAAGCGGATGCGCAAGGACGCCGTTGCCGAAGTAGAGGGGGCGCAGGGGAGAGGGACGGCACTGGGGCGCATCGTGCTTACGAATATTCTGCGGCTGCAGCAGGTTACGTCCGGCTTCGTCAAGACCGAGGACAGCGGCATCATCGACTTTGATGATACCAAGGCCAAGGCGCTGAGCGACCTATTAAGCGATGTGCTGGTACAGACCAAGAAGGTGGTCGTGTTTTGCCGGTTTAGGCATGACGTTGATAAGGCGCAGGAAGTCGCGGCAGGGTACGGCAGGACGATTATTCTCGATGGCAGGGTGCCAAAGGAGAAGCGCGAGCGGGGCATCAGACTATTCTCTACGCACAAGGGGCCAGCGATCCTTATTGGCCAGGTAGCCGTGTCCTCGTTAGCAATAGACCTGACACCTGCCAGCGTTGGCATTTTCTTCTCGCCGGATTACTCGCTAACGAATTTCCTCCAGAGCAGGGACAGGCTGCACCGGATCGGACAGCGGCAGAAGGTCACGTACTATCATCTAGTAGCCGAGAATACGATCGATGAAAAGGTATACCAAGTGCTTGAGAAGAAGGAGGAGTTGATGCGTGGTATCCTTGATACTGTACGGCTGACGGAACTGTTCAGTGGTTAAGCTGTTCAACAAAGACTGTACGCGGTGCTCCCTGTCCAACCGTCCGCGGAATGACGGGTTAGCCGTGTGCGTACCGGGGGAGGGGCCGGTGCCATGCGACATCTTGTTCTACGGCGAGGCTCCTGGACAGCGTGAGGAGCAGGAAAACCGGCCGTTTGTTGGTGAGGCCGGTAGCGAATTGGATGGGCTGTTTGGTCAGGCAGGCATCGATCGAAGAGATATCAGGATCAGCAATATCGTGCGGTGCCGCCCACCCAACAACCGTACACCGTCCAAGGACGAAGTCAATGCCTGCATGTTCTATACTGTCCATGAACTCCAGGTCGTAAAGCCAAAAATCATCATCGCCCTCGGCGGCTCTGCATTGAAAGCGCTAACCGGCAAAAGCAAGGTGGGCGAAAATAGGGGGAAGGCTATCTCGCTGCTTCCTGAGTATCGGAATGCCACCAAGGTACTTCCAACATATCATCCAGCGGCATACCTGCATAACCCGTCGGCAAAGGAGGTCTACTCCAAAGCGATCATCGAGGATATGCGAATGGCTGCAAGGATCGCCAACGGGGGTGGCAGTGCTCCCGATGTCGTCACAACCTTTGATACCAAAAAGAAACTGCGCCGGACCCTGAAGCTCCTAAGCCGATGTGATCTTTTGACCTGCGATCTTGAGTGGGAAGTACTCGAGGGTAAGCGAGAGGAGCCGGACGGCATGTGGCCCTGGTCTAAGCGTGCTGGCCGCGCTCCACGGGCTGTATCCGCATCTCTGGCCGGTAGAGTGGACGGCGCGGTTGTAGCGTGTGCTGTGCCGTTTGGCGCAGGCTATGACAAGGTACTGCGGGCCATCATAGAACGTGTCCCTACTGTATATCACAACGCAATGGCTGACCTCATCTGGCTATATCATCTTGGGTGGAAGCCGAAGCTGGGGGGAGATACGCTCCTGCTCGCATCCCTGCTGAATCTCGATACATCTCTAGCGCTCAAAGTGCTTGCCGCCATGTTGACCGATATGCCTCCTGGATGGGGGGAGGGTGCGCCGGTAGGCAAGATGCCTTCTACGAAGGAAGAGTGGCTGCGCCTCCTGATCTACAATGGTAAAGATGCCATTGCCACGCTGCTGCTGCTTGAACGCTTGCTACGGATGTTCGAAGAGCGAGGCCGCGAGAACGTGTTGCCGCTCTACGAACATGTGCTTCTGCCTGCCGTAGTGATACTAGCCAAGAGCGCATTGGCGGGAACACCAATTGACCAAAAAATGCTCGCTAAGGTAGATGCCAAGGCGAAGAATAGAATTGCCGAGATGGTGAAGGAAGTTGGCGATGCTCTTGGCGTACAAGGCGATGCAAAAACCTATGAGAAGGTCATCGGAAGCGGCGAGCAGCTCGGACCGTACATAGAACGTGCGGCAAAAGTGGTGCTGCCCCGCACGCCGAAGAAGCAGACAACATCAGTTACCAACGATGTGCTAGGGCAGATTAAGAAGCGGCATCATTCTATATCGACCTTGATTGATTTGCGGGCAATGCAAAAGTTCAAGAGCGGGTATACTTCCCCGTGGCGCTGGCTGCTAACTACGCAGGGGGATAAACGGCTGCATACGGTGTACCGCCTTGCACACACACGTTCAGGTAGGTCATCCGCGCAGGGGGAAATAGGCTACACGTTTCAGCAGTTCCCCAGGCGGGCAAAAATCAGGCGGTTGATTAAAGCCCGCAAAGGTTGGAAGATCCTGTCGGTGGACCAGTCTCTACTCGAGCTCCGGATTGCCGCGTGGAAGGCAAACGAGAGACGGATGATCCAGTTCTTGCAGGACGGCGTCGATATGCACAAGGCGACTGCTGGCTGGATCAAGGCGCTGGACAGAGGAATGACTTTGAAGCAGTACCTTGCTGAGCTAGACGATTGGCTTCCTACCATTACATACGAAGAAAGATATGGGGCCAAGGCGTATAACTTTGGCCTGCTGTTCGGTGGTGGGCCTGGGGTGGTTGTCAGGACTGCCAGGAAGAACTACGGGATTAAATTCAGTCCCGAGAAGGCAGAGACAGGATACGATGCCTATTTTCAACTCTACCCTGACCTCGTGCCGTGGCACGATTCCTGTGTAGCGTTTGTGGAGCAGGGATGGGTGGAGACCGGCTTCCACCGCATACGAAACCTGAACGTAGAAAATGAAGATGCGGAAGGCAAGTTGCGGAAGGCGATTAATGATCCGGTGCAGGCGGATGCGTCCGACATATCTCTATGCTGTATGAATTACACCTGGGAACTTTTGTACGAGAAGTTTGGGGCCGATATCGAACAGCTTGCTGAGCCGATAGGGTTTTTCCACGATGCGCATCAGATTCACTTCAACGCGGACATTGAAGAGTCACTTGTTGCGGTGGTCCGGCAGGCATGGGAGCATCCACCCTTGGGGCGCGTAGGTGTGGAATTGCCGGTGCCATTGGTGGCAGATATTAAGGTGGGCAGGCGGTGGATCAGCTAGTCCTAATGTGTTATACTACAACCCGCTTCTGTTAAGTCAGGGAGGAACCAAATGGCAGACAATTTAAGGGTCTCATATTCGTCGGTGCAGGATTGGCGGCAGTGTCAACAGCTATACTGGTACAGGTACGTGCTGGGGCTGCGACCGAAGGTGAAGGCACCGGCACTGCAACTTGGTACGATGTTTGCCAATTATCTCGAGTGGTACTATGGCCCGCTCATTAAGCCCAAGTTTCGTGTAACCAAATCTAACCTGGCTAAACTACATCGCAATGCGGTCAAGAAGGTGGCCCGAACGTATGGGGATGAAATACAGGCCGTGGCAGCGTTGGCCGACGCTGCCGATGCTGCTGAGACCGCTGCTACGCTGCGCCAGCTACCGGAAACGGTGAGAGTGCTGGCCGAGGCGTATCACCGCGTACACGGCATCGATGATCTCCGACAGCACAAAATCATCGCAGTGGAGCAAAAATTCGAGTTGCCCGTTGCTGACGGTATTGTGTTGCCAGGCCGCATCGATATGATTACCAAGACCAGTGATGGTTACTGGCTATGGGAACACAAAACCACGAAGAGCGTTCCTGAGCAGGGGCGGCGCTTTCGCGATCTGCAGACCCTCATTTACAGGGTTGTCGTTGAGGAGATCTTCCATGTCGAATTAGCCGGTATCATCTGGAACTACGTTCGCACTGTCCGGCCCACTGCACCAGCGGTCCTAAAGAACGGAACGTTATCGGTGGCCAAGGACCAAGTCACAACGTATGACCTGTACGTCGAGGAGATCATGAAGCAGGGGCTGGTCACTAATGATTATGAACCCTACCTCAGACATATAGAGGAGCGCGAACGCATGCGGATGTTCCCCAGGCACACATTACCGCTGGCGCAGAGTGAACAGATACTCCTCCGCGACTACGTAGCAACTGCACGCGATATCCAAGTTGCCAGGGCGCAGGAAGACTTTGTGCCGGTGCGCAACGTGGCCATGCACTGTGATTGGTGTCCATTCTCAAAGCTCTGCCAAATAGCAATCATAGGAGGCGATGAAGATGATGTAATACGGCGGCACTTTGACGAACGAGATAAAGAGGAGGAAGGAGATTTAGATGGCAAACGCGTCGACGAAGAAGTCGAAGAGCTCCTCTCCGCAATCGACTAGTGTACTGGAACGGATCAGGAAGCCCTCGGGGGAACTAAAACGGCTGGCCGCGTGCATCTATGGTCGGCCTGGGGTTGGCAAGACGACCCTGCTGGGCACGATGCCAGGTAAAGGGTTGGTCATTGATATACCGCAAGTGGAAGGGGGTACAGCGGTGCTTGCGGATAAGGCCGACCGTATTGATGTCGCGCCGGTAGTCAGATGGGAGGAGGTGGACGAACTTTACCAAGCGCTGCGAACAAAGAAGCTGGACTACTCCTGGGTCGCGATCGATACCATATCGGCGCTGCAGCAGTTGGCCAAGCGGAAAGCCATGAAGGAGAGCGATCATGTGAAGTCCGACCCTAACCTTGTCACGCAGGGTGATTGGGGCAAGGTGGGCCAGCTCATGACCAGCATGGTCTTTCAATTTCGCCTGCTGAGGATGCACACCATATTCCTCGCGCAGGAGAAGCCCCGTACTACGGAGGACGGGTTCCGAGAGTTTCAACCAAGTGTTTCCCCAATGACGATGGATGCGCTGCCTGGTGCTATGCACCTCGTAGCCCGTTTGTACTTGTGGGAGAACGAAAGCGGAGTATGGGAAAGGAGACTTCGGGTCGGCCCACATCAAAACTTCATGACCAAGACACGGGCGGTGCCAGGTAGAGAGCTGCCAACTGTACTCCTGAATCCAAACCTGGCAAAAATCTTCACGTACCTGATGGGACACAAGGACGCGAAGAAACCAAGGGCAGCAAAGGATGAAAGCTCCTCGCTGCTCGAACTTGAAGCCGAATAAACTTAGCTAAGGAGGAACCTAACAGTGGCAAAAGACATGGTAATCGACTTCTCTGGAGCCGACCCCGTACAGTCAACCAGCATGTACGACCGGATACCAGAGGGGGCTTACGCCTTCAAAGTCGCCAAAGCAGCCGTGATGCAGACCAAAACCGACAAGCCAATGGTCGATGTCCAGATCGAGATCGCTCAGGGTGACCAAAAGGGAAAGAAGATACGCGACATGTTCGTTGTGCCGCGTAAGGGGAAAGATGACGCGGTGTTTGGCCTGCAACGGCTTCACGGCCTCATGGTCGCCTGTGGCATCAAGAAGCAGAAGGGCCGCGTTAAGCTGTCCGCCATCGTCAAGGTGCTTAAGGGTAAGGGTGGTGTGTGCGAGGTGCAGGACAATGAGATCCCTGCGACCGATGACCGGCCTGCCACCAAAGTCTCTAGGCCCGTATCTTACTACTCCGTGAAGTCCGAAGAAGCTCGTGCCCTCGTTAAGTCCAAAAAGAAGCC
>LAZR01002757.1_pt1 | contig 9954 bp, 12 predicted proteins | sample 329461 | NCBI WGS metagenome assembly LAZR01 (sample SAMN03002196, study PRJNA259156) | marine sediment metagenome | biome: sea floor; feature: Hydrothermal impacted sediments; material: marine sediment; isolation source: Loki non-amplified sample from Loki's castle hydrothermal vent sediment ...
ACACGATCCCACAACGCCTGCCGTTGAGCTTCGGGAATTTCCACCACTACCTGATCGGCCTGCGTCAACTTGCCGCGTCGAGATGCCTGCTGAAGCCGCAGCGCCTCCGAATTACTCTTCCCCGCCCTGAGCGCTTGGCGGTATATGTCCTCAGACCGCCCCAACCGAGCAGCCTGCTCGGCGCTCTGTGCCACTGTGGTGCCCCGGATATTTAACCGCTGCCCTTCAATGGCCGTGGTCAGCGTGTCTACGGCATCCTCCCACGAACTAGCCACAGGCGGTGCGTCAGGGGCAGGGATGGGTGAAGTTATGTCGCCTTCGCGCAGGTCATCCGGGCCAGGGAATGTACCAGGGCCAACCTTGCCCGCTCGCGCTCCTGCACGCGTCACCGTCGTCCCCGCAAGGTTGATGTCGGGGCCTCCCAAACTCCCCAGAGCAGTCACGTCACCCGTGCGCGGGCCTGCTATGTCCGCAGTCGCCAGAGGAACGTCGGCAATACGTGGCGATACGTCAGCACCAACCCTGCCTGATACGTCCGTGGCTCCTGTAGCAAGCACGTCAGCCGCTCTGGGGGTGATGTCAGTCGTGACCTGACCTGAGATGTCAGCCGCCGTGGCCGTCTGCCGGAACGCAGGCGCGCTTACGTCGGCGCGCTTGAGTACATCTACAGTAAACCGCGCAGCGTCATCTTCAAGACCTGCACCGAACTTGATCTTCCCGAGCCCCCTGATAAAGAACCCCATCCTTTCCAGCGGGAGATAGGTGGCCGGACTGATAAATACAGGGCCAAGGATGCGAGAGTCTAGCCCGAGCTCAGTAAGTTCCCGATCAAGCGCCGCCTCGTCTTCCTCGCCACCAATCACGGCGCGCAGGGCAATCAGATGGTCGTCGGGGAGTTGCTCTATCTGGGAGGTGTCGGGCCTACTAAAGAGCCCCGTGCCCAGCAACCCACCGCCAGGATGGCGAACGTCATACTTCACCTGTTCCCAGACGCGGCCTGCAAGCAACTCCTCGCTCTTCAGAACGCGTCCAGCGCGCTCAGCAACCGGACGAACCACATCACTGACAGACGGGCCGCCGACACCTGCTAGCTGGGCCGGGAAGCCTCCCAGTGCGGGTTGATCACCCAGCGCGCCTACAACATCACCAATGGCACCACCGACAACGCCACCGCCAATTCCCTGCCTGACGCCTTGCTCCGTGATCCCCTGCAATGTCTGTCTCAATCCAATGTTGTCCGGCCATGAGGGGTCGCCAAACTCACCCGCATCGAGCCGCTGGGCGAGCTTCGTGGCCTGCGCCGGGTTGACCTCCCCTGAGAGCCTGATGTCTTCAGGGATGCCGCCTCGGGCAGAGCCAAACGCTTGTCGGTTCTTGTAGTTGAAGAAGAACCCCGGCACCTCTTCATTGAGAGCCCTTGCCAGAGCGCCCCCTCGGCCCTGCGCGGTGGCAGTTGCCTCTCCGCCACCAACATCAAACCTTGGCGCAGGCACCCCACCCGTCACGTCGAACCCGCCACCTACGCCACCCAGCACTCCGCCGGGACGCGTTGGAGTGGCCGTTACCGTTTGCTGCCGCTCCCTCAGTTCGTCTATCCGCGCCTCTCCTGCCTCCTTGAAGGCGTCTGCGTTGGCTTCGTTCAGCCTCGTTGACAGTGATTGGATTCCCTGACGGGCCTCACGTCCGAACAACCCAGCGTCGCGGTTCTGCTTCAACTGCTGCACCCTCAAGCGGGCGTCAGTGGCGAACCCGTCAGCCTGCGCGCCGTTAAATCTGCGAGTGAGCGTCTCCACCCTCGTAGCGTTCTGGGCACGGAACGTCTCCGCCGCACGGTCGCGTTCAGCCTGAGCCTCCCGCTGGCGCTTTTCCTCTTCGCGCTGCTGGTGCTCCTGCGCCGTCCGATACGAAAAAATAGAGGCGTATGCCATCTAGAAACCCAATGCTTGAAATGGACTTCTGCGCCCTGGCGTAAAGGTCTGAATGATCTGCGCCGCTGTTGACGGATCGTAGCCGCCGAGCTGGAAGAGGTATCCGATGTCCTTGATCTCCTGCTCCGTCAAGATGCCGGGGCGGAAGATGGATGATCGCTGTGCGGGGCCGGGGAGCCCGGACAGCCCCAGCTCAGGGAGGTCGAACGTCTGGTTGCCGGGGAACCCTTGTGGGACGTTGCCCAGAAGGGCCTGTATGCCCGGCAAGCCTAGCGCCTCCGCGCCCGTGCCTGAGAGGTCTTTCGAAGGGTCGTAGCTAAAGCCGGGGGAGTCGATGTTGCCCAGTAGCGTACTCAGATCGGCCTGTGGCTCACCTGTGCGCGGATCAACTGGTGGGGGCTGCTCAAGGCCACCATCAGGCTCCACCACCGGCCCTTCGCCTTCTGGGACGCCCATGGTGTCACCAGCCGCGCCCGGATACAGTTGCAGGAGCCTTTGTATCTGCTGAGCGGTGATCGGAACCCGTGGCCCCGCGCTGGTTCTGTGCCAGATCGACCCGTCAGCCTTCCGTGAGAACCCCCGCTGAAGGAGCTGACCGCTCGTGACGTGCGCCAGCTCGGAGCCTTCGGTGCCCAGCGCGCCGTAGTCGATGCCCGCGCCGCTGGCCTGAAGTGTCCGCGTCCCGGCGGGCGAGCCGTATTCCACCTCAGGGTAAGTGGTGGTGGTGGGAGCGTTGGGATAATTTGGGATTCCGCCTTCCCACGTCGGCTCATAAGGGTTCGGAATTGGGACACCGCCAAAGGGGTCGCGCTCACCGGGGAGTATCGGGTCATTGGGGTTCGGGAAAGGAACGTCAGGCACAACATCCCACGGGTTGGTTTCACTGATGATCGGGTTCCCCTCCGCGTCAACCATTTCCTGATGTGAGTGAGGGGCTGTGCCGGTGTGGAACCCACCCCGGAACTTATCGAGCGGGATGATGTCCGTACCTCCCTTGACGCCCTTCGCTATCTCTGGGCCACGCTCGCCAACGATGGCAGTCTCGCCGGGCTTGATCTTGCCGCCTGCGTGGAGATAAGCGCCTGGATCGGGCATGGGGGTAAAGTACCCCGGATCGCCCGGCTGTGGCATCGGTGGCGGGTTCCATGCTGGGCCGGGGTTGGCCCCACCAAGGGGAGCACCACTGTTGTATGCCGCCAGCAACTGCTCCCACGTTGACTGCGTTGACGCTATGGCCTCGGGGCTACCTGCCGGGAAACCGTTGGGTGCAAGGGGAGAAGTTGCAGCTGTCGGGGCTGCCCCGAAGAGCAGTTCCATCGGGCCAAGGGTATTCTGTAGCTGGCCGTAGATGTCGGAGAACATCCCGCCGATGTTGCCAACGTTGCCACCACCGATGTTGCCGGTGCTGAACGACGGCATTGAAGGAAGCGCGCCAAGGCTACCTTGTGCGGCCTGCGCCTGAACCAGCCCGCTCAGGTCATAGGGAGAATACTGGACTTGCGGGGACGCGATGGGGTTGACGGAGTTGAGCCAGTAGTTCCCCGCCGAACCGAACCCCGGCTGGGGCTGGAAACCCCTCATCCAGGCGTTGGCCTGCGACTGGCTCCTCAGCCCGGTCGTTGAAAGGGCGGTGAGGATTTGGCGCTGCATGTCCTGGTTGGCGACACCCGCCTGAAGCCCAAGCTGGGCCTGCAGCCGATAAGCCGCGTTCTGGTCTCCGCCCATCGCCTTGATGAGGTCGCCAGAAATCTGGGCGTTGGCGATGCTGGCCGCCGTGCCGGACTGGATGTTCTGTTGCGCTATCCCGCCCTGAGCGGCGACCTGTGATCCGTAGACTGAAGCGAGGGACTGGTTTACTCCGCTCTGCGCCGAGGCGTTGGCAGACGCCAGTTGCCCTGCGAGGGATGACTGGGAGCGGTACTGTTGCATCGCCAAGTCCAGCGCCGGGTTGATGTTGGTCATCCCGTAGAGGATTTGCCAGAGATCGGGCTGGGCGAACCCGCCTGTTCCAGTGCCGAATGTAGGTTGTGTCATTTCACCTTCTCCCGTGTTAAAACACGTATATCCGACCAACCGGCAGCCGCTACTGCCGCGCCTGTCATCGCACCGAAAGGCGTCATTGGCGATCTCTCGCTAGTTGAGTCATGTCCCTATCCCATCTCAACAGCTCCAACGCTGCCTTCTGGGGGCCGATAGCCAGCGCCCTCTGTCCAACCTTGTCCAGTAACCCCTGCGGGTCTTCTATCTCCATCTGCCAGTCCGCGATCTGGTCTTCTTCGGGGAGGTCGACAATCGAACCGATGGGCCGGTTAATGACCCTCTCGCCCCTTTTCAATCGGTTTACCCTTCTCGCAGAAGCCTTGAGGATGCGCTTCTCTCTCTTGGCGGTGGCGTCACCTGCGCCGGGTGAACCGAAATCACTCATACTGGGTTCCTTTGCGGCTGCTGAAACGAGCCGGTGCGTCTTTCATTCGACCGAGCTTGAAGTTCGGGGCCGGGGGTATTCTGAAACAACCCCTTGACGGCTTCCTGCACACCGGGCGAGGCGTCGTCCATGAGTTCGCCAAGCTCGGCCTCTTCAGCGGGGTTCATGGCGGCGAACTGTTGCCCTGAAACAGCGCGGATGGCGGCCAAGTCGTCCTCGTACAACGCCTGATCCGTTTGCGACTGCCAGCCGCGCTCGATCACCCTGTCAGGCTGCGGGTATCCGAGGATGTCTTCGATCACCTGCTCGCGGGCGAACCCCAGCCTCACCATCGTCTCTGCCAAATTCGCGTTGATCTGCTGGTCGGTGAGAGTCCTTCGCGACATGACGGCCTGGATCATCGGCTCGATGCCGATGGTGTCCTTCGGCTTCATTCCGATGAAGTTTTTGCCTTTGAGGCCGGAGATAATCTCCACAGGGTCAGGGTCGCCCTCGTACCCTTTGTTCAGCGCCACCACGCCCCTGAAGTGCTGGATGGCGATGTTGCGGTAGTCGTCCTCTATCGCCTGCATGTACGGCTCTGCCTGCTGCCTGACGGTCTGGAGGGCCGTGACGAACTGGTTGTTGGACGTACCCGACTTCGGATCGCCTCTGGCGGTGCTGGAGATGAGGTTGGTGTAGATGAACCCCTTGAGTTCCTGAAGGATAAGGTACTGCTGGTCGTTCATCTGGGGGTTGAACAGCGGTTCGACCTTTTCAGTCGTCCAGAAGTCATACTGGTTGCCTGGCGTCAACGTCAGAGACTTGGGTCTACCTTGTTCGGTGCGGGCGTCGTCATCGTATTGCTCCGGGTCGTGGAAGACGCCGATTGGCGAGTAGGTGTAGTCGTGGACGTACTTCATGTAGTCCGTCAAGAGTTGGTCGAACCCCGGTATCAGGTTCATGGCGGGGAACAATAATCCGCCCCAGCGCCAGTCCTTCTCATTCGAGGGCAGGAGCTTGGCCTCCATTAATGAATAGGGGGACATCTCCAGCCCGTGTTCGAAGCGGTTGATTATCGAGGGCTCTTCTCCGGCGATGTAGATGAACGTCTCGAAGTGGTTGGCGTAGGGGTATATCTCAATGTCGCCCGTACCCGTGAACTTTTCGTCGTACTGGATTCTGACCTCATCGGCGGTCATCCTTTTGTGCTCGATGACCAGCGGCAACCGCTCGTCGCCGTCGAACATGGAGAAACACGTCGCGGGGTCTACATAGCGGAAGCGGAACGGCCACTTGTCGCGCCGCATCCCGGCGATCTCGCGCTTCATCCTTTTGAGTTCGGCCTCGTCCGTCTCCTGCTCCATCAGCTTGATGAGGTTCGTGATCTCCTTCGTCGCCCACCTGCCCGGAACGGTGGAGAAGAACGACCACGCCCGTCCGATGGCGAGCATGTCGGGGGCCTTGCGGCTAAACACTCTCCCCGGCTCCTGAGAGCGGGCGATGGCCCCGTTGACCCACGGCTCGCCCTTGTTGTTGACGAAATCCAGCAGGTCGGGTTCGTCTTCGGGGGCGTTGAGGACTACCGAGGGGTCGCCCGTGAACAGAGATGACTGTTCGCGGTGGATAATCCCGCCGATCCCCGACTGGAACGCCTCTCCGCCAGGCGCGACGGTATCCAAGCGGTTCGTGAGAACGATGATGTCGAGTTGCAGGGAGTCAATGCCCCTCTGGCCCTTCCAGAAGGTGTCGTACTCCGAAATCTTGGTCTTCAGGTCGGAGACTTCGAGTTTCTTATCATGAAGCGGCATCTAATGGCCCCATTGCAATTTAATCGTTGGCAAGGGTCGGCCTCTGGCCCCGGCGTCGAGTTCCATCAGGGCGTAGGCCAGCGCGTCGAAGGCGTGGTCATCTGATCCCGGCTCCCACTTGTCGTTAAGGATGTCTTGCCCCCTCTGTTTGGCGTAGGTCAATGAACCGATCTCCTCGATGAGGTTTGGGCAGTCTGGCGAGATATAAAGCCCAGGTTCTCCCGCCACAAGAGCAAGTCGCCGTCCCACAAGAGAAACACGGAGCGCGAAGTCATTTGATCGAGCCTTGCGAGCGCCCACTCCGCTTCGTTGCAGGAACTCCCGCTCCTCTTTGGCGGTGGGGTCGCAGTAGACCCGGTTGGGGAAGTCTCCCATCGCGTTGAGGATTTCCCCGAGGTCGGCTCTGCGCTTATACCATTCACGAGTCACCCAAACCCTTCCGGTCTGATCCTGCTGACATTCGATAATCGCGGAGGGACGGACGTTGCCCCAGTCGAACCCGGCCACTTCTCGCTTGAACTTCATCCCCACCGGAGGTGATTTGACATGGACGTTCTCATCGAACTCGGGGAATGCCTGGCCTTCGAAGGCCACAAACTCGCCCTCTAGCTCCTGCTGCGCCCACTTCGTATCGCCGTAGGACGCCTCCAGAGACGCCATGTACTCCGCCGTGAGGTAGGTGTTGTCCCTCGTGTGGGCCTGCATCAGGACGTACTCTTCTGGGTCGAGTTCAGCTCCGTCTTTGAGTTGGTTTTTCACCCACCGCTGATATATCCACGAGCGGATACCCTTGGGCGTGGTCGTGACCCAGCCCTGATGCGGATACCCGACCTGCGAGAGCGTCGCCTGCAAGACCTGGAACGCCTCGTGCTGGTTGGAGATAGCGGCCTCGTCCATCCCGAACGCCGCCAGCGTCAACCCTCTCAGCTTGTCGGGGTCTTCACTGGCCCGCAGGAGGATGTTCGACCCGTTGGGGAAGGTGATCGTCGCATCGGCGACCTTGTAGTCCCACATCTTCCCCAGGCCCGCCCCGAAGAGCGAGTACCAGGTCTTGACGATGATGTCGCGGATGGCGGGGTAGGTGTTGACGGTGAGGCAGATCAGCGCCCCTGGGTGCTCGTGGGCGTAGAGGAAGGCCTTGACGCACGAGGCGACGGTCTTCCCGCCTCGCCTGCCGGAGATCATCGCGGGGTGGCGAGCGGCGGAGAACACGAACTCTTCCTGTGGGCCGGGGAGGAGTTCAACCCTTCCCAGAGGCGCTTCAGCGACGACCAGCTTAGCGCCGCCTCTTCTTCGCCGCAGAACTCACGGTCTTGCCGAACTGACGCCCTGACAACCCGCCAGCCTTTCGCTTCCGCGCCGCGGCGCTGACGCCCCTCTTCTTGGTGCCGGGATAGCTGGACTTCTTCGGCATCTATTCCTCCTATAAGAAAGCCCCGCCGAAGCGAGGCTACGATACGGGTTGTGATGTTGGGGTCAGGCCCACACCCCCAATGCGTGTAGCTTGCGGGTCATCTTCGTGAACAAGACCTCATATATATCTGCCAGCAGTTCCTCTTTGGGACTGCAACGCTTCCCGAAATTGGCAGAACAACCCTTGAGAGAGCGGTAGAACTCCAACGCCGCGTGTATCATCTCGTGACTGACCACGCGGGTTCCGCAGTAGTTCCGAGACAAGAAGATGAAGCCAATCCGCGACCGCTCGCCGTTGACGTTGCGAACGGGGCATACTCTGCCGCAAGTAGTGTCGTCATCTTGCTCGGGGAGGAAGAATGTTGTGCGCCGGTACGCTGCACGCATCTCTTCGTCGGTGTCGTATAGCCTGACCTCGAAGTAGAGGCGTTCGTCATCAACTCGCGCCCCAATACGAAAGCGCTTCATTCCTGCTCCTATGGATTTCCTTGAAGTGGTTAGGCGCTGATAGTCACCCAGCTTCCCGCGAACTCGAACTCCTCTCGGACAATCTCTGTTTCGCCTTTATGACAACACTCGCCGGGAGTGTGGGCGTCGGGGCACTTCACAAGTTGCCCAACCAAGAACTCTCGGCGGCAACGAAAACACTTATAGAGATTCAGCATCAGAGAGCCAGTCTGGGATGAGCACCTTCACGACAACGCGCACCCTTCACACTCGTGGGCGATAGCAGCTTCGTATAGCTTGTCCATCTCGTACAGCCATTCCGGTGAGCCCTGTTGATAACGACGTACCTTTGAGAAGTTGATTAGCTCCTGAGCTTCAGCGCAGTCCATCCTCCGAATTCTGTTGCGCGCCTCCGCGCCCTTCCCAAATTCGGCCATTACAGGTCTCCTGTCTCACAACACCCTCTCTTCTGGGATATCGCGTATCTGGTAGAGCGCCACATCGGGACTCTCGTCAGCTGCCGCTTGCAGGACATCAATTGCCGCGTTGTACTTCTCCTCGATTGCCAGAAGCGCGTCGCAGGTCTGCGGGCTGGGCTGGTCAGCATCGTCAACCCTGATGCCCCACGCGATCTCTAGGTTCTCCCACGTAACCTTCGCGCGAGTGCCGTCGATGGCGTAGATCGCCGCTGCCATCTCTTTCGCCTCGGCTTCAGTCTCTCGAATGAACCCGTAGCCCATCACAACACCCTCTCTTCCCTATCGTCTTCATCGAAGTTGAGGCTACACTCGTCCGGGGAGCAGGAGTGGCAAATCATTACCTTGCAGTCCTCGCACCACTCCAGGTCGTGAAAGTAGATCAATTCAGCTTCGTCTGTTTCGACCACAACACCCTCTCTTCTATATCTAAGGGGGATTCCCTGAAGAACGCTACGGGGTCTGGTTGCCACAGGCTCACGGGAGCGGCATAGGCTGGCGCTGAGCGATAAGCTCTTTTCTCCCAGTAGAAGGGCCAGCGAAAGCGGATCACCGATTGCCCCCACGAGTGCTGCTACCGAGACGAATGAGAATCCAGTCCTCGAATTTGACGGCCATCTCGCAGACGTCCTCTGGGGTATACGCCCCTTGCCCGATGTAGTTCGGCTGCTTTCCCATCTCAAGGATCATGGCCGTGGCTGCCTGTATCGCAGCCGAGCGCGCCATCACTATAAGGTCTGCGTCCGCGGGCAACTTAACCGCTTTCCATCACTTAGCCCTCGACTTCGCCTTGCGGCACTTCATCCTCGATACGTCGCTGGAGTGATGATTGGGCGATCCAGCGCAGCGTAAGCCGCAGCCTTCTCAGCCCTTGAGCAGACACACACCAGCCCGTGATGCTCGTTGCACTTCCAACATCTCTGATTCAGCGTCAGGTGAGCAATCATCTCGTCAATCACTTTGTCTCCGTAGGCTTTTCTCGCAGCCCGTTGATCGGGAGGCTTGCCGGGTTCATTCATCCCGCGAATCACGATACTCCTTCATGTACTCAGCCGGACTCAACCCCAACTTCCGAACGTGCCTCGCACTGCACTCCGGGCACTCATGTACCTGCGGCTTTTTCCTCCCCGCAGCTATCTCCGGGGCGGAGGTGTTAAGGGGTTCGGGCTCCACGTGTCCACCCGGCATCACCTCCTCTGTAACTTCCGTTCTTACAGAGCGTGTTGCCCTTTCTACAGGCTGTTTTACCGTTCTTACAGGTGTAGGAACCGTTTTTACTCTATCTAGCTCGTCCCGCACGTCTGCGAACTTCCCGCGCTTCTCCATGTAACTACCCTAACACGTGGGAACCGTTATTACAAGGGTGTAAGAACCCTTTTTCACTACGGAATATGCGGGCTACTACCGCCACGGGGGAGAGAGAAACCCAACTCTGGTTCCCGTTATTCTAGTGCCGACCATAAGGCATATAGTGC
>LAZR01002758.1_pt1 | contig 9953 bp, 7 predicted proteins | sample 329461 | NCBI WGS metagenome assembly LAZR01 (sample SAMN03002196, study PRJNA259156) | marine sediment metagenome | biome: sea floor; feature: Hydrothermal impacted sediments; material: marine sediment; isolation source: Loki non-amplified sample from Loki's castle hydrothermal vent sediment ...
CTAAATAAAGATGTCCGGGAACCTGTTTCAAATCATGAGTGCTTTCGCCCAGTTTATCGGCACGAGGTGGTTGTGGCATCCATAATAAATGACCATTCTCGATTGCAGGAATAACAAATTGTGGCTGATTATCAATTTCACGTATCGCCCAATTACTTTCAGGTTCACCCCATGTGGTTAATAATTTTTGCTGAATGTCTTCAGGCAGGGTCTTCAACCACTGTTGATAAACGGTAAGCGGCAATAGTCTAGCTTTGCCCTGTTGCCACAACGTCATTAACTGTTCAGGACGATAATAAGCAGAGAGCATAGCCTGCGCATCATCAATAACCTGCTGCTCAGAAAGCGCTGTCGTCTTATGGCCTTTTTCAGCTAATACATGTGTAATCTCTTCAATACTACGAGGTACATTAAGATTGGATGCCGACAGATTTTTTTCACCTGATGGCGAGTTCCAAAACATCAGGGCCAATCTAGTTTGTGCTACAGGCTGTTGTTTAAGTTTTGCCATCGCCATAAAACGTCCTACTAACAAATCAAGTTGTTCAGGAATCGCTTTCGGTTCCCCCTCTTCCAATGCGGCAAGCACCAGCGGATCACTCAGCCCCCAACTTTCAGGAATAGTCACCATCGCTGCTGTCGTATGTGCTGGAATTCCCTTTTCAGCCTGCCGCCAAGATGCAATATCATAGTCACGTGAGGTCAAACCGATCACGACAGGAATATCCAATTGACGAAACTCAGCTTGCCGTATATCACCAGCAATCATATGCGTTGTATTAACAAGCATGACTGGTTTTGCCGCCGCAATAACATCTTGAATACCCGAAGGCTTTAATCGATCAAACCAGAAAACAAGTGGAATGCCTCCTGCCTGTTCAATTTTTTTCATCAACTCATCATAAAATTGTGTCTGACTATTTGAAATAAAGCTGGATGACATTGCAATTGCTAACACTGGCGCATCCGTTGCCCAGCGAGATTGTCCCCATAGCAAATAATCTTGCCAGCTTTCAAAAATGCCATCAGCATCAAAATGATAGATCCCTGCTTCCGGCATCGCCAGTGGTTTAGCAATATTATCTAGCGGTTTTTGCTGCTGCCAAGCAATAATATAGGCAAACATATTGTTAAAATTTGTTTCTCCACCTGCACTGTAATAGGCCAACAACTGACGCATCACAACGGCGGGTAAATTACCCGATAAGGGAGGCCCACCACCTACGGCGACCCAAGGAACACGTGTCTCATCCAACTCTGACTTGATGGCCGCCATGACTCTAGCTCGATCACCACCTCGCGGTGTATCCACAATAACCAGATCTCTATTCAACCAGTCTGGCTGTTCCTTAATTTTCTCAACATACACACCCGTTAGTGTGATTTGGTGAGCCGCTGCCCAGTTTTTCAACTTGGTTAATTTGGAAGGTAAAACAAAATCATTAGTTACAATACTCAATCTAAAACCTGTCTCGGCGATTGCCGCTCCGTGAGAAGAAAAAGATAATAAAAACAGTACCAATAGATAGATGTATCTTTTCATACTGTTAAAATCCGACGGTCATTCCAAGACGGAAAGCTCGCCCCGGCTCAGCCAAAGTATATAGGTCAGATTTTTCCTGCAAACGATCATTAAACAGGTTTTCGATACCTGCATTGACCGTAAACTGATCTGTAACTGCATAAGAAAAATCTATATGATGCAGATCGTATGCAGGCGTATATTGATCATCGCCTACGTATTGCTTGCCGATAAATTCTGAACGCCAGCGCAACGTTGACTGAGGCATAAACATCCAACTCAATAAAATGTTTCCTGAATCTTGGGGACGGCGCTCCAACTCATTACCGCTCCCGAGATCTTCAGTATCCAAATAAGTATAGTTGGCGTTGAGTGTGACGGTCTCGCTGAGCTCATGCATCAGGCCAAGTTCAACACCACGAATTCGCGCTTCATCTACATTTTCGTAATAACGAATTTCACGACCACGAAGACCACAAAAACTACGGCATTGTGTCTGTACCAAATTTTCTAAATTGTTCTGGAATACATTGGCTGAGACAGACCATTGCTCGAGACTGTAGTCAAAACCGATTTCATAGGTTTCCGATAGTTCAGGTTGCAAATTAGGATTACCGTATGCCCAAAACAAACCACCAGCAGCCAAAACCCTAAAGTCGGGAGACAATTCAGTCAAACTTGGTGCACGAAAGCCCTGTCCATAGCCGCCTTTAACTACCAGATTAGAAGTTGGCTCGTAGACAACATACAATCGCGGGCTAGTTTCGTTACCGTATTTTTCATGGTTATCAACTCGTAAACCAGCAACCAATTGCAGATTATTTAGAATATCAATCTCATCCTGAACAAATGCCGAACGATGGTTTGCAGATACGCTGTCACTGCTACCACCGGCCACATCGTCATATAATGTTTCACTACGAATCTGACCACCCAAGGTCAAAAAATGTCGCTCTCCAACAGGCAAACCTATATGACCATCTATAACCTTGTCTTTAACTTCCTGTGGTCGCGTCGCAGTTGAATTAGACGATCGTGTATTTTGTCGCTCAATAGAAGACTGATAAATATTCACATCGCTGTGCCCCCAGTCCCACTGGCCTTTATAAGCCAATGAATAATGTTGTCTATCAATATCATCGTCAGATTGGTAGTAATCAGAACGTGCAGCCACATTACGGCTGCGGTCATCTTGGCTTCGACTGAATGCAAAATCAAAACGCTGTCCATCAACCGGCGTCCAGATTAACGAACCTCTACCTGAATGAGCATCTCGTGACTCACTATCCGACTGCGATGGATCCGTTTCCAACGGTAATTCATTACGGTCATAAAGTTGACCTGCAAAAGTAAATGCTAACTTATCCTCTAGAATTGGACCGCCCATATAGAGATTGCTTTTTGAGGTACGGCCATCTGAACCTTCACCTTCAATAGCTCTCAAGCTTGTTGATATTTCCCCAGAGAACTCTTTATTGGGTACCTTCGTAATGACATTGATGACACCACCTAAAGCATCAGAACCATAAAGCGAAGACATTGGTCCACGAACAACTTCGATACGCTCTATCGCACTGGGCGGTAACCAACTTAGCTCAAAGTCGGAGTGAGCAATAACCGCATTACTAGAACTGAGACGCTGTCCATTCAACATAAATAAAGTATGTTCTTCCGGCATACCCCGGATACTTATCCCACGACGAGTCTGACCAATGGAGGTGATATTAATCCCTGGTTCTGAAGATAGCGCATCGGTCAAATCATCAGCATCACGAAGTTTTAACTCTTCTTTGCTGATCACAGAAATGCTAGCTGGCGCTGTTTTTAAATCATTTTCACGGGTACTTGCAGTAACAACAACTGTCTCAAGTCTTTGTGTCTCTGCTTCAGCAGCTAAGCTATTAAATAAAAACACCGTAGGTAGGAAGGCTGATAGAAAGTAAGGAGAGGATATTTTCATGTGTCGTAATTAGGCTCGTAAATAAAATCAATATGTTATGCTACATCATATCATTTAAATATCAAAGTTTAATCAACATGCTAAATACAAAATAAATAAAAATTATTAAATTCCCTGTAACTGCTCGCTTTCAACTAATTCAATAATGAGTCAATGAAAACTTATTCTGACCAATCTAACTTTACTTTTCATGATAGCTAAATCAACTCATTCTGCTGTAAATAGTGATATTTAAGCTAATACAAGAAGTAGTAGCCATGATCAACAATAAACACCTACTAAACATTAGGTTTAATTACCAAATGAGCATTCCTAAAGCATAACCAGCAAACTGTAAAAGATAATTATTTTCATTAGCATTTAAGCATTAAAACTTTTGAGGCAATAATAGGATCCAAAAACCATTATGAAATCGGGCGATGCCACTTCCTCTCCTTCTGTAGAAAATCTTTACTACGACCATCACGTTTGGTTACAAGGATGGTTACGCCGTCGTTTGGGTAATGCGGCTGATTTGGCTGATTTGGCTGATTTGGCACAAGATGCCTTTTTACGTTTGCTTATAAAACCAGCTTCCGGTGGTTTCGGAAGTGAGCTTGAAGCGCGTGCTTATTTACGGACTTTAGCCAATGGTATGTGTATCGCTCTATGGCGACGACGTGAAGTTGAACAACCATGGCTGGATACTTTAACGACACAACCAGAGGCTTTAGAACCTTCACCAGAACACCGCGTCATTATTATAGTGGTAACTGCACGCCGGAAGACCAACAAATGTGGCGAGCATTTGGACAGATTATCGCTTAGCAGCTTTAGGTTTACCTAAAGTTGTGATTGGTGGTGGTGCTCGTTATATAGGCACTAGCTATATCTCGAGTTCAGACACCAACCAAAAGGTGGATGACTATCCCCTCTATGACTTGAAAATAAGCTACGAAGTCGATAAGAACTGGTCTATGGCAATGAAAGCGCAAAACTTAACTAACGAAAAATACTTATTCTGCAACAGCACTTGTCGTTATGGCGACGAACGTATGGTTATTGGTTCGGTAAACTATCAGTGGTAACCGTTATTAAAATATCAAAAAAATGAAAAGCCGCTTCTCCTTAACATAGGAAAGCGGCTTTTTTATACTTGTGCAGCTTGTTCTATAGCATCGTATGGAGATTGATTGATGTTATTAGTCATGACGGCTTTGGCTGACAGACTCGGAAGCATTGCATAAACTTCATGTCATTCTCCTAATACAACTTCATCAAAATCACACACATTTACCCACGTTAACTTGTGGGTAAATGTGTCATTGATAATTTGATGAACTGTTTAAAAGTCTAAACTTCCTTCAAGAATAAAGGATCGTCCTGGTGCTGAAAGTCTGCCAATAGGGCTGACATCGACACCTCTGAAGTAATATTCTTCATCAAGTAAATTATTGATCGCCAATGCAATCTCTAGTTTGTTACTGCTAACATTAAAATCACGACTTAAACGAGTATTAACCAAGGTATAAGCGGGTAATTGCCCTGCGCTACCATTGCTCGTTTCTATTTTTGTATTGGCCGCGTCACTATAACTTTCACTAACGTGTAACCCGGTCAGACTTGCTTTCCAAAATCCAACGCGATAGTCGATATGAGCATTAATATTGTGTTGCGGTGCATTAGGTAACTCATTACCTTCGTTATTTCCCGTCAACTGTTCTGTCTCAAGATAAGTATATCCAGCACCCAGCGCTAAGTGAGTTGTTGCTTGCCAATCAGCCGTTAACTCAATACCTTCATGACGTGTTTCCCCCAAGTTCTGGAAGGTATTTGTCGCGTTATTAAATTGAATCTGATCTTTATAATCAATTTTGAATAATGTACCGCTGACACTTACATCTGGCGTTACCGCAACGCGTGTTCCTACTTCATAATTCCACGCTAGTTCGTTAGCAACATCGCCCTCGCGAGTCACTTGTGCTGTTTGAACCGGCACCAATGAACGTTGAGCATTGGCAAATAAGAAAATGGCATCTGTAGCTTGCAAACCAACCGTCAAACCAGGAAGAAATTTATCGGTATCATTTTTCCCAACCGCATTTGTAATTTGATCTTCAAAATCAGTGCTCACATTTTCGTAGCGCACGCCTGGTGTTACGATTAGTTTTTTATCAAGCAACTCAATAGAATCACTCACATAAAGGGCGACGGCTTCGGTATCAAAATGCCAATTTCTAACGGCACTATAACTATTGGTCGCAAGGGTTAATCGGTTGACATCAAAGCTCACTTGTTCTTTTACAAATCGAGCGCCGGCTTTAAAAACATGGTTGCCTTGTCTAACCGTAATGCGCGGCTCAGTACCATACACATTGAATACGCGGGGCGAACTAGATACGGTCGCGGCATTAAGTGATGGATCAAACGAAGTGGACGAAGGTCCTGCTCCTTGAGAAAAATCAAATGTCCTATCTGCTTTGTGAGCAAAATTACGCCATTGAAATTCAACATCATCATTAGGGGTATAGGTCCAAGTCATAGTGCCGCGGAGCATATCAGCATCGTAAGCATCATAAGGACGCTGAGATTGAGTACGATCAGACTTGTATGCACTTGGGCTCAATGCGCCTGCAAGATCTGCATTCACATTGTAATACTGAAGTTGCATATCTAATTCATTTTTATCATTCACAAAGTACTGTGCATTCAAGATAATATTCTGTACATCCGTTTCCGAATGATCACGAAAACCATCACCATCTTGAAGATTAACCTGAAGTTGCAAACCTAAGTCATCAGTGACAAATCCTGATGCACGGTAATAACTGTCGTAATATACATTGCCCGTTTTGTCAGCAACCGTCATTCGTTCACGAATAGTTTGTTCAAAATCTCGTGAAATAGGTTTAGTAATAAGATTCAGTACGCCACCGACATTGTTAGGACCGTAATGTACCGCTGCGCCACCTCGAACAATATCTATTTTTTCAATACTAGGTAAAGTGACGGGGAATAAAGAAACGCCAACATTGGTGTATGGCCCGATGCTAATGGGATAGCCATCGACTAGCATCTGCAAACGCTCACTTCTCAAAGGATTCAAACCACGGACCCCAATATTAGGCAATATGCCAGTCCCCGTTTCATCAAGCACTTGTACGCTATTTGTACTACGAAGTGCATCTTCTAAATTTAATGCGCCTCTTTCATGCAGTTCTTCATATGTCACGACATCTCGTGATCCAGTGTAAGTTTTAACATTTTCTTCATTTGCCTCACCTAACCAGTCTGAAGAATTGACGACAATTGAACCTAATTCTACTGGGGATTCGGCATTGGATTGCGTGCTGAAAAGTCCAATAGCAATGAGAGTAATGAGTTGTTTTTTTGTAAAATGATGGGCCAAGAGATGTCTCGCAAGTAATAGAGGTTAATAGTAATGATTCGCGTTACTATAAAGATTCAGGCAAGATTGTCAATGTGACCATTGTAGAAAATTAAAAGCTGCACCATCATGATTTCATGTTGAAATCTGCATCATGCAAACTCAAAAATTTAAATGAGAATAACTTTCCGTCTATTTCATCTGTTTTTTAACTTTATATATCGCCCCTTTGTTACCTTCCGCTTGCGTTTTGAAGCGGCGGTGGATCCATAGATATTGTGCTGGCGTTTTACGTACTTCTTTTTCTATTAAGTCGTTTATAACTTGTGCATCAGCAACATCATCACCTGTCGGAAAGTTTGCCAATGGTGCAGATAAACTTAAGGTATAACGACCATCTTTTTCGCGTCTTGGCACAAAGGGAATAATGACAGCACCGCTCATTTTAACTATTCGAGACGTCGCAGGAACAGTGGCAGCTGGCACACCAAAAAATGTGGCAAACACGCTCCTTTTTCGCCCAAAATCTTGATCCGGTGCATACCAGACGATTTTGTTTTTCTTTAAAGCTCGTACCATCGGTCGCGGGTCATCACGCATTACTATACCTTCGCTATGATAGGTTCTGGCTTGCATCATCACCGCATTAAATAATTGATTATTTAATTCACGAAACATAACGTAGCAAGGATGTTTTAACATAATTAATCGCCCACCTAATTCCATGCTAGTGAAATGACCCGTTAATAAAATAACCCCTTTGCCTTTCGCTAAAGCCGCATCCAAATGCTCTAAACCTTCGTACTGCACTCGTTTCTGTAAACGCTCGTCACTTGCCCACCAGCTAAGCGCCGTTTCAATCAACATCATGCCCATGGTTCGAAAGTTTTCTTTCAATAGTTCAGTGCGTTGTTTGTCAGTAAGTTCAGGAAAACAAAGTTCTAAATTACGACGCGCTATTTTTTTTCTCGTTCGCATCAGCGGCGTCATTATCCACGCCATACATCTCCCAGCAAACAACTGCGCCTTAACTGGAAGATAAATAGATAAGCGCATAAACAACAAGCCTAACCAACTGGGCCAGAAGCGTGGATGCAAAAATTGTTTTTGAAATATTTTCATAGTCGCTATGGATTTAAGAATACTGCGCCTATGCTATCATTCTCAGTGTTTTGTCGCTTGAACAAACCGTCTTAAAAACCTGTCTAGCTGAGCCTGATTTGAAATTACTTTATTCGATACTTTTTTATATTGCTTTGCCCTTCATTCTTCTCCGATTGGTGTGGCGAGGTATTCGTGCGCCCAGCTATTGGCAACGTTGGTCAGAACGCTTTGGTTATAGTCCGTTACTGTCCGTTGACCAACAAGTTATTTGGATCCATGCCGTATCTGTAGGTGAAGTTGAAGCAACGCGACCACTTATCAAAACATTATTTGCTGAATATCCTCAGCATCAAATCATTGTCACCACGATGACGCCAACCGGTAGTGCCCGCGTCAAACTGTTATATGGTGAGACTGTTGCACATTGCTATTTGCCTTATGACGTTTCGTTTGCTGTTCAACGTTTTCTCAAACAGATCCATCCGCAATTTGGCATTATCATGGAAACTGAAATCTGGCCAACATTGCTCTTAAAATGCCAGCAATTAAAAATTCCTTTGGTATTAGCCAATGCCCGAATGTCTGAACGTTCTGCCAAAGGCTACGCACGATTTGCCGGCTTCACTAAAACGGTATTACAAAGTTTGCGTTTCATTGCGACACAAACAGAAACAGATCGTCAGCGCTTTAAACAATTAGGCGCTGATATTAGAAATGTACATGCCATTGGCAACTTAAAATACGAAATTAGCTTGCCAACAGGTTTAATGGAACAAGCAAACGCCATGAGAAGTTTATGGGGCAGTTATCGTCCGACTTGGGTTGCCGCCAGCACGCATGAAGGTGAAGAAGCACTTATTTTAAATGCGTCTCGTCAAGTACGTGCAGCTTGTCCCGATCTATTATTAATTATCGTACCCCGTCATCCGGAACGTTTTGACAGAGTCAGTGCACTTTCTCATAAAGCGGGTTTTAAAACCTTACGTCGGAGCGAACAGCGTCCTTGTCCTGCCGAAGTCAAGGTTATGGTTGTTGATACGATGGGCGAATTACCTTTATTTTATGCGGCAAGCGATGTTGCTTTTGTTGGCGGTAGTTTAGTGCCTGTCGGTGGTCATAATATTCTTGAACCTGCGGCGCTTGCCCGGCCGATTATTACTGGCCCTCACTATTTCAACTTTAACGAAATCACCCAACAATTTCTCAAAGCCGATGCCGCGAAACAAATCAACAATACAGAAGAGCTAGCTCAAGCAGTTATTAAATTGTTACAAGACCCACAACAACGCGCCAAGATGGGCGAAACCGCATTGCAATTAATGGCTAATAGCCAAGGAGCAAGCAAACGTTTGGTCAACCTAATTAAACGCCATATTACGCACCATGCAGACTGATCAAGATTGGATGGTCCATGCGCTGTCTCTTGCTAAAAAGGCCGAGCAACAAGGCGAAGTACCGGTCGGCGCGGTGATAGTGCTTGATGATCAAATCATCGGTGAAGGCTGGAACCAACCGATTACCAATAACGATCCTACTGCCCATGCTGAAATTCAGGCTTTACGAGCAGCTTGTCTGTATGTTGAGAATTATCGCTTGCCTGATGCCACGCTTTATATAAGCTTAGAGCCTTGCATTATGTGTGCTGGCGCCATTGTTCATGCGCGAATCAAACGTGTAGTATTTGCAGCGAAAGAACCTAAAACCGGCGCGGCAGGCAGTTGTTTTGATATTTTTAATACACCCCAGCTCAATCATCATGTCGATTGTGAACATGGTGTGCTCGCTGATGAAAGTAGTGCCCTGTTACGAAATTTCTTTAGAGCAAGACGTTAGACGCTTTAGCGCTGATTACGATTAAAATCCCCTGAAAGCAGGCATTATTTGCTAGAATTCGACCATTATATAATTTAAGCGGTATGTGTTAATGCTTTTAATGATCGACAATTATGATTCTTTCACCTACAACCTCGTCCAATACTTTCGTGAGCTAGGTGCTGATG